>JGI24158J21664_10011039_pt1 | contig 12021 bp, 10 predicted proteins | sample Ectturendosymbi3_FD_21664 | JGI IMG/M metagenome (IMG submission 21664) | reverse complement strand
CTTTTATCGAACCAGAATGTCACCAAAAGACGTCAGCGACTGTTAAGCGAAAGTATCGTCGCGATTATATCCAAATTTAACATTTAATTCCGCAACTTCCGCTTTGCCAACCTTTATTTTTTTGCCTAGGAAAAATCGTAAATACCGCCCTAAATCGCCTAACAAATTCAAAATCGCTCGGGCTGACCCCCAAGCTACCCGTCTCGTGCGCCTACAACCGTAAGGATTTTGTAAAAACTTTCGTTCCACCATTCGAACTGATTTCGCGTGTTCTGTGTTTGTTTTGGATCGTTTCGAAACTATTTCAGGTCACTCTCGTGGAGGTAATCCTGCAAATTCTGGAACAAACCGGCTGGAGCCGGCTGCTCGTCTGCGCCCCGTCGAACAGCGCAGTCGACCTGCTGTGCGAGCGTCTGCATCGCTCTGGAAAAGTCAGCACGGAAACCATGGTTCGCTTCAATGCCTATCGTCGTCCTGTTCAGGTTGACCGCATTGCAACTGTTGGACTTCGTTGATGTTTCCACTTCAACGTTTCAGTCGAGCCGAAAATTTCCCCGACTCGTGTTTTTTGTTTATTTGCAAAACCAATAGCGTTATTATGCTCAGTGGCGTAACTAGAGGTTTGAGCCAGGGGGGGCAAAGCTTAGCTTAAGGGGTCCACTGGTCACGGTAGGAGGACCACTAGCCAAAACTCAGAAAAAGGTAAAGAAATGCTAGTGAATCTCTGGATGTCGTGAATGTCTATAATAACTAAGAAAACGAAAACACCCCGGAAAACGCAGAAAAACAACAACCTTAAGTATACTCTATATCAAAATGTCAACTAGATGGGGCCCAGTTTTCACATTTAGCTTGGCAAGGGGTGCGGCTCGCTCTCTTTATCCCCTGTCAGTTACGCTACTGGTTGTGACTGTTGTAAGTAAAAATCACCTATTGCTAAAATTTAAATTGCACTGCCGGGCGAGCTGCAAAATTATTCTTGCCACGGGCAGGCCTTCGGGCATAAATCAGCTGCGCTGGAATTTGTTGAAATTTTCTGCGAAGAGCTGTCGCGTTTTATCCTTTATTTCCTCGTGTTTCATCAGCTGCATTGACATTGCAGTGCTAGGATCGGATTCGAATCTTCTAGAAAATTTTCCGTTAACGACAAACGACAACAACGCGGTTAGGCAGAATGCAAGAATCCAATATTTTCAATCCTGACAGACAGGTGTTCGGACTTTCGCATACCACACGATAAGAAGAATATTAAACGGATTCAAATCTGATTTGTCAGCCTCATGTAAACGCAACTTATTACGGGCAGTGTTTTTTCCCTCGTCTCATTACGCTTTCATTCCAGGCGATACCCGAGCTCGTGCAGCAGTACTGCCACGCGGAGGAGCCGCTGCGCGTCACCGCTCGCTACCGAGTGGTCCTCTCGACCTGCGTGAACGCGGGAATGTTCTACACGCTGCAGTTGCCCGCCGAGCACTTCTCCCACGTCTGTGTCGACGAGGCCGGCCAGGCGACCGAGCCGGAATGCCTGATCCCGATCGGCCTGGGCGCCAACGGCAAAGTAGGTGTTTTGTTCGGCGTGAAGACATTCTTTCGCCCCCTTGGCCCCAGGCCCGTAACCAGGGGGGGATTGCCCTCCCCTGCAAAAATGTTTGCCCCCCCACCTGGAAATGTGTTGGACACAGTTTAAAAAATTTAGCCCCTCTCAGAAAACACTTCGCCCCACCTGGTGTCCCGAGCTGGTTACAGGCCTGGTAGACCCCCAGGGATTGCACGGGGTGACCCCACTCCATGCGTGCTTGCATGGAGTGGGTGGGTGGGCGGGTCTTGCGTGCGGTTGCATAAGCAGGTGACGGATTTGGGTTGTCTGTTAAGCCAAATGGAAAGCGGATGAATGTACTTCGTTGGGACGGAGGAGGACAGGTCGCGCGTGCGTTTACATCTCCCTCACTTGAAAATTTCGCCCTCGCCCTCTCTAGTCCTTTTTATGAAACGTAACACTCTTCCCACTTGAAGTCTAGAAAAGATTGGTCACGTGTTGCCGACACGAAAAAAGGATCCTTTGCTGTGTTTAAACGCCCGCCGTTCTCTTTTTATATTAATTGCGTAAATCACGCGACTGATTTATTTAACGGCAATTGGCGGCAGGCGGAACCCTGAATTTTGCTTCTTGCCGGGGCAGTTGATATAAACGCTCTTGCCCAAGCAGCGTTGCGGCGATTCACTCAGCGGCCGTGGATCCAACCTTCCAGTTGGGAGGCGGACACTCTACCACTGAGCTAATCGCCGTCGTTCACGTTAGGAAAATAAAATGCATTTGTTGAATGTACTTAGCTAGTAAGCTTCAAAAAATTGAGAAAAGGGACCTAGAACGCCATGCATACTGAACGGAAGAGTTTTTTGAGCTTTGAAAGGTAGTTTTTTGAGATGGGAAGCTCTGGTTGGGAAAATCGNAGTGAAGCCTGAGTAGTGTTTTGGAAAGAAACTGCAAAGACTGACAACCAATATCTTTTGCGACGGTTAAAGCTCGGATAACAGTTTCTAACCACATAGTTTTCATAAAAATTGACTGATCGACAACTGAATCCAAATAGTAAGGTGGTTTTAATAAAGTGCGATGTAAGTATGAGTAAAGGTCAAATTGGCCAAATTGCCTGAGGATATGTGTAAATTTTTTGTAGAACTATTGCACTCTTCGAGATAAAGGCAAAAGAGCTTTTTATCATCTTCTAGTAGATTGAACATTGTCAAATGGCCAGTAACAAAGAAGCATGCAAAATAAAAACGGTATCTAGTGATTTTCTTCGACGAATTCTTTATACTTGGCAATAAAATTGGGGTGTAGATCCTCAAACATAATGTCAAATAATTTTTTTTTTTGCGCTGGAAATACGTTGATCTTTAAAAATTTTCGTGTTTTTTAAGCTTGCCAATTAAAGTGTAGGCTATTGTCATTTTGCGTTTATATACAGTTATGTCGTCGTAAGTTACATTATTTTGTAACAATTAATGACGTATGAAGTGCGAGTAAAGTACCAGTTCTATCCGGTGCTGATGGCTAATTGAGGAATAACATGCAAAACATCAACAAACCCGAAGCACAACATATAAACAGTCGTTTGTATAACACGTTGAAAGGCTGAATTCGAATCGATGTATTTAGAAACACCGAGTCGAAGAACGGACAGCGAATAGACAAAGCAGCATAAAAATGTTACTGTTTAGTCACCAAGTTGCGCCTCGAACGTAACGCTAGACTACAAATGTTGGTGGGACTGCAATTCGGTAGCTTTGGGAAAACTGGAATACGCTCTCTATCCATTATTATTCCCAGGTCCACTTGGCCCGGATCGGTGACGACAGACAGGGTTCCAGCTTAGATCAAAATCACTGTGAAAGAGCAGAGTGAGTATTTCAGCAATGCAAAATAACCAGTGCGAGCATGGGGGGTCGATAAGCAAGTTGGGAATACTTTTCCAGCTGGACCTGGACCCCATGCATTGGCCACGCCACACCTTAGCACTATGTCGGGATGCGAAGTGCGGCCCTCTGATGACTGGGCAGCTTAGCGGTCTGACTCTTGCCCGGGCTCGCTTTGAAATCTCAAATATTTTTTTTCTAATATGACATGCTAGTTCTGGTATTCTTTCAGATAGTTTTAGCTGGAGACCCCAAGCAACTCGGGCCTATGCTCAAGTCCTCTTACGCAATTCACTTTGGTTTGAATGTATCGCTGCTGGAGCGTCTGATGTCACTCCCACCTTACCTAAGAGACGACCAGCAGTTCAGGGAAGGTTTTAACCCCGAATTGGTGAGTTTTTTTCTTGTTGAAAAGAGTTCAGCCTCCTTACGATGTGTGGTTTACGGAAAGTGTCGTGGGAACGTTTGCTTTACATTCTTTTTCATATAATGCTTGTTTTTTTATTTAGAGTACGAGTGAATTTGTTTGCGATCAGTTGCTTACACAAAGTTAAGATTAGTGTCTCTAGGATCTCTTATAATTTTGTTCTCTTCATTTGGCTGTCAGACAACATACCCTATAAAGTGCATTGTGTGTCACAATCGCTGGCGGAGTCGTGCGGCTGTTGAAGGTACTCTCTGTCATTTGCATGTTCCGGGTTTTGGTTTAGAACCGGATCTGATCCAGCCAAATACAGGGTACCACAAGAAATGATCAAGGATATTCGCAACTGGGTTATTGGACGGAATTCGCAGCGAGGGTGTGGTACAGATTAAGATTCAACCGGTTTTTGAAAAGGACCTAACGAAAAAATACAGAAAATAGCGGCAAGAGCTATTTTTGAAAGATCCAGTAGGTTCTGTCGCAGACCCCCCCTTTACTTTATGTTTTTAGATGCTTAAAGGAATTTTAACAGAGCAGCTTCACAAATTCTCGCTGCTCCCACCGTGCTTCGTTTGATCGCGAAGTTTGTCAGTTGTTTTTTGGGATACTTCGCCTAGGCCCTAAACCCAGCCACCACTGTATCTTCAGTCGCTTCCCTTTAAACGGACTCAGTCTATAAGCGCCATTTAATGCAGTTGACCGTTTTTTTTAAATGTGGCAACAAAAAATCGCAACATTTAGTAGCACTTCGAAGAAGAATTTTATGACAAGGCTGCATCGACTAGGTTATAATGTGACAAACTTTAGAGACAAAAATCCAAACCAGTTGATGGAACGTCTTTAACTTTTTAGATTCGCTAGTTGATCGTAAAAGCCAAGCACTGTTGCGACCGATGTTAAAGTAGCATTCATTTGGTTTCCCTTCATTTCTCAACAGCGTGGGTCAGCCTGCAAAAGAAAGCTTGCTTTCGTCAGTTGCAACACGTTGACCAAATCTTTTCTGTGTTGCAGACAGTTCGTAAATTTGTGTAGGCAACAGTTGTAAAATATGTGTGTTTTACGTCAATTTTAAAGCTTCAACGGAGTTTCTGCGACAACAACTGCCAGTTCAATTGTAACATGCGGTAAAAAATGAGTGGCGTAGTTGACCCGTAAGGTTTTTCGCCAAACTTTTGTATTTTTAAAGTTTACACCAATTTGCAGAATCCCCACGTCCACGTTTGTTTCGTGCAGTTAATTTTTCTGCTCTTTGCTTTTTGTTCTTTTTTTCTTTTTATTGCATTTCAGTTGTTTCGTGATTTGAGTATGAAAATGCTTGAATAAACCAACTACCTGTTACTTGACTTTGTGGATGTCAGTATAATCCATTGCAGCAAATNGAATAAAAACTATCGAAACTTCGCCTGGCTTCAGCAGCGCAGCAGTGCGATTGGTAGCCTGTGTTTTTCCACTNAAATAATGAGTTTTCTGAAACGTCGCTCNGCTTATTAAAAAAAAAACGCAAGAAAGTGTTTCACGTCCTTCGCACTTATTCAAACGTAAGTGNCCCCTCCGGAACAGGTTAAGAGTGCCCCAATAGACCTNGGCTGGCGACGGGCCTGTCGTGAAGCAGCCAGCTTGAACAGATTTGCTGAGTGAGTCTTTTTCTCACGCGTTCCAGCATTCGTTTGTTGTTACAGGTGACGAAGCTGGTCAGCAACTACCGTTCGCACCCGGCCATTATATCTCTACCGTCGCAGTTGTTCTATGACGACGAGCTGAAGGTGGGCGCGACCCGCGGTCACATCGGCAGCTTTCAGAGTCAAGCAGCTCATAATCGTGTGATTTTGGCAAAACGCAGCGGTGCTATCTTCATCTTTAAAAACGCGTTTTGCTTAAGCTCTCTCTCTGCACCGACACAGAACGATAAACAAGTGGATAGTTCTCAGTTAAGTACGTCTTGTTGAAAATGACCACAGCGCTTGTACCGGCTCTGCTTGATTCGTGACCGATCCACGGATACAAGTGGGGCGCGGCACCAGGTGAAAATACCCTGCACTACACAGCCGATCTTTTGAAAAGCGCTTTTGTGAAAGCAAACTTAAGTCTGCGGTCGAGGATGTCATTTTCAGCAGAAAATAAAACACGCTCGACCAGAGCCAGATGCGTCCGTTTCTTCGCTCTAACGGTTCAAAGGTCGCTGGTAACCCTAACGGTACAAAGGTCGCTGGTAGCACTAATAACGGTTCAAAAGGTCGCTGGTAGCACTAACAACGGTTGAAAGGTCGCTGGTAGCACTGACAACATCAGTTTTGTTTGTTTCATAGTGTTGTGCACCTGCGGAACTGCGAGAAGGACTGTGTCAGTGGAAATCTTTGCCAGCGCCGCAATTCCCGGTGATATTCCATACAGTGAAGGTGCAGCTTGTCTACAAGAAAGCATCTGTGCGCCGATTGGAGCTCGATGTTACCATCGACAAAACAGAGGGCGAATCTTATATTTTAGTTGTACTTTTATTAAATGGTGCTTTTCACATCCAGCGAAGGTTTTTGTTTTTGAATCAAAGCAATGCAAAACCATATTTGTTCATAAACCTGTTGCAGTGGGTAAGGATCGTAAGGAAGGATAGGATTTAAGGATTTTTTCCAGGGAGGCAACAGTGGTGAAATTATATTTTACCACATCTGAAACTGAGATAAAAACATCTACTAAAAGTTATTAATATCAACATATCATTTTTCAAAATCCAGGGGGAGAGTTGACCCTCCCTTGCCCCCTTCCGACGCCCATGCCTGTTGTTGTGTTCACGAGGATCTAGGGAAGATATTTGATCAGGCCCGTAGCAAGGTTTTAAGGCTTGGGGGACAGAATACATTTTAGGGGGTAAATTTTTTTGTTTTTCTTATATCTTTATAACAAATTTTTCTGGATGCAACACAATTTGGGGGGCCCTGCCCCGAATCCCCCCGTGGCTACGGGCCCATGTTTGACTGAACTGTGTTTCGGCCGCAGGGCAAGGAACTTCGAGAACCCGACTCGCCGTCGTTTTTCAACGCGGCCGAGGTCATCCAGGTCGTGCAATACGTCAAAGTGTTGCTCAGAGACGATCTGGTCACTGCCAACGACATCGGCATCATATCGCCGTACAAGAAGCAAGTGAAGAAGATTCGAATGATGCTGCAGGCCTTGCGCGTCGAGCCGCTGAAGGTAAAACCTGCAGACGTTATTGATCGTGTTTTCCGAACGCTTCCGAGAAAATCCGAAACAGTGATTCACTTTCCTCTCCAAGCGCTCTCGGCAAATTTGGATTTGCAGGGTCATGCCAGTTCGCGCCTTATCAACCGACCACGCTGATAAGCTGGTCGACAAAAGATTGTTCCAAATGGATTCCAGACATGGACGTCGGAAGGATATTTTCCAGGTGGGGGCCAACAGTGGATTTTTCCAGGGGGGGGTCAACAGTGGTGAAATTTCAAAGAGAAGAACATTTTTTCTAGTAAAAAGGTAAATGATAGATACTGAATCGAATTTCAAAATCCACTGGGGGTGCCCCACTTCCGATGCCCATGATCCTAGATAGAAAATTCCGGCCTCTTCACGCTTACAATCTTCACCCCTTAGCGGTACGGACACGCTCACCGGCGAAGAGATGGTTTGTAAATGGCAAATTATATCGGCGCTCATGATGGGCTCTTGCAATACTGTCGGCCAACGTGCTATAGTGAAAATGCCGTGCACTCCTGGGTAGTTCGAGTGAATGAAGAGGAGATGAAAGTTAATGTGTATTTTTTTGCGCTGCAGTTGCCGGAAAAGCGTTCGCCACAAACGCCCAGCTTCGTCCGCCCGTGATGGTGAAGACATCGAAAAACGATGCGCAAAACTTTTTCGCTCGAAGATTAGGGTGACAGGCTGTCGTGTGCACGACGCCACCGCCGTCCACTGGTTATTTTCGTTCCACTGTGCGCAGGTGGGCTCAGTGGAAGAGTTCCAGGGCCAGGAGAGAAAGGTGATCATCATCTCAACCGTGCGATCACGTGACCCGACCGAGATCGACGACGACCGCTGCTGCGTGCGATCCGCGCTCGGCTTCGTCGCGAACCCGAAACGCTTCAACGTCGCGATAACTCGGGCCCGGGCCCTGCTGATCGTGGTCGGGAACCCGCTGGTCTTGAAGAAGGTAGAGTGTGGTAGTGGTCTTGGTGCTAGTCAATGCGGTCGGTCGCCTCAGCGGCTGCTGCGAGACTTGCTTTGACAGTTTCAGACAAGCGATCCTGCCTGATCCAGATTTTTCCCTGCAGTTGTTATCTGCAGTGATGGAGTCTCGACACCCAGTTTTGCGAGTCTCGGTCTTGAAGGTTTCAGGTCTCGGTCACAAGCCTATCGCCATGATACATTGAATGATGCAGCGATATGGCTTAGGAAAACTTATGTAATTTAACGTGTTTTTTCTCTGCTGTATTTGCAGATAAGAAACAACCAAAGCAGATAGGAAAAATGCCAGAAATTCGAAAAAATAAACTTCGAAGTGGTAATGACATTTTTGGGTAAATTTTAAGAAAATTGTCGCACAATCCACAAATTTTCAAGTCTAGGATTTTTTGATGAAGTCTCGGTCTCTAAGTTTTGACCAGGTCTCGGTCTCGAAGTTTAGGTCTGGACTACATCACTGGTTTACTGGTATTTGTGCGCAAATGAAAAAAAGTATTACATGCTAAACATTGTTAACATAATTTGTGCAAACTTGCTCGCTTTGAGTACAACATACCTTCCCTTACAACACTTACACCTCACATACCTGCTTTCATGTTGACGTGCACATTGGAAAATCATATATGTGTGATCTGTCAAAAAATTAACTTCTTGAGGTAGTGTAAAACATCATCGGATATAAGCAGCTCAGGCATGGAGGGTCTAGCGCAGAACATGCCAAATTTTTTGTAACTGTGTTTTGTATAGAACACATCGTATCACGGCGGAGACGAATGTTTGCAATGACCATTTCAGATCGACAGCGGGGTTGCCAGCTCTTCTCGCAACGGATATGCCTAATCTAGTCTAAAAATATACAAAATTATCTGCAACAAAAGAAAACTTATAATATTGTGCTGCTTTTGCACGCTTTTTGAATACTTCACCATAGATGATCAACAGTTGCTGTTGAGCAGCGGCATAATAGAGTTTAAGCTGCAAGCTCAATTTCTGTTTCACTTCATCAGTGACAGATCTATTAGACACTGGAAAATTCAACCTTCGAAAACCTGCAGCTGAATTTTGGTTTCTTGTGTGGTCCACCGGTTCATCATGTGAGCTGCGGTCAGCAATTTTCTTTTTGCACAGGTTGCAGAAGGAATACACAGCACCAGCAGAATCTTGCTTTGGAAGCCATGCAAGTTCTATCAGCAACTCTTTAAATCTTATGCCGCTCCCAAACGCAGCTTTCCAACCATCTACCAGTCTCGTTCTCCACTTACCCAAAGTGCACGCTCACACCCATGTTAAGCAAACTCGCTGGTCTTTTACTACAGTAGATGCCAGGGGTGGTCAGATCTGCTCTGCGTACGAGCCGCATATCGTAAAAACCAAGTTACAAACAGTCGCAACCCAAAAAATCTGAAAACACAAATTTATTTGCAATCTACGCTTCTGTGACATCATAATTTTTGTAACGACTTGCCGAAGTAATACTGCACGGCACGCTAGCTACCACGGTACCTTTTCACAATATTTCTACGTTTTGCAACAGTAATAAAAAATTAAAAGCAAACATAATTTTTCGGAAAGCTCAAAGAGCCGCGGTTTCGCCACCCCTGGTATATGCCTTCAACACCACTGTGGTTTCTCTGTGGACGCTTTGCAATGTAACGAATGATTTGGTTCAAAGTCCCAAGTAAACCATCCAACAAAAATATACCAACATTTTCATATACAGTATACCGAATCAAAAATTTGTATACCAAGCACTTTGGTATTGGCAACACTGATCGACAACAGTTAGTCGAACATGAAGTTTTCAACTTTTTCAGATTCGGCGATGGCCATAAGCGTTAAAGCAATATTGGAGTCGGAGTCAGCAACTGTGACTCCGCTGGTCTCTTTGGGAAGGTAGCCATATTTCGAGGTCTGCAGCCCAACGATCACACGTGTAAACAACTTAAAAATCAAGGTATATATTAAAGTTTTCAACATCCGGGGCATCCCTCCTTTTCACCTCTTGCCTGCGAACGCATTCATTGAGTTCGGTCATCGATTTATCGCAGCTGCGCTGTTTTGCAGGATCAGCACTGGCAAGCGTTTCTCGATTACTGCGGTGAAAATATGGCTGTGATCGAAGAAAGGACAGCGTAACGTCGTTATGTTGTTTTGACATCGCTAAATTTGCCCAAGCGCGCGCGTTTTATTTCGCTTTTCTTTTGTACCTCGTCTGCAGCGCATTTCGTTTACCTTTCAACTGTTATGTTTTTCAACTTCTTTTACGTTGCAGTAAGTGATCCTCCGTTCTTTTCACAAGTACTTCTTACGCCCGCAACATTCTGTTTCTTCAAACAAGTTCAAGTCACTGTTGCTTTTTAGTCAATGTTTACTTCTGCAAGAATGTTGCGAGAATCATTATAAACTACCATCGGGAAGTGTTGGTGAGCTACTGTTTTTACATATCAACTGCCAAATTGGAATCAGTCGGATTCCAAAACTTGACCGTATTTTGGGCTTGCCAAGCAACGGCTTGCAATCGCGATAGACTAGAAGTTTGCATCAGTGCAGAAAAGCAAGTAAGGTGATATATTTATTTATTTAACGACAATTTTGCGAAAGGCTTTAGCCTGATTAACGCAATCTTGTGGTGTCACGATGAGCTAGCTAATATAAGCAAAATGATACAAGACAGCACGAATCACACGTAAATGATGCATAATGTTACAAGGATGCAGTCAAAATCTATCACAAGATTTGAGCAACTCATCTACGGCGCAAAAGAGCCATCGAGATTTCTATTGGTGCATCAGACAGACCAAATAGGAATAGACGCAGCAATTCAACGTTACTCAAACAATCAAAAGTGTTCAGCTAATTTGTTATTGGTTTAAATATTATAGACCTTGTTACATAGTATCGCGCGTGCCGTATCATGGAAGTTACAGCAAAGGAAAAGATGAAATTCAGTTTCGATATTAACGCAGATGCGATAAGATTTTTTATTGATGTTCAGTGGACTGTGGGCGAAGCGAAGAATACAACGTGCGGACGCCAAACGAAGATCAACTCCCAAAAGGTGGAGGGCACTATGCTTTGCAACGTTGTCATAGGACCGGCGTTCCCAAACTTTCTGTGGCCATGTACCCCTTCAGCATTTGGATACATGGGCATGTACCCCTAAATATGGGCGCCGGAAGTATTTTTTTCCAGGTTTGGGCCATAAATATTTTGCAGGGGGGAACAGAAGTGGCAAAATTACATTTTGACCACTCGAAACTTAGAAAACAAATTTTTTGGGAAAAAGGTTGATGGAAAAAATGTCAAATTTCAAAATCCTAGGGGGCCCTTGCCCCACACCCCCTTCAGACACCCACGCTTCTAAAACTTCTTTTGACAAAAAAGCTGAGGAAGATATCAAAAATATATTTATCAATAAGCACATGATGGCGCCTCAAGATCGGCGTCCCACAGGGATCTGTCATGGCGTCCCTTCTCTTCAACACCTACATCTCTGACCTGCCAACCACCGTCTCCAGAAAGTATGCATATGCTGACGACCAAGTAATCATGCATGCTGGTGTAGACTGGCAGGCATTGGAAGGGGTGCTTACCAAGGACATGGCAACTGTAGGTGAATACCTCCAGACTTGGAAGCTAAAGCTCAGCACTACAAAAACGGTGTCGGCACCCTTCCATCTTAAAAACAAGGAAGCTAAATGTGAGCTTAAAGTCAAATACAACAACGAAACTCTGCCCTTCTGCTCTGAGCCCAAATACCTCGGAGTAACGTTGGACAGGTCGCTCACGTATCGCCGACACCTTGAGTCACTTCGCAAGAAACTGACATCACGCTTCGCGCTCCTGAGGCGGCTTGCTGGCTCCAGGCTGGGATGCTGGAGCAACAACTGCGAATAGCCACCCTAGCCATGGTCCATTCAACCACAGAGTACTGCGCGCTTGTCTGGTGCCGCAGTGCTCATACCCGCCTCATCGACCCCGCCATCAACGGC
>JGI24158J21664_10011036_pt1 | contig 12023 bp, 10 predicted proteins | sample Ectturendosymbi3_FD_21664 | JGI IMG/M metagenome (IMG submission 21664) | reverse complement strand
CCGACTGAGACACCAGAATTTGCTGGAAGTGGTATGAAGTAATGCTACTATATAACATAAGAGTGCTTTTAAAAACAATATCACGGGATACTGAGCATGTTGCAAACTTCCATAAAGAATGTCAAAATTTTGCAGAGAAGTGCCACACTACATCGCATCGTACTTCAACAGATTAACAAAATCACGGCAACGGAGGAAAACGGGCAAAGAAAAACAGACGTCGCGGCTGGACCTGGTCAAGAAAAGTGTTGATGTGTTAAAATTGAAATAGCATATATGACATAAACAGTGGCGTACGCAGAAAATTCCCAGGGGGGGGCAAATTTCGTCACAATCGTGTGACGTCACAAATCAACTTTAGGACGACCATTTATTTTTATTTTTTTTTAGGGTCTGAGGGGGGCCATGGCACAGTGCCCCCCTCCGTACGCTAGTGGACATAAATGTTATAGTAAATACGGCAGCTTGTACTTTAGTGAGAGCAAAATATTTTTCTCAAAATTTTAGCCCCCCCTCCCTCAAAAAATTCCTGCGTGCGCCCCTGAGGCTACTTAATGTGTTTTCTATGATATGATAAACTTGTTGATACACTCAACAAAAAGATAATTTCATTAATTCTTTCCAAAACTGTCGAAACTTCTGTGCCCAAATTTTTTTGAGATTTTGCTCGAATTTTTGACAAATCAAAACTTTTGGGGGTGCACTTTCACTCTTAGCACCTACACTACTGAATGGGGATAAATGCATTTTTAAAGTGTCTTAATAATAAAATTGTAGAAAAAAATTGCCCAAAGAGTAGGCTACATCACTACAAAAGGTTGAGAGAACCACTAAGCTGGTCAGCGAGTTGCTTCAGAAAAATGTGAATATCTAAATGTATTAGGGAACCTCAAGAAAAATTATAGAGGGAAACGAAAATCTTCCCATAATATGACTCAAGGCTTGTCTGGCAGTATAGACAACACGGCAATGACACTGCAAACATTTTAGCAAAATTTTCCACCATGAAATCTTCACTTCAACCTAAGCTAGTCTGTAAAAAAGCTTCTATCAACCTTTTTACTTCGAGTCGGGTTATTGTATATTCCATCATTGCATGCAGCTGTGGGAAAAGCCTATAGCTACGGGGGGCATTCGGGGGCAGTGCCCCACAAAATATTTTTATGCCCAGGAAAATTTTTTTCAAAAGATCTAATAAAATCAAAAATATTGCCCCCTTAAAAACATATTTTTCTCCACCAAACCTTAAAACTTGGCTACGGGTCTGCTGTGGAATGAGCAGTACATCAACATCAATACCATGGGCATCGGAAGGGGAGACAAAGCCCACCCTGGATTTTGGAATTGATATTTTCCAATGAACTTCTTAGTAGAGAAATGTTTTTCTCTTCGTTTAGTTGGTGAACTGAAACTTCACCACTGTTGAACCCCCTTGGAAAAAAATCTTATGGCACCCCTGGATATATGTGCTGTTGGCCTCCCTGAAAAAATTCCTTCCGACGATCATAATCAAGCCCAATAACGCAATCACTTACAAGCTGTTTTCTCCAGGTATAGAAACAGATCAAGCAAAGTCGTCCATTACCTCTGAGATATTCCGCCCACTGCCGGATAAGGCAGCGCGGGGCCTGTGCCACATTAATAGCGCTGGGCCCAAGTTAAAAATACACTTGAACAAGTGAACCACTGTTAAAGCATAACTTCTATGGGCATCCATGTGACTAAACTGACTACCATTAGGCATACTGAATTTCGTATCCACGAAAGAACTGGTCCTAAATAGCAACTGGTGGACATTATGGGCTACATATCTTTTTTACCAAAAACGTAGCCTGTATATGGTAGGCCTACGTAGCTTTTCACCAAGAAGTAACGCATCACTGTACAGCCCACAAGTACAGCATAGAGACAGTTAATGATGCTTCCAGATTCATCAACTCATTTGATCTTTACTATATTTAGACAGTGTAGTCTCAGTTTAGGATCGAAGTCGATTGTCAAGTCAAAAGCAGCAGATATTGCATTTTCTAGATTGTGCCATGGCGAATTTGTTTATGTAACCAGTGGCTTATAGTGGCAATTTCACGTAGAATTTTATGCTGTTATGCACTTTAAAATCAGGCTGTTCAGCTTGTTTTGTTTAATGATGCTCTTTTGTTCATTCTACCATCTTAAGTTTAAAAAATAGCCATTTTGCAATGCATTTGGTCACGAGTTAAACGTGTGCGCAAATAATTTCCCACATTTGCAAAAGAAGAGTCCAAGTACACTACAAATCATTTCCCACATTTGCAAAAGAAGAGACCAAGGACTCTATCCAATGGCTAGTGAATACATATGCCAAATCTAGGGCGGCCAATGCAATTTTTTGACAAACCCCACACAGACTCACTAAAAAAACAGATTTGAACAGAAAATCCCAGGGAGACAAAATTAGGTGGATTTTTCTACTATCTACCATATCTGGGCACCTGTAAGGCACAAAATGTGCCAGTAAATGTAGGCTATACTGTAACTTTGCTAATGAACTTTTGTGTCTGTCGGAATTATTATATCCCATAACATGGATTTGTTTGCATGTCTAACGGTGATCTAGCAGCATTTACAACAGGGGTCACCAACATGGTGCCCGCGGGCACCAGGTCGCCCGCAAGGACCATGTAGGTCGCCCGCGGGCCTGTTCTAAAAATAACATTTGCATGCTCAATGTCTTCATATTAACGAATATCAATACTGAAATAATTGAAAGTAAATTGAGCAAAATTTTTATTTCAGAAGTGTGTATGAAACTAGTAACCCTTCGCATTAATCGGTACACAAGAAGTAGCTCGCAGTTTCAAAAAGGTTGGTGACCCCTGATTTACAATAATTAATATCTTCATACCCAGTGTCCTTCTGTAGTTAACCTTTGAGATCTGGATCTTTCAACCACTCTTCCTTAATTGCTGTGTGTACCGCACTTCATCTTTTTCTTTGGGCTTGCTTCATTAGTATCTCTGTCGCATGAACTCATTGCACCTAGCTAATATTTACTGCTTATGTGGTGTCAGTTGCTTGTTCATCAGTTATATTGAAGACTAAGGTACCTTGACAAAACAAGATAAAGAATGATGAGACTAGAAATAAAACTTGATATTAAGGCAACTTGTAGAACAGGTCAGTGTGATGTAACAAAATTTTTGATTGCCATTCATTATCACAATACAATCAAGCAATATCCGGAAATTGCTGTAATTTGCGCTCATTGTTTGAGTGTTCCCATAATGTTACAAATAACTGCAAAATACTTGAAGTTTCAATTCACAGTAGTCGAATGTAAAAGCATTCTTTTAGCAAAACAGTGACTTCTCGGACTGAAAAAATTGTATACATATAATCTGGGGAGGATATTAGGGGAGCTGAATGAGGCGGTCGCCTCGGGGCCTCCTCTTTCAGAGATGCCGCAAGGGCCTCATTTTGAGAGTTTCGCACTTCGGTTTTCCATTGTTTTGTTATAAAGCTTATTAAAATCATTCTAAAGTCTGGACTACAGTAGTGTTTCTTAACCGGGTGAATGGTTCACCCCAGGGTGAATGAAAGAAGAGGGGTGAATGAATTTTCGGTTGCTAAGTTTTTGCATCGTCTGGTTCCTGTTTTTTTATCCAACACATATCAGCAATCATCAAAAAAATAGCAAACTTCAAGCGTTCTAACTTTACGTCTACAGCAGCTAGCAACTTATCACTTCAGGAAAACCGTATTATGCTGCTGTTAACTACCTCTCTGACATAATAGGGATGGATTCCACCAACAGATGCCATGTTTTATTCGCTCGAGTGACGGATTCTCTGTTGTGCTTTGCATGAGCGTCTTGTACTCCTGTGCGAAGGTTATCTGGTAGAATTGCAGTACTTTTGAAATTTCATTCTCAATTTCGAGTGCAAACTATACACACGCACACTGATCACAATAGCCTTGCCAGTCGAAGTACAGGAGTAGCCTAACCTATAGTGATATTCGTTTGTTACCAGTTTGGTAATGATTCCAACATCTAATACGCGTTTGTATCTCAGGTAACACCTACAGAAGGTCTAAGAAATACGTACAACACCACTTTATTTTGATGAAAGTAAATGTAAATCTGTAGATGAAATCGATCAGGACACGCCAGTTCGTCAGCGTCGCTCACTGAAGAACCAGGTTTTTAAAGAATGCTAGCGTCGAGAAAAACTTTCCTTCAGCAAGATTTTTATCAGAACATCTTTCAAAACATTCCCCCATTATGAGAAATGGGGTTGGTTTGCTTGAATCCCAATGGTATAAGGAAATGTCATCAAAAGCTTTTCAACAACTGATGCTCATGACTACCACACACATGTCAGAGAAAAGATTTCGTATTTGGTCGAGATCATGGGCGTCGGAAAGGGGTAGACAGGAGGGGACTTGGCCTCACTGGATTTGAAATTTGATTTTTTCCTATTCATTTTTCATAGAAAAATGTTTTTCTGTTAGTTTTGAGTTGGTAAAAGTAAAATTTAACCATGGTTGCCCCACCCCTGAAAAAATGTTTTTTATCCCCACCTGGAAAAAGGCACTACTGCCCTCTCCTGGAAAAAGTCATTCCGACGCCAAAGGCCGAGCTGAAAACTAAAACGCGAAATGTGCTGAAATGCATTGACTCTTTGCTGAGGGTGGCATTGGAGGAATTAATTCATCTGCAGTTTGAAAAGTTGATCACTTAAGTTTGGTAGCAGTTCAATAATTATTAAATGGCTGTCTGTTGTAAATATTCATAGTTTCCTTGTCGTGTTTTGTAGTTTTGAAATTGTGTCTGCAGCGTCAGAGGTTTGGAGTTTGATTCTCACTGAGCTCATAGTTTTCAGTTTCTATGTTGTCGTTCATTAAAATACATTGGATGATTGCACTTTTTGCTTTCGTAGGTTCGCGTTTCTTGACAGTTGATGCTGATTCGACTGTCTTTAGATGAGTTACTTCGCTTATATACATCTTGAGCAAAAATCAAACTCAGCAGTAATATTGTGTATACGGTTATTATTGTCACCTGGGACATGTATTCTCGGCAGGGCCGTCGCCAACGGGGGTCCAGTGGTGCCCGGCCCCACCATTTGAAATCTGTGCCCCCCAATTTCACGTTTGACCCCCTGGTTGCTGCATACATCTAATACAGTATTTTTAAAATGTGTCCCCACTTCTGGTTTTTGGCCCCCCTTCTGGTTTTTGGCCCCCCCTGCTGCTATACCCTGGCGACGGGCCTGATTCTCAGTGGGGTGAATGGGAATGCAGTAATCGATGGCAGGGGTGAACGAAACCGGAAAGGGTTAAGAAGCACTGCTCTAGAGCCGCATTTAATAAGTTATGTAGCAAGTCATATGTTTGTCAAAAAGCAAACATTATGTGCAAATGTGCTAGAAGTGACCCTTCAATAACTTTAAGATGCAGACAAAGAACAATTTAAAATCAAATGACTTCAAACAATTTACAGTGCGAAATGGACTTTCACACGGACGCAAAATCCCAGGCAAAATGAAAATTTCATTTGCTATCAGCGAACAAAGTTTTTGTATAAAATGTATAAAAGATAGGGTCCCCTTTCTGAGAGTTTGCTTCAGGTACCTAAATTCTAATATCCACTCTTGAACATAATAAAGAACAAATTTAACACAAAGGACCGCGGGGTCCCCAAACGCGTGGGGCCCGTAGCAATTGCTACATTTGCTACTATTGTTAGTCCGGCGCTGATTCCAACTATGTATGGGCCACTGCAAACTAGATTCCCATTTACATAGAATAGATCTTCATTGCGATGGTTTGCCTAACAAATGTGACACTCCAGAAACAGTGGAGCACTGTCTAATATAGTGTGGCAAATACGCAGAAGCATCCCTCAAAGACATTTCCCCAAGGCTAGTTTATCACAAGGAAAGACTCGAGGGCGGCAATAGCTCAGTGGCAAAGTGGCCGCATCTCAATTGGAAGGTTGGGTGTTCGATTCACGACCACTGAGTGAATTGCCGCTCCTTGGGCCCCGACATGAAGCACAATTCAGGCCTCGGCCTGTCGCCAATTGCTGTCATCAAAATTGTAAAAAAAAGAGAAAGACTCAGACTAGTCTACACGTACGCGCAATACTATCGCGAGCTACTGGAGCCATCGACATAGGAGAATCTGCAAATGTGGAAACACTCGCCCTCAACTTCTCAAGTGGAAACACTCGCCCTCAACGGAGGGTGGCACGCAGCCACGCATGGGCCACGACCACAAAACTGATACGATTTTTTTCGATTTGTTTCACGAAGTATTTCCGAAACAAAAGTGTTTCCGAAACGAAAAAAATATTTTTTCAAAACGAAATTGTTTTTATTGAGAAAACATTTGCGAAATGAAAGTGTTTTCGAAAAGAAAGAAAAATGTTTTTATTGGGAAACATTTGCGAAACGAAAGTGTTTTCGAAACGAAATTAGAATTGTTTTAGTTTTTGAAACGTTTGTTTGTTGTTTTTTTTTAATGCCAGAAACAAAAATTTTTTGGGGGGCACGGATGGGCCGCCATACTTATGTTCAGGCAGGTCTGTCAAATGCTATGAATACATTCATTTATCATCCCTTTCGCTTCTACCACATAGCCTATACGCTGTGAAATGTATAGCCTATGTCAGGTGTGGGTAATTAATTTGACTCGGGGGCCACTTTGAGAAGGCCGCGAACAGCGGAGGCCAAAACTTCTGGAAATAGAAACAAATCTCTGTTCAAGTTAGCCTCAGCACAAACGTTTGCTGTGTTGAGTTGGAGAATATTTTAGATTTGAAGATTTTCGCGAATGCTTCCGCGGACCACTGAAAACGCTGTGGCGGACCACATTTGGCCCGTGGGCCGCTATTTTCCCGGCCCTGGTCTACGTAAAAGCGAGATTGAAAAATACAAACAACCCTTGGCTGTCTCTCATCGCGTAGTATGACGCCAAAATTGTCGAAAATGAACAGTTTGGGGACGTTTTAAAATAGAGTATGTTAATCTGGGACTGGCAACGGCTTTTCAATTTCAGAAGTTAATTCGAGTGGGGCAACCGTGCTATGTGTATTGAGGTAGAGCTAATGAAACAGAACTATTACCAATTCACTGCGGAAGTCGTGTGGAAGTTGCAGTAGCTGGAAGTTACTCGTCCTCTATAAAACGGATGCCATTCCAGTGTAATGGAGGTAATTAATGAGGACGAGCTCGTTTGATTGAGTACAAAATATTTTTTTACCATTTACTGGTTTTGAAGCAGAGTGTGAAACTTTGGGTTGACAGTTTAGCCAACCCACTTTGAACAAACGTGCTTTGCTGAATTCAAAGATATTTTGAGGAACCGCAACTTGGCTTACGTGAGTCTTCAAGTGAGCATTTTGTTGATATGAGAGTAGTGTGGTTAATTGTTGTAGACAAAAATATCTCCCGCAACAGTCCTACATATTTCTATTGGCTATATGCCAAGGGAGTGTCAAGGCAAAAAACTCTAATGTTGGTGTAAAAAACAGGTTTATTTTATGTTTTCCAGTATTTTGACCCATTTCCCGGGACAACTCAAGCTTGTTAGCTTTTTTCGTCCAAGTCGGATAACGTCGCTGTGTAAAATACAGTAGGAAGTGAAAAGAACCACTTAGGCTTGTACAGGGACATATTAAGATGGCAGAAAGACCAAAGTGGCAAAGATCCATCGACTTCTTCTTCAACATTGCTGCAATGACAATCGGACTTGGGAATATATGGAGATTTCCATACCTTTGTTACAAAAACGGTGGAGGTAAGCACAAGAAATGGTGTTGATCTTAATGCTTCACAACCATGCGTAAAAGTAGATAGGAAAAGAATTAGCTTTGCGAAACGTGAAATGAAAACTTTACTAAACTTGTGGCTTGATTAATTCTTTTTGTCTTGAGTTTGCTTGCTTTCTTTTCCCTTGCTTTAGCTCTTCAACATTCCACCGGTAAGCATTGCTTGCGCAGATTTCAGGACTGAGGATGTGTAGAGTTACGTGAAATCCATTTCCTATGAAACAAATTTGCTGATAGATCCGACTGTGTCGCCTTTGTGCGGACAATTTCTTCACTAAGCTTTTTGTAATTTTGAATCATATGGATGAGCATCAAACTTTATACCTTTGTTGTTGGACAGTGGACCAGTGGCGGAACGATGGGGCAGTTTGGGGCAACTTCCCAGGGTTTCCAGATGGAGTCAAATTTGGAAAATACTGCCAAAAAATCCTTGTTTTCCAAACAATTTACCAATTTCTTTAGCAATACTTTTTTATGCCAAGACTTTGCTATTTATTTGAAATACCAATTTTAGTTCTAGACAAAACTATCCATTTTGGATTATTTATGAAACAAACATCCAAACCTCGGAGAGAAAGTACAGTTCAACATTAATCATTGTGAATTATCATTCTTACAGTGGAACTTAATTAATTATCATTCTGATCACCCTCCAATTACCGCGAGGCCTGGTTACTGGTACTGTGGCAATGTGTCAAACAGTGGAACTTCTTAACTTAAAACGAAATATACAGTGGAACTTAAAACGAAATATTATTTCCAATTTTTAACTATGAATCAAAAGGAACCACTTCGCAGCCAAGGATCAGATACTATGATATATATTTTGCCTACTGAGTATCATAGGCATCTTGACTGCCATTTAAACAGATCTTTTTATAATTGTCTAACTTTAAAAATTAAAAAGTATGGAAAAATATGAATTGCAAAAACATTTTAAGTATCGAAAAATCATTATTGCCAATAACATTGCCATCATCAAAGACTTTTAGCCAAAAATTTGCCATGAACTGGACAAACAATTGCCATATTTTATCAAGCATCAGGCAACCCTGCAACTGCCCATAACAAACGTCTATGGCTGTGTTTTTCAACCTTTTTGGTGCAGCGGAACCTTCCGCAAATGCTTGTGTTGCTCATGGAACTCTATGCAATGGTCCAAGCGCACTAGCGTGCGGAGGGGGTGGACACTGTGCCATGGCCCTCCCCTCAGACCCTAAAAATAAAAAATTTATAAACAGTTTTCGGCAATGTATACTGTAAGTATTCGGCAGTGTATACCAAAATGTTTAATTTTAGGCGAACAACACTATTTTGTTTAGAAAAACGCCTCTCAAAGCACAAAATGACTATATTTTCTACAAATTTGGGGGGAGGCATGGCCCTTTTGGCCCTCCCCTCGGAAATTTTCTGCGTTCGCCACTGTCCAAGTGTCTATATTGCTACAACCACATAAAAACAGTGGTTGCAAATTTCGTCCCAGGCAAATTCGGTCTTCTTCGGTAGAACCCCTGGCAGCCACTCGCGGAACCTTGAGGACCCCCGGTTGGAAAACACTGGTCTATGGGGCCCTTTTGATATAAATGCGCCCGTTTTGGTGCTTATCGAAGTAGGAACAGAGATTTAAAAATACTGTAAACCAGGGGTGCACAACGTTTTCGTTATTGCCTGCAGCATTACTTTTATTTTGATGAATTACGGCCGCAAGTGAGCTCAAGTTATTTTTCTGAATTGCGTTTAGGACTAGGAATTATCCGATAATATCCCATTTACTCGTGCCTACAATAAAAGCATAATTAAATGTCATACATTTTAATGAATTTATTAAAATACAATTCCACACGTCTTTTTAACCATCTTTCTAATGAGTATCCGCATACAGTCGACACAGTGTTTTTACTTATGCACCGCCACCATAAAAATTACATGTATACGGCCGGATAAATTTTTATCGAGGCCGCAGATTATGCACCCTGCTCTAAACTAAACAATTTCGTAACCAGGAGGGATTGATATTTTTTGCTTCATATCATCTGTCCAATGTTCAAGCATGTGAGACGGTAATAAACACTTGATTGAAATTATATCTATATTAGTGGCGTTACATGCATTTTAGGGCAATATGCGTTTAGGCCAAGTGTTAATCTATCTAGCGATTATGAGATCGTTTTTCACGATAGCCAGCACTCAACAGAGCTACCTAAAATGGGAGAAATGTCATAGCAAATGTCTTTCATTCGTTTTGAACTGTCGCTTCAGCAATAAATATGCTTTCCATGTGCATGTAAATGCATAAACTTTGTCTGGAAACGTGACTGCCATTTAGCTTTGGGACTTGTGTTGTCACGTGTTAGTTTAAGAATAACTGTTCTACTTCTAACCAGGTTGGGAATGCGTTTCATTGATTTTCTGATCTAACTACGGATAGCCAAAACAGTGACAAACACCAGCGCTCAGCATGTTTTAGGCCTTAGGATATATCTTTTAAGTACTTTTTGTAAATATAAGAGATTGTTTGGAACACTAATAGTGTTCTAAGTACTGTGTATTGTGAAAAATGGTGCCCATCTTTTTGGACTCGATTAAATAGTTTTGTGAATTAATGTTATAAAGCGCTTTTAAACGGTGGTTATTCCCTGAAAGATCCGCATAGTTGAACCAACAAAAACAGCCACTTTCTTGGTCTACAAAAGGTAAACACTTTAGCATGATACCCAGCGATTGTCACAGAGAACCTGGGGTATTTAAACAAGTGAAGACCTTTTTGGCGCTCTTATATGACTGCCCCCCAAACGCCTGATCTGCATCCGCCACTGCAGTGGACATTGCATCGTTGGATAGCATGTGTATTATCGTCTTATCAGGAATTCTTAAATATAATAAACTTATCAGCAGTGGCGTACGTTGAAGATTTTCAAGGGGGGTTTTTGGTTGAGGGTCATATGGCTCCAAGTTAGGCTATCGGAGAAAAACAGACGCAACGCTACGATACAGCAGTTCATAACTGCAAAAATATCAGGCTGCGCGTTAAAACAGGGGAGTGAAACATACTCATCACTACGTCAGAGCAATTTACAACTGCAAAATCAGGCTGCGCTAAGGTCTCGTCAAATACGAACAGTTGAGCATTGAAGGTGTGCGGCTGGACTGGCTGGCGCACACCCTGGTTTGCAAGATCGAATTTTGATAAACTACACAAGAATTGAGAATGCGCATAAAGTACGCAAGAAAACGTTTGTTTTTTTGTGATGCATAGAAGTCCACAGGCCCGTAACCAGGGGGGCGAAGCCTCCCCTAGAAAACTTTTCGTCCCCCCAGGAAAAATGTGTTGGACGTATTTTGAAACTATTGGACATAGTTTGAAAAATTTGTCCCCCTCTTAGAAAACTCTTCGCCCCCGGTGTCCCAAGCTGGTTACGGGCCTGGACGTCCAGTAAACGTTTACTGTTCCTTTTTCCCTGCTGAGACATTATCAAATGACTGAATGCATCTATGTTAATAACTGCGTTTTTTGAGTTCGTGCAACAGTTTTATCATGCTACAGAAATTGGTAATGTAGCCAATGCGGTCAGCGCTTGCGCTGATCAGCCTTAGCAGACAAAATAAAGGCAATTGTTTCGGATAAAGTGAACTATCGAGGAGCACAATCACATGCGTAGTGGACGAAAGATCTGCAGAAAGTGGTGAGATGGTTTCTGGACGCAGACGATAACGGAGATTCTCCCGAAATCTAATTATTACTTTTTGTCCCAGTTAGCAGTTACAATGTTCCTTGAAATTTGCATGTAAATTCATTCCGTGGTATTTGCATTACGTCAACAATTAACAAGCAAAAGGTATGCGAAAACAATTAATCTCCTTGGCGTAGGTAATAAAGTTTTGTAAAATATCAAGCTCAAGGTGGGGGGAAGTAACCCCAAACCTGCCTTGCGCATGCCCTTGCTGAATATAAACTATCAGCCCTCCAAGCCTATCGGAGGAAAATACAATCAACGCTATGACACAGCAGTTCATAACTGCAAAAATATCAGGCTACGCGTTAAAACAGGGGAGTAAAACACACTCATCTCCGCGTCCGAGCAATTTACAGCTGCTAAATGAGGCTGTGCTGATGTCTTGTCGAATACGAGCAGTCGAGCATAGAAAGTGTGTGGCTGGACTGGCTGACGCACACCCCGGTTTGCAAGATCGAATCTTGCTAAACTACACA
>JGI24158J21664_10011034_pt1 | contig 12025 bp, 9 predicted proteins | sample Ectturendosymbi3_FD_21664 | JGI IMG/M metagenome (IMG submission 21664) | reverse complement strand
AAGAGTATCAAGAGTTAACCCCAATATAAAAAAGCTTCATTGCATGATTCATAGATATGCTTTATGTACGAAGACGTTACCTGCTGCACTCAAATCCATTCTTGATGATGTTGTAGCCCTGGTAAACTTTGTTAAAGCTAATCCACTAAACACCAGGATGTTGCGTTTGCTCTACCAAGAGCTCAATGCTGAACTTGCAACCCTTCTGCTTCACACCGAAGTGAGATGGCTGTCCAGGGGGACAGTGCTAGCTCGAGTTGAATGCATGAAGACAGAGTTGAAAGCACTCTTTTCAAGAAACCCCACGGACAAAGCAAAAAGGTTCGCTCAACATCTCGGTGATTCCAAATGGCTGGCAAAACTAGCCTATCTCAAAAGACAGTTTTTCTCGACTCAACGAGGTCAACTTATCACTACAAGGAGACTTGGCTTCGGTCATAGACTTTGCGGACAAACTAAAATCGTTTCGAATGAAGTTAGCGTCGTGGAATGAAAAGATTATATCTGGTCGATACGAACTCTTCGACAGCATGAGCGAGAGCTTTACATTATTGCAGAGAGAGGAAATTACGGACATTAGTGAGTTGGTCCAGAATCACTTGGTTTCTTTGCATAATCAGTTAGGAATGTATTTTCCTGATTTGCACGACCTTGATTATCGGCTGATTCGGAATCCCTTTGGGGTTGATCCCAGATCTCTCCCAGAAGGATTGCAAGATGAATTTGTGGAATTCTGAATGATTCGACAGCAAAAGATATGTTTGAAGTCTCTTCCCTGCAAAAGTTTTGGTCTAGTATGGTGAAGTCGTATCCAGCAGTGTCAATAGTATGGTGAAGTCGTATCCAGCAGTGTCAAGGAAATGTGTGGAGAGTCTTTTGCTCTTCCCTTCCACTTACAGTTGTGAGCAAGGTTTTTCAAACATGTGCATGATGAAGAACAAATTTTGTGCCAGACTTTCGGTTGAACATAATTTACGCGTGTGCCTTTCTAAAACATTTCCAAGAATAGATACACTCGTGGAGAAACGTCAAGCTCATCCATCGCATTAAATGTGTAAATACATAGTTTGTTGTGTTTTGTCTTTTCAATTGCGTACACTTTATGCTGCATTATTTTTAAGGGGTACGCCATACATGCAGATAAGTCGAAAGGGTACGCAGTTAAAAAAAGTTTGAGAACCCCTGGCATAGAGCATTACATTTGAATTCCAGTCCAACTGACAGTTCCCATTCGGGAATAATATCAAACGCATAATCAATTGTCCAGCAATCAGGCTAATTTGAATGGGCCTACTACGCAGAGGTTTACTTCGGCTCATCTGTTAGAGCCCGAGCTGCCATCTGCAATTAAGTATTTTTAAATATATAATTCATGTCAGAAAGAATGTTTTTTGAAGCAATGTATTTTCGTAGAACGTTGGATTTGAATTCCAATCTGTTGGACAGTTTCCATTCGAGACTAATTTCAAACAAACAATAAAATGTCCAATAACTCAGGCTCATATGAATGAGCCTAGTACTCAGAGAACTAACTGCTGTTATCATGATGTACATTATGCAACAATCGATAAGTTCCCATTTGAGCTTTGTAGTCATTGTTACGTGACTTATGTCACATAACAATGATAGTGCTGGCCAGAATAAGAGCAAATGGAAATTCATTGGCGCAAGTCTCGAATGGTTGCATTCTGTCAGCAGCCGTGGTATAAATCTTGTGATGAGCCCAAGTGACCTGTTGGACCTGGAGTGATGTCTGTTACTGAATGTTTCTGAACACTGTTTTTGCGTTCGTGAACAACCTGCTACGTCATTAGTGTAAAGTTGACTTTGCATGAATAGGATGTAAGCTATGTTTATAATATAGTAAAGCAGTGTAGTGACAAGCAGTTGCTTAACCTGTGATTGTGAAACTAGTTGATGTATGTATTTGTTGTCCTTTAGCTTAGATGACGTCCAAAGCTTCGTTTTGAATCTGTCTGTAGTTGTGCTCACTGGCTGTAAGTGATCTTGAAATTTTAGCTATTGATCATTTGCTTCTGTCAGAATAGTGGTGAAGCAAAGCAGTGCCCAACCCGACAGTTCATGCATTGCAAGCGACTTCTGGTGGATAAACGTGAACAAGCATAGCAGTTGCGGATAAGAGTTATCTAAGCTGGTGAAATGCTACCTTTACTCCCATGCACAAAGGTTGTCTTTCTTAGGGAAATGACAATGCATCCTGCTCTGCCATAGGTGTAGCCAGGGTGGGGCCAAAGGGGCTATCCCCTCTCAAAATTTTTGGAATGTATAGTCATGTTGTGCTTTGAGAGGTGGTAACTCAAACAAAATGGTGTTTTTCGCCTAAAATCAAACATTTTGTCCAGTCGAAATTTTTGTGCTGGCTACACTACTGACCTCTGCAGAAAAATTGGGTGGCCTTATGAGCATGAGTTTGTTTAATGAGCAAAACTTCACAAATATAATATTTTTCAATATATAGCTTACAATACGACTTATATCTATTTCAGGCAGTTTGATTAATGAAGAAATTTTAACGAAATGTTAAAGTTGTGATCAATAGTGTTTTTCTTTGTATTAAATCTTATTTGAAAATGTCACCATCAAGAAAAACTTGGACAACAGTACTTGGAGAGATAACTGAACAAGCAATAGAAACAATTTAGTGAAATCCGAAAATAAGAGAGGAGCCAAAAAGCAAAATGGCTACAGGTGACCAATAAAATCTCTAGGTTTTCTGTAGGCTTATGAGGAATCAGCCGACTGGGCTGTGCTTTCATCTTTTTGCGATGATTCAAACTTTTGCATATCTGTATTCAACTTTTGCATATCTGTATTCAATATTTAATAGGAAATCGATTTCACATAACATTATGTTGCGCAGTGGTATGTGAAACAATGCGATGTGTAGTGTTACGTGAAATTGATTTCCTAATAAAAATTTGTGATTGATTCATTGCTTGTTTCACCTGTGGAGTGAAGTTACGTGAATGGCTGCAGTGGATCTTAAAATTTAAAACATTTTGTGTCTAATGTCCATTGTGTATTTGCAAGCTCAGGACAGCTAGCTGCTTTACACATTTGTATTCCTCTTTCATCCAGGTATTCAGGTCTTGTTAGCAGTATATGAAAGATACCTGCGTACTGGTGCTTTGGATTACTGTAGTGTTGGAATGCACACACAAACCAATTGTCATAAATCAAGCTACAATGAAAATTGTGGATTATTTTCAGATGATTTTCTTAAGACAGACGACTCCTGCTTTCTGTCACTTGCACACAGGACATAAAGATGAAGAACACGAATTGGTTTCACTATTTTTTCATAGAATGGTGTGTCTAGAGAAATATGACATAAAACAAACTGATTACTTGAGTTTGTTTTGGGTCATATTTCTCTAGATCAGCTACATCCGACCAAAATTTCGTACTGAGCCTAAAATCATGTTGGTATCTCAATGAGGGCTGCGCACTGAATTACTTTGATTTTCACCCTCTAAATTTTTATTGAGCAATTGTACTGAAAGTGTTGAAATTCTAACAGCAATGGCAACAATTATTTGGCACCTAGCACCACTCCATAAGTGTGATGGCATAAGCAAGTTTAGTGCCGATAGATCAACAAGGGTAGAAATAAAAAAATTAGGAATAAGATTTGCACAAATGTGCCAGTGGGGACATTAAAATCTACCAATATGCGGTACAGACATAATAAAGTGGCATTGAGGACCACTGCATCAACAATGTTAAATTTAGTCGAGTGGGGTAAGAATAAAAAATAGTCAAGTGGGGTAAGGATAAATTTTGTCAATGTTGGGGTAAAAAGTAACTATCCCCCTTAAAAACTATTAAATAGAAAAAAAGTTTCAAATGAATTGGTGCTACAGTGGCATTCATTCAAGCATTGTTTATAACTTATTTGTTCCAACCTTAATCCTCAAAAGGTTTGCAGATTTGTTTGAAAATTGATGTTCATATTTGATAGGACCATAAGTTTCAAATAAATTTTATCAAGTTTTATGCTGCTTTAGAAGTACTTTGCATACATATGTCAAAGTTGGTAATTGCTTTGGTAATGCATGTCTCTGCATACACATGCCAATAAAAAATTGGCAACTTTACATTTTGATTTTGTGGGCTAGTTTGTTTTACAGATGTATTAACTTGGGAAAAAAAAACTAGTTGCATTTCAACCCAGACAAGATTTTTTTACCCCATGCTTGCATTTTTTGTATTATCTTACTGAAAACAGATAGAGTAAATTTCTCTATAGTACTGCACTGCACAAAAGAAGAACCTTCATTTGTTGTTTGATTGTTTGGCATTTCAACTGTTTTCTGAATGTATTTGATTACTATAATAGCTTACAAGCAATTGCCAATTATCTTGTTTTAAGTCCAGAATGGAGGTTCTAAAACTATTTTAGGTGCGTCTCCCTTGGCATTAGTCATTGATACTTGCATCTCAGCTAACCTCACAGTCAAACACAAATAGTAAAAAACTTTCTGTGCAGTTATTATGATTTTCAACAGTATGTTGGTACCACACCTGTGCCCCTATTGCGAACCTTTCATGCCCCTTAGTTTAAGAACCCAGGGTCTAGTCCAGAAAGTAATAAAACACTGGTGATCCATCCTTTTGCAATGATTCAAGCTTGCCTCCATCATTTAGCTGCTAGCAAAATAGTCAATCACAGCAGTAACCACACATCAAGCAAATCAGCCGCAATTTGTTTTCACCAGGAAACTAGTTTAGTGTTAAACACAGCTTCAGTCCTATGCAGAAGTTGACAATCAAACAATATTAGAAAAACCTCATGCTGTTGCTAAGAATAATAGGCAAAATTAAATTAATAAAGCCAAAATCAGAACTCTCCATTAGACCAGTGGTTCTTAAAGTGGGGGGACGCAAAAAATGTGAAAATCTCTAGGAGGTTGATCTTAACATTCTTTTACAACCACTGTTCTGAACAGACAATTACTTTTGATTGCTGAAAATGTGAAAAACATGTATGAGTGCCTTGATTTGCCATAATACCTTTATTTTCACCAAAATGTTAGGTCTGCTGCAGTTGAATCACAATCAGAGTTCAGACCGGTTAAAAACACTACTAAGCCTACAGGCTACAGAGTGACAAGTACTTAATACTGTTTAAGCGAAGTGCTTTTGATAATTTGCCAGCACTAGCCTAAGCTAATGTGATATTAGTTTGTCCCCTGCTATGAATAAGCTAGTCGTGCTGGATGAAGTCAATCATCAACCTAAAGTAAAGTGAAGGTAATAATGCAGAAATTCAATTTCAACTATCAGTATCATCGAATTAGCAGTTGAATTTGCGTTTTGGTACAAATCCTGACATTGTTTTTAGAATCAATTTCTGGCATAGATAATCAGGTGTTTTTAGTAATTAGGTGCTCCAACTGTATTGACACAAAATGAGTGAAAAAAAACTTAGGCTAAATATTACAAAGATTATTTGAAGTAAGGGATTATAGATACCATAATGAGTGGTCAAGTTGTACCACAATACATGACGTGTTTTGAAAATATGAGCAGTGATGCTTTGAGACCAAGTCTTCTGCAGTGTCATCTTCAAACAAAACACCCTGGGCATCGAGGTAAACCTTGAGCTTATTTCAAAGCCAGCAAAACTCTCAAAAACATGAAGATCAAGATAGTCTGTAGTGATCGAGTGCTTTTGCCAATCATCACCTGCAGAAGTGGTAGAACGTAGAAGAATCTTTCAAAATCACTCACATGATTGCTAAAGAGAAGAAACCCCACGGCGGTTCATGTTAAAAGCATCCAGCCTTGTGTTGGGAAGGTGGACAGCAAAAAGCTTGCAAAGATTTCTCTTGCTGATTCTAGCATTGAAATATGCATCGATCAACTCGCAAAAGATATTGAGTTTCAAGTCCTCGAAAAGATACACACACCACCTTTTTGCTATTCAAGGTGATGAAACAAAATAACTGATGTTGACCAACTGGCTCAGTTGTTGGCCTTTTTTCGCTTTGTTGGACCTTCTTCAATTGAAAAGGAAATGCTGCTTTGTAGACCGCTAGAAACGACTACTAAAGCAGATGTATTCCAATTTGTCGCCACATGTTTTGACAACAATGGCGTGAAATGGGAGAAACTTGTGGGTGTCTGCACTGACAGCGCCCTGGCAATGCTTGGATCTTGAAGTGGTGTTTTTGCCAGGATAAACCAGAAAAGTCCCAATACCTTTGGATCTCACTGTTTGATTCATCGTGAGGCTCTGGTCACCAGGACTCCATCTTCTGCAATGAAAGGTAAACTTGCAATGATCATACGAGCTGTCAACTTTGTCAATGTGCTGTCAATATGAGATTGTTTGACATGGTTTGCAAAGACCCAATTCCAAACATGAGACTCTGCTGTTTCGTAGATCTGTTTGGTGTTTATCAAAAGGTAATGGCCTATGTTAACCCGCATGTATGATATGAGAGATGATGAACTGAAGCCATTTTGGGATAGGAAACAGATCTCCTTGCACATGTCAGCATATGCATACTTTCTGGACACGGTGGTTGGCACATCAGAGATGTAGATGTTGAAGGGAAGGGGTGCCAGGATGGATTCCTTTGGGACGCCGTTTTTGAAGCATCGTAACCGGTTTTGTTTGCCGTTTCTAGTGGTAAGGGTGAAACTGCAAGTGCTAACCATATCCACGATCATGCAGACCATGTGTCTGTCAGGTAGCAATTGCAGCAGTTTGCAGGTGAGGCTGTGATGCCATACAGTGTCGTAGGATGCTGTGAGATCGACAAACACAGCTCCAGTTTACTTATCTGAAAAGCTATCCTTGATGTCCTGTGTCAGCAAGGTGTCTTGATCTACTGTCGACCTCCCGTGTCGAAAATCTGCCTGCTCCTGTGTGAGTGATGGGTCGATGTTTGGTTTGACACGAGCGTAGGTGAGTCTCTCAGAGATCTTGAAGGGGACACACAGAACAGATATAGGGCGATAGCTCTTTGTGTCCCCCAATGGCTTTTCCAGCTTTGGATCACGACTATCAGTGCTTGTCTCCAGATCTTTGGAATTTTGAGTTGGCACAAGCAGAAAGTGAGGAAAGCGCAAAACTGAGGTTTGAGAGCCAACCTGGCGTGGAATATATACTCCGGAAAAATAGAATCCGGACCCAGAGACTTTCCTGGCTTCAGGCACCTGAGGGCAGCAGCAAGCTCCTCTGGCCTAAAAGGGCCAGCAATACTGTTCCCCTCAGGTGTTGAGACCTTCCATTGGTTGGACAACTCCTTGTTGGTGAGCTTGATGGACTTGCGGATCGCAGTTTTTTTTTGTGCCCCGTTTTTCACCTGTTGCGAAGCGACGGGGGGCACAGGTGAGAGTCCAGACCTGCCAGTAAGTTTATTGATGCTGCTTAATGCCTTGTGCCTAGAGTGTGAGAAGTCGATGGAATTGACAGCTTCTTCCCATCGCTCCTGCTTCTGTTCGATGCAAAAAAGTAGGGACAAACCAACTCTATCGGAGTAGATTCTGCTATGTTCGTTCTGTTGGGAATGTAGAGCCTTGGCAGTAATAGTTTGAAAGTTGCGTATTAGATCACATGTCTAATATGCAACTTTCAAATATTACTGCCTAAGGCCCTGTGTTTTCAGAACAAATGAACATATAAACTGAACGTTTTGTTTTCTTAGGTTCATGATGCAGTTGAACAATTGAGTTTTGACATTGCATATCAGATAACAATTGTGGATAACCTGCCTCTCAATTGAGAAGTTGGTTGTTTGATCACTGAATGAAATTGACCCACTGAGCTCATTGTTATTGTGCTTCTTGGGCAAAAGTATTGAGTGCCCCAGCAACAGGCATATTTCAGGCTTCTACCTGCTGACAATGGCCATCACCCAAAATCATAATAATGATGACTTGTTGGCAGAATTTTTTTAGAAACAATGTGTGCAAATTGAACATCAGTGTTTTGTTACCTTTGCTTTTTGCAGGTCATTGAAACAGGATTTGTTAAAACTGCAGACTAAATGTCAGTACCTGATGTGATTTCTTCGTACGCTGTGGTGGACGCCCCAGACGATGTTGGATTAGTTGTTGAATGTCCGGAAAGTCCAGCATTAACTACGAGTTTGGAAGATGGAGAGATACACGATTCTGTGCCAGCTGAAAAAACTGTTGATGAAATCAGAGACGTTCAGCTTAGTGATAATCCTGTACCCATCGAAACTGAGGGCTTTGGAACAGAAGTCGTAGTAACTGCTGAGTCATCACCCACTGAAACGGATTTAACATCTGCCATCTCCATTAGGCGGGCCGTTAATTATGCTGAACCAGCCCATACGCTGCTTGCCGATCACACCTACAATACTGTTTTACCAACTGATTGCACAGGAAAGGATACTAGTAGTTTTCCACCACAGAAGCGAATACGCCTCTCTGAATGTGATGAAGCTGAAAAGGTAGGGGCAGGAAAATTCTTACTTTTCATACTTTTCGGTGCAACTGATGGAATTCTGTCGCTCTGTTGTATTTTCTTGTAGACTTTAAAAAAATATAGGCAGTCGCCATTGCTTGCTGAAGCAATATGTTTCTTATAGTTTCTTATTTTAGACTTTGTTATGCTCATAGATGTTGGTTCGATGTAGAAGTACCTGTAGTTCATTTGCATGTTACAGGAATTGGCAAAGCATTTCAATTTGTGTATGAGCGGGACTAATTTGAGGTCGCCCCTGTAGCGAACATGTACGGCAAAAATACTGAAAATAAATTTGCAATATACAAGGTTCCCACGCGGTATTGAAAGTATTGAAAAAGTATTGAATTTCAAAATTGTTTTTCAAGACCTTGAAAAAGTATTGAATTTTGTCAAAAAGCACATTAGGTATTGAAAAAGTATGGAAATTTTAAATTATAAAGAAATCTCACGTATCTGAGCAGAATTTTACTGAAGGTGAAAAGCACTTCATTATTTCTGCAGTGCTGTGCAATGTATGAAATTGAGTTTCATGATTAAGAATTTCGAAAAATGAAGAGAAGTAACGGTATTGAACTTATCAAGTTTAGTATTGAAAATGTATTGAAAAAGTATGGAAAATGATTTTTAAAGATGTGTGGGAACCCTGAATATATAAAGTTCGTATACGAGTTGTGATGTGGCTGCAACGACGTTTCCGGTATGGAATCCTGCTGCACGACATGTTTGTGTGATCACGACATGTTTGTGCTGCACGACATGTTTGTGTGATAAATGTAATGCACAACGATCCTGCTGCAGAACACTTGTGCTGTCGGAATGTTCGATGAGCGGGTAGCATTGCCACGAAATGCTTTTAAATATAAATAATCAGTTGTTTTGCAGTTTAAACATGACATGCATTTTGTTATTACTCGATTGTAATTTCACTCTTAAGACTTCGAAATATGTGTTAGCTTTATCCTGCAAACACACATTGGACCGTGGGGCCATTTTAATGCCTATATGATCAACTAGAATTTTTCTGGGTCGTTTTTTTCAAGTCCGACGGTTCTTCGACAAAACGAAAGCATTTTTTTCAAGTCCGACGGTTCTTCGACAAAACTAAGCTCTTAAAAATCTGCCACACGACACGTATTTTCTGTTTGTTCAGTGTGGTCAAGCGGTTGGTTTGACTGTGGTGTCATGTTCTATTTTTAGAACTAATGAATGTATAAACCGAACCTATCGTTTTCTTAGGTTCATGCTGCAGTTGGGCAATCGAGTTTTGACGCTGAGTTGCGGCGCAAACCTCCAGCGTCAAGCAAATCGCCCAACGTTCGAATAAAACTGTCCAAGGTTTCCGAAAACGCCTACTGCTGTGAGGTTGAGGCAACTGGCGAAGGAGCACAAAGCACAGAATGCGACGATCAGGAAGTTTCGCTGCCAGTGTCGCGTACGTCGGGAAAGGAGCAGTCGCCCCGCGTCGGGTCCGCGAAAGAACCGCGCGATACTGCAAACAGTGAAACAAGCGAAAAATTTCAGTCCCTCGCCTCGTTGGGAAATGAAGATTGCAACAAGAACACCGCTGTGAACACCTTCCAAGTCGCTGGAGCGGGAGCTTCTGCTACTTCTGTTGCAAAAGACAATGTCAAGGCACCGGCGGCATCGCATAGGGATGAACTGGCGATCGAAAACCACGTTTCTGAAGTTGACCTTATTGAAAAAACAGATTTTATTAACAATTTAGGCCTGACTGTATACCCTGAAGCAAGTCACCCTGGTCCGATGCCGGCAACAGAAAACGTCATGGCTGCGGTTTCTCCAATCAAGAACAGAGCCAATTATAAATACCCGAAGCAAATGAAAGCGTTGTCCAGTCCAGCCAAGAAAGTGCTAACGCCATCACCGAAAGTAAGCACCCGCATAAAAAGTGTGTATGGGCTGCATGTCGAATGTGGACTGCTGTCGTGTCGTGAGTTAGATGAGGCGTCACAGGTTGCGTGAACATTTTATTTTGCAACAATGCCCTTTCCAGAAGGTCTTGTGGTCTCAGGTACACCGATATGCAAATAGGCCGACAACTGATTGATCGGTCGATTATTTTATTTTCCTTGTGCTTATGTGCTTTGTTTATTGACAGTGACAAACTGATTCCATAATGCATATTATTAATGCAATATAGAGTTAAATTACATTCGTGTGTAAGATGATTGCTTGGGAGTGGTTAGGATACACAGGATTTCATTGTCTCCTGCAAACAAACGATAATAATGATTAATATGAACTTTTTTTTTGGTGTAAGCTATTAATTAATAAGGCCAAAGAATAGAGACGCTTACGGCTCAAAGAAGCATTGCGTGACACTTACTCAAAGTTGATAAAAATTCATGTCAGTGTCTGCACGTAAATTGTGTGCAATGTCTCCATATCCAGAGACATTTAGAATAAAAATAGTCTAAAGCCGATACCGATCAATCGGTGAAATGGCAGATTACTGACGTTCGGCCAGTGAGTCAGCGAAGTCCTTGTTTCGATGTGATGATGTATGCTGAAAAGTGGGGTATGGGTTCAGGATCCGTGAGCTATTCAGCTGCAGGCTCTGTACAGGCAATTTTGTTTATTCCAAACTTCTGTAACGTGACAGCCCCAGCAAATAAGTTCACGCACTTCTAAGCAGCTGTACGTATATTGTATGTTTTTTCCAAGAATTTTGTACGACTCAGCCTCATGCTGATTTCGGGACAAGAAAAGACTGCTTCGCAATAACAAGGTTTTCGTCGACGTCACGAGCCGATATATTGACAGGACCCCCTCACGCCACACTTAGTGAGCAATGGTAGCTAGGGAATGCGTCACTACAGACAAAAACCTGCTCCCGCTGACAATTTCCGTGGCTCGATCACAGGGCAGGTGGTTGCGCGGTGTAGTGGGGGTGGGGTCCGCAACCAGGCCTTTGACCCCCGGAATTTTCTAAAACATTGTAGGCTTTTTGGTGCAACAACAAGTTACAATCACCCACCCCCCACCGAAAATAGTCGCTCCCCCGAGGGATGCCGCTTGTATCTTGTGTTTTTAATTTTCCAGATCAACAGGAACGACGTGTATTATGGAACCGGCCTCATGCCATGCCATGATCTTGGCGATGGGTGGTATTTTGAGCAAATCGTTCGCCAGCAAGGAAAATCTGCCGGCCAGTTTGACACGTACTACTACAGGTACCGCCGCGCCTTGTTCACCCTGTATTTCCGTTTTTTCACATTACATGATTTGGTATTTTCATGTGCTCAACCTTTCGTGCGTTTTTCTCTCCAAGTTTCGAACTTCACTTTGATATGCTTAAGTTTTTGCATTTTTTTCGTTCTTATTTGTTTGTTGCATGTGGTTTGTTCGAATGATCTATTTTCTGTTGTTTGACGGCAATACATTCTTATCTGTGCTTTGTACAGGGTGTTTCACAATTGTTGAAACAAAGCGCCAGCTTCTAAAACCTTTATCGATGACCTTATTCATTTTTCTCTTTCCAGATTGTCATAAGGAAATAGTTAACCTTTCTATATATTAAACAAAAAATAGTCT
>JGI24158J21664_10011033_pt1 | contig 12025 bp, 7 predicted proteins | sample Ectturendosymbi3_FD_21664 | JGI IMG/M metagenome (IMG submission 21664) | reverse complement strand
CTCTGAGGATTCCGATGAACTGGATGAGCATTGCTTGCGTTTGTAAACCTTGGTTTTCACAGGAGCGGAGCGTGTTTTATGAGGCTTCCCGCTCATAACGTTGTGTTTTATTTTTAGCGATGATGAAGGCGTTACTCAGGCTCGCGGCTGTTACCATCGGAATCTGGTTATTACCATCGGAATCTGGTTATTTTGTGTGTGAAGTTTGATTTCCCAACCATTTCTTTAAAACTGACACAGTTTACAAGCACCACCTCACCACCATCGCCAATCAAGTTCCTGGCACAAATTCCACACGTCAATCTTGGTTCAAAGTCAAGGAAGCCATTTCATACAAATTCACATAAAATGAAATAAAAGCAGAGTTCGATTTTTATTCTGACACAAGTGTTTGCGTGCCCCGTTTCTATGCTTATGCCAGTGAAAGTCCCTGGGAACATTCCACTTTTCTCATCACACTCCACTTCATACTCTTCGTTACATGGTGGTGGTCTATGTACTTATATACAAAAAGTCTCTGGCATGAGTATTTCGACATCAACCAAAAAGTTCTAAACAAAGGAATGCAAAAATGAATTTATAGACTTTTGCTGACTGACTTTTTCTGTTGGTGTCTAGTTTGCATTATGGCATACGTGAGTATTGCAGGGGTATCTTTGCTCCCTGATGCTTACATTGCAAACGTTGGGACTTTTCTTCCAATAAACAGCGCCATGAACCCGTTGCTATACTCCAAGGTCATTGGTCACTGTATGTCACGCACACGAAAATGGGTCATGAACATCCTATTTTCCATTTGCCCACGCCATGTTGATGACGCTGCAAATGTTGAAAGGACAAGAGGGCATATATTGTAGAACTTGAAGTAGTCCATTCCAACAAACAATGAACATCACTTATCATTGCAATTATGGGGATTATTCTAATGTTTTGGTTGTTTTTCCCTCAACTGACACGGTACAGAGGGACCAGTTTTTTAAAATTTTTCCCTAAAAAGATCAATCTCTCGTCATTTTTTCAGTTTTTAATTGGCAGCTGAATGGGTTGGCCGGCAGATAATTGTGCAAAACATTAAATAGATCCCTGGAAGCTCTTATGTGCTTTACTTAAATGACACTGTCCTGATTGGCCATATATTTGATGGGGATAGACCTCCACCACAATCTCTCGTATGTCTATGTCTCTCTGCCCGTGCGATTGTTGCGTTTATAAGGTTGCTGGTTTCCATTTGTGCAAGTTGTCTGTGAGGATGCCAATTTTGTTGCAAATGTCAAAATAATAAAATATAGTTATTTAGTGTTGCCAGTGCAAAAACAAAAACACAATTGAAATTGAACTGTCAAACATTTCATTTTGCGCATAAGAGTCAACAAAAGTTCACTATTTAGAATGGTGTTAAAACGCTTGAAACACCATCTGGCAACACTGTTCGACAACACCAATACGGTAAGCAAGCACGAGCAAGGTGACTTGGTTAGTGCACGGTGTTTCCGCCAAACATTTACGAAATCCTGCCAAATATCACTGCCAAATTACAAATAATATTGCCAAAATTCTGCAAAATTTTTCAATTAAACGATTTGCTTTAACAATGGACCCAATACTAATTGCGTCACTAAACTTATTTAGGCAAAATTTGAAATTTAGAAGTGGGAGACCAGGTGAGCCTAGGGCCTTAGGCCCATGTGGTCCCCTGATTCCGCCACCTATTGTAATGCTTTTGGTGTGGTTGTTCCAAGAAGCAGTCGTTGGAGAGCTGCAAATCATTGTTTAGGTCAGGGGTGGGCAAACGTTTTGACCCTCTGACTGCATTTTATTTTAAAATCTGATTGTGGGCAGGGTCGTGTGCGGATGGATTGCTTATGCAAAACAATTATCTTTTAATTCATTTACGTAGTTTTTCATGGTTCATATCGCAGGACTTAGTCAAAGAACAAAAAATGCAAAAATGCTTAGTCATTACCCATCGCACAGCAAGTGTTAGTTGGTACGGGCAGGCCTACCATTAATACTGTAGAGCAGTGGTTCCCAACCTTTGTAGCAGGCCTGTAACTAGGGGGGCGAGCCCCCCTGGAAAATATTTCGCCCCCCTGGAAAAATGTGCTGGACATAGTTTAAAAAATTTGCTTTAAAAAAAAATTTGCTTCAAGGCTATCACCTGCTTTGCGCGCCAAAATGATCAATGATTCATGCGATTTATCACGTAACACATTGACATTGTTGCGTAACAATCGAAATGTGTAACGAATGGAAGTGTGTAAAAAGCGTTGCTAAGGGTGGGGTAATTGCAACTAGCATATCCTTGATAAACTGAACAAACATGTGGTGGTTCACAAGAGCCAGATCTTGTGTTGCCCTGTGGTCTGGATTCTAGAGTTGCGCTCATTCGTTGCCTTTTGCAAAATAGACCACGACGGAGGATATTTTGGTATTTTCCTGTTTTGCTTTCACCGTATACATACAAAGTTCATGGATACCTAAAAACTGCCTCTGGACCACCGGGGGTCTACCGACTATGGACCCCCGGTTGGAAACCACTGCTGTAGAGGACACTGAAACAACCCGCCAGCAAGTACTGCGTTTGCTCGCAAAAATGAATCGGTATCATTTAATATAATTTGTACACGCTCAGGGGCCGACGCCAGCGAAAGAGCTAACGAGCCGTAGCGTCGCGCATGGCTGGTTAAGGACAAAGCATCCAAACTGATTGCTTTGCCTGCCGTATGCGCTTACATCATCAATGACGAAATTGTATTGAGCATCAACGACCGCAAACAAAACAATGCTGTCTTTTTGCGTTGAAAAACCGAGAACCTGAATTCGATGATGCTTGCGGGAAAGCATGCTTGCCATCAATCAATCCAACGCAATGTGAAAAATTACAGAAGTATTTGTGATATTTGGAAATTTTGGGTCAGATCTTTTCATCGTAGATAGCATTACTGTTGGTTGCAAATCTTGCCAAATAACGCAACAGATTTCCGGTGCTATTTTTCTAACTGTAAATCGGCTCATCTGGTATGAAGAAGCGATGACAAAGCAACTGTTGCCCGCTGCAAGTAACCTGAAATCAGTTTATTCGATGCCCAACAGAATTGCTAACATTTTTACTGCATCAAAAACAGTAGATGAATTTTGTTCACAAACAGTATCGTAAACAGGGCATGGACTCCATTGCTGGACCGGGAATATCTTTATACGGGACAGTCAAAGCAGTCTGTGAAGACGCTGCGTCATTCATACAAAGCTATGCTTTCGAAACATAGCATTAGGTATGGGCATCCGCAGGGGGCGAAAGGGCATTTTCCCTCCTGGAAATTGGGGCTAAGAACCAAAAATTTCTAGAAAACCTGAAGTCAGTAGCTTAATTCCGATTAATCGATTTAATTCTTGCAATGACAGTATACGAGGTATTTGCCGATATGACATTCACGCTGCACAAGAGCCAGGTTAAGTGTTCTGGTGTCATGCAATGATGAGCTTGCAGTTCACTCATGTCCTTTCCTTTGCCTGCAGATTGCGTAACAATAACATGGCAACAAATCTTCAAAGCTTCACTTTGTGTTACGGTAGCAGGCGTTTTTCCGCATGTGACTGTTGAACCAGGCCCGTAGCCACGGGGGGGCATTCGGGGGCAGTGCTCCCCCAATTTTTTTTGTGACCCCCAAATGATTCAAACTCGAAAAATTAATCAATTTTGCAAATGCTTGTTTTCAATCTGTTTAATCGTTACGCTAACTCGCAACATCACCGCAAGTTGCGTTAAAAGGTAACCTCATTGTTACAAATATATTGTATTAAGGAATGTCCAAACTGGTAACAATTTCTATTTGTGACGTCACCGTCACTGGAGACAGTTTTTCGAAACCGTTTCTGCTGTCTCTCTGTTAGCGCGAACGCCGTGGCACTAGCAGGCTGGCAGTGGCGTATCTAGGGTATGGCAGGTATGGCACGTGCCATGGGCGCCACTTTGACCGGGGGCGCAAAAATTGCTTGGCAAAAATCAAAATCTTTATTTACAGAATCTCGAACCTATATTTTGTGCCCCATGCATTCATAAACTGCAAAGCTGCATTAACGCCGCGCCCTTACCTAAAGCATTAAGTCGGGCGTGTTACGCTAGCACCACTCAGCATTATGACAAAACTGTGGTATTGTGACATGCACAAGGGTCTGACATTGTGACAGAACAAGAACGCTCGCATGCCATAGCTACGAGGCCTCGTCCTTCTCACGCCATAAAAAAGTCAGTCCATACTGGTGCATTTCAGGCAAGTAGATATTAGTGACAGAATCTGGCTGAGACGAGTTTAATTAAGTCCGTGGCTGTGAGAATCTGACTACTATGCAAATAACTGTTGTTGAAGTCCTACAGATTTGCAAATTTCTTAAACTGCTGCGGCCCACTCCGACTGTACGAAACTTCTTCGATGGCCACTAGTGCCCGATAAATAGGCTGAATACAATGCCCCAGTCCAGAAACTGTAAGGTTGAGAACATTAGTTAGTCCTCGAAAAATTAGCAGTTAGTATCATTACTGTGCCAGTTGAGCAAAAAATGTTAACTCATGATAAAAGATATTTGTTAGTCTTGTTTAGAGCTAGCTTTTTCTGTCCAAATTTGGCTTTCTGTTCGATGTCCAAGGCCTTGTGAAAAGGTTCTGACTGTGAAAAACTAAAATCTACGTGTGACAATTTAGGAGCTGTGTACAGCTTAGGTGTAGATGGCTAGCAATTATACGAAAAGTTTCTAGATTGCAAAATGCTGGTTTCAAGTCGTGTAACTTAAAATTATCGCGTGCTGAAGACCTCCTGACATTCTTCGAATTGCTATGCAAATAATGCTGACGATGGCAGTAATATGTATTGCAAGCTGCGAACGATATTTCAGTAAACTGAAACTGGTCCTTTCGTACCTCCGAGCCTCAATGACTAGCAATAAGACAGGGAAGGTTCTAGGTTGTGTGATCTAGCTTTGATGAGAATAGAAAGGGAGCAAACAGCAAAAGCTTACTTTGATGAAATAATAAACGACTTTGCTTCGATAAAGGCACGGAAAGTGTTGTTCTAATTAGAATTTTTGTGTAATTTAACCTGAAAAGGCTGGTCATATTTATGTTTCATTGGAATTGGGTTTTTCGAACACAAGTGATACATGACTTGTATAAAATAATTTATTGTACAATTCAAATTAAATGTGTTCCATTGAAAAAAAATTGTCGTTTGCAGTTGCAATATGTTGCTTGCTTTTTTGTAAGATACACAATTTTGTCAGGCAACACTATGTAGATCTATAACGTACGATGACCTTATTATTTAAATGTTTTGATATTCATCATAACAAAAATAAATGAGTATAGAAGTATGTTATAGACGTTATCGATAATTTATATTTTTTTGCTGAAAAGTTTAAAGCAAAAATAAACACAAATATTTTCTGTTTTAAAACATTTATTTTCTTCATGGTTTATCTTTCGAAAAAACTGTGCCTACGTCTAATATTTAAATTATAGAAAGGGCGCACATTTAAATTTTGCCATGGGCGCAAGTTTGCATAGATACGCCACTGCAGGCTGGCTATGGTAATGTTGTAACTTATAATATAAAGTCTTAGCCAGCGTTCTCTCTAAGAAAATTTTGGCAAATGATGGTTTTAGTGAGCATGAATATTCTAAAGCTGAGTTGCTAGAATTCTAAATGAATTACAAATTTCNTGAATTATTAGAATTTAGGATAACCATAAAGCCTTATGAAAATACGAACAAAGTAGGTCCTGCATATTTATTTCTAAAATAGCTTCTCCATGTTTTCTTGCTTTTCCAACGTTTTGAATGTTGCAAGTGTACGAGAATCAGATTTCACTGCGCAATGGTTTGGTGGTACTGCGCACCTTAGAGGGAATATTGAACTGGTCTTAGCTTTGCTTGTAGTCAAACAGAACTTCTTGCAATAGCCAAACCAAACCCAATATGATAATGTACGCGAAGTGGAAGTTGATCAAAAAAGGTTAAGGAATTCTGTGTCTGACGTAGAAATGCTTCAGCATGTGTATAGATCACTGCAGCACTGACTAGCATAAGTCAGCATAAAATGCAGCTAGCGCGTATTCCGTACTTAGTATGTGGCGCAAGCAAGCTACAGTTATCCCACCCTCTACACAAGCGAAACTACATCCCACCCTCTGAACAAGCGAAAAAAGTCAGTTTCATTTCGATTCAGAGAGGACGTTATTCATAACAAAACACATCGGAATTCACAATGAAAGTGGGAGTTTGAATTTGAAAGCATCTTACTTTGAAATCATTGATACTATTCAGAGCGAATTCAGCCACTGGTTTTGGGAGTTCGATATGTCTCTCATCAGATGTTTGCGTGTTCTTTCACCAGCATCGAATTGCTTTCTCGACAAGGGAGACTTACAACCTCTTTACTCTTTAGTCAATTCAACAACCAAAAATATCAGTGAAGATCTTCTCAATGCTGAAACTACTACTGTGAAAAACATTGTCTCATCAAAGCTTCCTGATGAGTTTTTAAATGAAAACACCCGTATTAATTTGGACCTGTTTTTGAAATGGTTTTGGAAGTATAAAGCAGCTTTTCCCATCATATACTTGCTGCTGAGCNCGGGCTTAACTGTATGAGTTTCGACAGCCACATGCGAAGCAAGCTTCTCCAGTGTGGTGAGGATACTCACACCTTATTGCGGGTGCATGACACTTGACCGTACAGGGGCGTAACTAGGTTGGACAGCGCACGGGGCAAGAAGCAAGTTTGGCTCCCCCATGTTCGAATTTGAGGTCTTTAGGAAGGAAACCTACTGCATTGAAGAAAGTACTTGTGACATTGTTTGGACTTTTTGGCGCCCCCGCGGTCATTCGGCGCTCTCCGTAGTGATTCGGCGCCCGGGGAATTATGCCCGCCTTGGCTCCCCCCTCGTTACGCCCCTGTGACCGTATAAATGTCAGCTGGTTTTGTTAGCTTTCGCAAAAAATGAAACAGCTGCTGTGGCAAACGAAGACATCGCTTCTGAATTTTCGACCAAAACTCGACGACTGCGTGTTTAAAGTATTCTCTTGACACTGCAAGTGCCTCCATGTATATTATTCATCCATCATGCTATGTAGCAGGTGTCAGAACTGCAGCTTTTGTGACAGTTTATGCTCAAATTTCTTTTCTTGTTTTTTTCATGTTTTCGTTTTTCGTTGTACCAAAGACGTTTTAAAAACTGCGAGTGTTGATAAAAGGTAGAACGTCTACATGCTAGAGTACATGGTTCAGGGATGTAGTGGGGCGGGAACGCGTAGGAACGGCGTTCTCACACCTTTTTCACGCTTTGTTTTATAATGAGTTTGAAGCTGTTTCAAAATGGCTAATTTTGGATGCGTTCCCACACATTTTTGTTAACGCTACATCCCTGACATGGTGCGACTTCCAGCTGTTAATGAGAAGGATTGATTGATTATTTCAGCGACCAATAGAATGTATGTGTTTATTATATAATCTCGTGCATTGTTATTACTCGTGTGAGAAATTAGACGGAGTTTCTTTCGTACCAGTGTCTTCACTTTAAATACTGATGCGAATAAAGTTGGTTCAGTTTTGTTGTTTATGACAAAACATTGTTATGTTTTTCAAAAAAGTTAACAGTGCGTTAGGCAAACGTAGAAAAAGTTTTTACTGAATCAAATGCGACAAACAGGCATCAAGCACTGGCGCGTAGTCAGAAAAATATCTTGAAGCCAGGCCCGTAACCAGCTTGGGACACCAGGTTGGGCGAAGAGTTTTCTGAGAGGGACCCAAATTTTTTAAACTATGTCCAACACATTTTCCAGGGGGGGGCGAAAGGATTTTTAGGGGGGCTTTGTCCCCCCGTAGTTATGGGCATGCTTGAAGCATAGGCGAATTTATTCATATTGTGTTTCTTTGTTGTTTCCGGAGAAAAGCGCATAACCAAACAATGCTCTTAGTTTTGTGTGGATACTTTTTCTAGAAAAAGTCATTGTTTTTGAAAATTTGAGAAAGGCGCTGGAGTCTTCATCCCCTGTTTGGCTACCCATGGCACGTAGCATACCGGTACAATAACAAATATTATGTGATCAGACTGAAAACAGACAAGTGCCAATATGCTGCCCAGTTAATTGCTGAAAATTAATAAAATTATATGCTTTAAACAAAAATAATGCCCCCCTAAAAATGTATTGTGTCCCCCCAAACCTTTAAACCTGGCTACGGGCCTGTGTTGAACGCATACATCTTGGCAGGTAATACTGCGAGACAGTGACTGCTGAAAGCTGTAAGCCACATATGGTTTTATAGTATGCGAAAAGAAGCAGGGGTGAATCTGCAGCAATGCTTCCATAAGTTTTAAAAATCCATTGTTAGTGCGAGACGGTGAATGTGACCGATGTGCTTGAGTAAATAGCATGACCAAACTATACTTATGCAGGCTTTTCACACAGTATCAAACTACATGGTTTGTTAGAATACATTTATGCAGGTTTGTAGGAATACGTCGTTAAGGTTTAGTTCTGACTTCTGAGTGAGTACTGAGTGCAAAGTTATATTTTCTGTGGCGAGTTTTCATAATTGATCTCCTCAACTTTTTAAAGCCTGCGTGGTGTTCTTACTTTAGTAAGTTGTCCGGTAGTCGTGTCAACATACAGGTCTACTTGTCCGATTTGTGTATGTTGAGCATTTATGTATGATGTGCGTTCACTGTGAAAAAACAGCAAAGACAAGCAAGGTTTTATTGAAAAGGTGATTGATAGTTTTGAATGAGATCGCAGACATTTGTAGCTCTTGTTTTTAAGTGAAGCTGGCAAGTGTTGCTATGTAAAACAAAGTCATAATTTGTGGTTTCGTTACAGACCATGGCAATTTGCTTCTTTGAACAGAAGTACCCTCCTTTGAAAATCTGCAGACATGGGCGTCGGAAGGATTTTTCCAGGGGGGGACACTAGGGGATTTTTCCAACATTTTTCTGGGGGACCAAAAATGGTGAAATTTCGGTTTTCCCACTCGAAACTAAGAAATAACGTTTTTTTGCTGAAATTTTCAAAATTCACGAGGAGCCAAGACCCCTGCCCCCTTCCGACCCCCATCTCTGCAGATGACCTATTGCGTAAAATTATCGTATACGATAATACCCCAGCTTATTGCTGCCAACAAAATGCATTTTTGACTGTTGCCGTAACATGGGGTATTTTCTTTATGGTGTAGAAAGGGTAAAGGGTTATGTGAACTTCCATTTGCATGGCATCACCAGCAATCTGGAAAAGATAAGTAAAATGTCAACGTTGCCTCACCTGACAAAATTTCTGCCGACGCCCATTGCATCAGGATGAATTTCTGATCACGTTGCATTTGTATATTCTCGTTTCAAGAGACAGTAATATCAAATTCTTTCTCCTTATAAATCTTTTTCTTTAGAATATGATGCACCACTACCAAGAATCTTTGCTTTTTTCTTCGTGACTACTTTTCAGCCTGGCTGAGCACAAGCGTAAATTAACCTTGAAAACATCTGACTTTCACACTGCGTTGTGGCTTTCGAATTCCTTGGCAGCTCGGTGATTAATGTATTTGCAGCACTTGTACTCAGATTTCTTGTTAAAAATGTTTGCCTTTCTTCTGCGTGTAGAAAAATGCAGTGTTTTGTCAAGACATAATGTCCAAAGAAATTGGAATTGCCATGAAATTCATGATTAGCGCATAAATTAAATTCTAGTGCTTAGTCTACATCTAATATCTGATCAATATAACTTGATTCATATGGCGGGTTTTCTAAAAAAAACAAACATCCGGAATAGTGATTGAGTCAACTGCACGTTAACGATTAGTTGCTCTTAGGCAAAAAATTCATTTCAAGGTTAATTGTAAAATTTAATTGCGCAATTGCGATTAACGTATTTAAAACAATAAACGTCAACAAAGTTTAATAGATTAAAAGATGAATTTTCAAAAATGGCGGACCATCCCTATATCGCTTTTCCCAAGTTTGCTACTGCAGAGATCCAAATGGTCATACTGGTGTGCAGGGGCGCAACCAGCTCTTCATTTCGGAGGGGGGAAATTTTCACGAAATGTCATTCGATGACGTCATCGTGCTTATTCAACCGTGGTACAACTTTTTCGCAAACGGTCACATATAATAATAATGTATTTTTACCCGCAGACACGAAGTCCANAGTACAAAGACAAACATTCTGCACAATGCTGGTCAATAAAAACAGNCAAAACAGNATGGTTTACAACAGCGTTGGAGGCTGAATCACCAATGTCAAGCGAAATTTCTGACTTCACNCCATATGCGCATGCATGCACAGAGCAACATTCTACATATACAATACGCTGAGAAAATTTATGATTAGGGTTTAGGATTTGGTGTTTAGCTAAGTGTGTCGAGTTAGTGTTTATGTTACAGCTAGAAAAAGAAAAATAATTGATGTCTAAGATTAAGTCCAATATTTTTCACTGGTTTTACTTATTCCCGTGCTGTAGCTTGTTGTGGGTATCTGACATCTAACCAAAAGTTCAATTTAGTATTTACACGATACACATCAAAAAAGTAATCGCCAAACTTTATTCCTTTAGCCTACTCTGAGAAGCAAAATAACTGACAAAAAATAATAGGTCAGAAATGTCGCAGACGTTAGATATTTCGCTTGGCATCGGGCTACAGAAACTTACTTAACCGAACGTTTCGTAAAGGCGTTGGAGGCCGAGCCTAAGTTTTACAGACGCAATCTTAACGCTATTGGTTCACTTGGTACAACACTACTGCAGAGTGGGACGCTAAGTCCCAAACTGGTCAGGCCCAGGTAAAGTACGAATGCATTGTGACATGCACACCCTCAAACGAACAAACACTGCAATGTCCGAGCACTAACTCACAAAGTAAAATGCGGTTGTATAGTGTTCCAAGAATAAGGAAGTAGATATACATTCTGACCGCATCAAAGCAGGCAAACATTACGTTATTAGACCTTCTGCATCTTTCGAGAAATAAGTGCATATTTTTTCTTAATACAGCCTCAAATGTAGGAATGTTACATTGAACCTGATGAGTCATGACTACAAACACTCGCTCCCCAGGGCAGGTTATATAGAGCTCTGCATCCAAAATTATAGGCCACACGCAATCTTTGCATGCATGACTTTCTGAAATTCCACCATAATTGTGATATACATAGGCTTATAAAAGGAACGAAAAAGTACATTTTTAACTGTATTTGAACATCAAGAGAAGAGGCTTGCAGCTTGTTTGTTGCACAATATCTTTATCGCAGTTGTCTCTGAATGTCTTTGTCATCTGGGAGCTCAGTTTCCAGTACAGCTCCTAGATATTTGTATTGGTTAACAGATTTTAGATGTTTACCACCCATGTGTCAGGAATGTGGTGACTGTTCTTTTTGCACTCTTAGCCTAAACGTCACACAAACAGTTTTGCTGCAGTTTAAAATATTTCCATGTGATTCTGCATAAGCCTGACACACAGATTAAAGTTCTCTTCGCAACATTTCCGAAAATGAGAACTTTTCAGTTTTAATCAAGACGCAGACCGAACGATCGGGACAGAGTAAAAATTAGTATCCTCATACAAACACCTGGTTACGTACTCAACTAGTGTAGTCATGGCTTTAGTGTGACAGATGTATAGGTTACTACAGTAGTAAACCTGCCTAATTTTCGTCTAGTTTAAGCAAATTTGTTCTAGCCCTATTCTTCTAGCATGCGCTTGAATTTCTATCACAAATAAAGATCCCAAACTTCAAAGATAGCCTATGTCAAGGGTGAGGGGATCTTTGAATGCTACCATTTCGGGCAAAACGGATCAGGTGTCTTGTGCCTTTGCCGCATAACGGATCAGGTATGTTTGGGGCAAAACGGCTTTTTTCTGNCATCCATGAGTTGTGTGAAAGCTTTTAGAAGCAGGTTTAGGGCTATGAGCTTTCAGGACTTGCACTGGTTGCAAAATTTAGGGTCTTGCAAAGCGTCATTTGGAGCCAAAGTGGTCTAGTAGA
>JGI24158J21664_10011031_pt1 | contig 12027 bp, 10 predicted proteins | sample Ectturendosymbi3_FD_21664 | JGI IMG/M metagenome (IMG submission 21664) | reverse complement strand
CACGCAACCGCGTCATTTTCTTTTCTCTGCAATATGTCACGATTGCAGACACGCGCTTCAAAAACGCTGCTTTCACTGAAACTTTCATTTGATTATTGCACGCTTCAATTTCATTGTGAGTCAGAATGACGTCACAATTGCAGCAACACGCTGAGGCTTTCATTCAGTTTTGCGCTGATTACATTTTCGTTTAAAATGGGGTCGCTTCTAAAAAAGGTTGGGGACCACTGGTGTAGGGGATGTGTTTTAGGTCTGCTGTGTCAATGGTTTTTGGTTTGGTTCTCACCTTGGTGACTTCCATTTTGGTAGTTGTGACTGTTTGCACGTTTCAATTCATGAGACCAGTTTTTCTTATACTTTTTTCAAAACTTTCCAAAGTTTTGGTTTAGGGGTTAGTGTTAGGTCAGGGTTAAAGCTATGGTTAGGGTTTAGGTTAGGGTTAGGCTTTAGGTTTAGGGTTTACCTTTTCATGTTTAGTATGTTTCTACCAAGCCTACTATACTCTCATGTGTTGCTGTCATGTTGCAGGTGCCAGTCGAAAAAGGTTTAAAATAAGAAGATCCATGGATGGTCCTAAGGCCACTGCCTTTTATATACATTTTGAAAACCTGCTACAGTTGATTAGTCTAGTCCAGTGTTTCTCAACCTTTCGTGGTTTGGGAGGCCTCCTTCCAGAGACTGTCAACACTTGTGGTCCCTTGCTCATCAATAGGGTTGTGCAATATCACGGCAGAGCTATTCAGTAAATGCCTTTGCTTGTGACGAACTGCTCTGTGGTCCCAAAGGGAGCCGAGGACCCCGGTTGAGAAACCCTGGTCTAGTCATTCAGTAAATTGAATATTTGCAAAGCTGTTCGAAATTTTGATTTTACTGAAGTATTCAAGGGCCTATTACATGTTTTTTCTTGATTGTAATGCAGAGTTAAACCAACAATTTTCTTACATGCAAATTTTTTCCCTGACCGAGCTTCTACTGACTTGACATCATGCCCTAGTTTAAATATGTGAATGCAATGTTAACAACTTATATTCTGATGTGATTAACCTATTTTGATATGGTGATTGCTAATTAACATGTGACAAAGTGTTTCTAAAAAACAAATCTATAAGCCAAAATTAACTTTAAAAATGTGGCTTGAGATGTAATTGGAATAATGCACTGATTTTCAAAATTGCTTTGACGTATAATCAATAGGTGGTCATTAAAATGAAACTGACTAGTTCGTAATAGATTATTGTGGAACAAATTCTGATGTTTTTCAGGTTTTAAGAATTTGAACCTATTTGGAAACAGTTGGAAGCAATTGAGGATTGTATGAATATGTCTGTACATGATGATGCTTGCCAGTATGATCAGAAGCATGCTGTGGCGATTATGAAGCTTCTAAACAAGTAAGCTGCTTGCATTGTTGTGCACAGGTAGTTTATAAATTTTTAGTTTTTATCTGCAAGGTTTGGTTGGAAAAGATGTTTATGTGGAACACATTTATCTGTACCATATGTAATTATAAAAATTTTTACATTTTCAATGTGTGCTGTTCATACACCAAGAGATACCACATAATATGAATTTTTTTATGGAGCATTTATTTCAAAGTATAAATGGTGACACTGCACTGCAATTGTTGCCAATAATGTAGCCTAGGTAGGTGTAGGGTTACGGTTTTCATTTTTTTATTTCGGTGAAATTTTAAATGTTGAACTATTTGCTTAACCTTGGACATCATAGATCAAAGGTTCCCAACCTGGGCTACATGTACCCCTTGGGGTACATTTGTCTGTCTGAAAGGGTGCATTTATTGTACAGCCGCAATAAATTAACTCTGAGACAAAAACAGCATCTACCTTTATAGCTCTAAAATTCTAAAAGTGCTATTACAAATTCAGTGGATTTTTGTTATTTTACTCAGCCTTTTTGTCACAAGAAATTTTAGCGGTACATGCTCATCTGTCAAGATAGTACAGGGGTACATGATCAGAGAAATGTTGGGAACCCCTGTTGTAGATAAAAATATGTTTGTGACAAATTAAAAGATTGTGATTGAAGTAAAAAGTTTAACTTGTAAACTTTTGAAATGTTACTAGTGGAACTATTTTAGGAACTTGCGTATTATTGAAATGTTCTCATTGTAACATCTGTAGTCATTGCATGAAGGGCAAAATAATCTTGGTTGATCTACAGAAAGTTACTGTCTTGGAGTGCTCAAAGCTAAAATTAGTCAGCTTTTTTCATCATTTGGAATCATGTTTAAACATCTTATCATCCACTAACCATGATATTTGGTCAATTCAAAGAGAACATTGTGCTGGAGTATGAAACATTTTGTCAATCAAGGTTCTTGCCCAAATCTGGTAGAACCGGGCTTTGAATTGTGAGTGCAGTCATGAGTTTAAGCAATATGTCCAGTCAGGCCTGTGACCAATTTGGGACACTACGGGAGGCGAAGAGTATTCTGAGAGGGGCCCAAATTTTTTAAACTGTGCCCAATAGTTTTAAACCACGTCCAACACATTTTTCCAGGTGGGCAAAAATTTTTCCAAGGGGAGCTTAACCCCCCTGCACCCCCCGTAATTACGGGCATTTAAATCACAGAATAGGTTGTAAGATTGCTTTACTTGCAATGTTGCTAGAAGGAGAGATTATGTATCATGTTTATCTACACAAGGATATTGAGTGTTTATCATGTGACGAGCTAGATTTTATGCGAAACCATGGGTTCTTGTAAAACTTTTATCCTTGTTTTACAGATATGTGTGCTAGAGTTAAATATGTGGGAAATCAATCGTGAATAATCTAAAGTCATTAGACAACTTGATACAAGAATTGGGATAAATGAAGTTATATTTCTATCTCTGTTTGATATCTAATGTTGATTATGATTTTTGTCCAAAGCACTTTACGTGTGTATTGGTAAAATTCAAGTAGAAACCTTTCAGCATTAAAACATCGCCACGGTTTCAGGGATCGCCAATCTGAAAAGACATTTTGTGATGGGAAGTTACGTGTAGAAGGTAGAACCTACGATGTACACAAATGTGTTGTTGGAGTTGCATCGGATTTCCTCGGAAGAATGTTTGTTTCTGAGGTATTTTATGCATGTTTCTTGTAACGCCCTCGAAAGGCAGACGAGGAGAGGGTTTTCCTGATATTTTATAACTTAATCTGGTTTTGCTTCTGGGAAACTGTGTCATTATGTTAATCCAAATACTACAATTTTTGCATTGCCCATGTTCAAGCTATGACAGAATGCTGTGCGACTGCAAAAGCAAAACTCAGTGCTAAGCCACGTATCGCATGGCATGCTGCAAGCTACGCAAAACACTTCTTCAGCACAAAACCGGCACGGTATTTTAAAAACTCTTTTTCAATCGCAGTAGCAGGTTTTACAGCGTACACAGCGTTACGAACATTTTCATTTTCGCTCTGGGTGAAGTTAGTCAAAGCACACAAGGGAACGAAATTTCACTCTGTTTTGTCCTTAAAACCTACCAGTTTCACAGCTTTTGATTTGAGCATTGGAGTAGCTATTTACGGCAAGAAGTAACAACGTAACACCAGTGAACAGATTCCATCAGTGAACTTCATGCAAAACGGCAGTTAGGTCGTCGAGTAGAATGTTTAAAACACGTACCCAGAACTTGGCTAAGAAAGCGCACAAAAAATGAATATTTTTGATTGAAGCAAATAATTGTGTACGTTGCAGTGAAAATATTGTTTATGTTAAACTGCTACTGTGCAAAATCGGCTCCTCCTTATCTGCCTGAAACATTCTGCTAATCTTATATAAATTTTATTGCGCGCCAGAACAGTTTGAGCCACACACAACATTTCTGCCGAGTTCACGCCTCTTCTCAGAAATACTGTTGATTTGAAACTGGCAGAATATTGGCGTTGTGTGTATGAAACTGAAAATGTTACAAAACGAATGTTAGGTACAACGTGCATGTCTAGCATAATCGTATGAGGTATAGCAAAGAAAAGCCATGCGTTGTGTCAACGAAAATTGAAGTTAACTTAGTCCCCATTCATTTGTTATCCATGTTATGCTATTGGATGAAGCGAAATAAAATGACTTAGAATTTTTGTATTACAAGCGTTTCCATAATTAGTAGTTGCGAGTCCGTGTCTATCCATAGTCAACGACGGCGCATTTTAGCGGAATCGCTGCTATGCTACCAGTGCATTCAATGAATGGGGTGCGATTTTTATTCGATCGTGTGGTCAACTATGAAAAGAATTGTCATATATTTGCTTGAAACTAAAGTTTTTTTTATGAACATCCAAGTTTTTTAGTGAAGTACAATATTAACTTTTTCGTTGAACTAACCGTCTTCTTTCCACTGTAGGGTACACCGTTTGGTAATAATATCTTTGTGTTTGTTTGCTGTCACAAAAAGATGCGTGAAAAGTACGAAGGTGTGGTGGATATCGGGTACATGAAGCAGGAAACACTTGGCAGTATCTTGGATTTTATTTACACTGGTTGTGTCAGAGTCACAGACGAGAACGTTTGCGATCTGCTTGAAAGTTCTGATTACGCCCAAGTAGCAAGTAAGTATGAATAGACTTGAACGATAACTCTTACTTTGAGGGCCTCAAAAATGTATTAGCACAATAGGTTGGGATTTGCATTCAGGCGTAAACTACATATTGTCGCAAACTGCATTTACAAGATATCAGGATCAATTTACGCATTGCAGTATATTGCGCATATTTGGTTGAGAATGCATGTTTAACATCTTTTTGTTTCAGAGATACCAGGGTTTCAGATAAGCTGCTTTTCGAAAACTCAACATGCGTTTAAACGTAAAACGATTAAAAAACTATCCATGGTTTTGATAGTTAAACGCAACTATCGTCATAAGGACAAAGAATGAATGTCAAAGGCATTCGAACACGAATGTCAAGAGATGTAAGCACTCCATGTGACGTCACGCTGGTAAGATATCATGAGACATCGAACGTTGCTTAAAAGATGAAACACTGGAAATCAACGAAAACCAAGCGGTGTACGGCGTAAGGATGAAGAACATACGTTATTGTAATGAAAATCGATAATTGGCGGGAAGCAAATCCGACCCTTTTTTGTTCATTGTGTTTTCTTCGTTGTTTATTTAAAAAGACTCAATAAACCGACCTCTGTGATAGTTTGTTTCAAATTGCGAAAGTCTTGCAAAGTTTTGCGTTTCTGACGTCTGCTTTACGTTCTTTTCGGCGAGTTTCCTGGCTTCCTTTGGTTTCTCCCGTATACTTCCTTTGGTTTCTCCCGTATACCTCCTTTGGTTTCTCCCGTATACCTCCTTTGGTTTCTCCCGTATACTTATACTGTTTGTTGCAGTCACGGCATGGGACCTTGCATACAACGCCTTGTCAGAACACTCATGGGGGTTTCAGTAGAAGTTAAAACTCTCCTCGCTTTTCCATCGGTTTTAAGGCAACTTGTACTTTGTCAACTGTCAAGCATCGCTGTGCTGTATATTGTCAGTTATTTACCATTTTTGCGCTTGAAAACCAGTGGAGCTTTTTAAAACTCCCACATACTTAGGTTAGGGCTTCATACTCACTGAAACTTAACATGGTTGAAAAAACTTAATGATGCAATACTTCTTTCAGCCATGAAAGTGTGACTTCATTCCTTCAGTAAGAAACATTTCCTGCTGATAAACTAACCTGAAAACTTTAATTTAGGTTTTTATTTGTAGTGCTATCAGATAAGTAACAACATGTTGGTGTTTAGGTTTGAAAGCGAAATGCAAAGATTACTTGCTGCATGGCATTACAGTGAGCAACTGTTTAAAACTCCGTTCCTATGCGATGCGATATGATCTTCAAGATGTTGCAAAAGCAGCACGGGATGTGATCAAACAGAACTTTCTAGAAGTTTTGAAACTCGATGATTTCCTGGAGTTGGAAGTAGAAGATGTATCTCAAATCATTGCACATAAAAAGAAAAAAGTAATCATTTTTTAATGATCGATTTTATCACAGTTGCCGTCTCCACTGTTGTCGCAACTTTTGATTGAAGACACTTGTGGCTTTAGAATTTGGAAAGAAATGTTTTTACAAATAAAGTTTAAAATTTTAGATCTGCTGTCTAAATTACATATTACATGTTGAACCAAGAAACAGAAGTCATGATTGTCATGGGTTTTATTTATTTTGTTACCCTGTATTTCGGTTTATTTGGACTCAACGTGTGTTTATGGGTCCTGTTTAATTTCACTCTGTATTTCAAAGGTACTGTACTCTATATTTGCGTTGTTATGAGGGCCACCTGTATTTATGGTTCTGTTTATGGGAGTCACAGTGTAACTTTTTGGTTTCCTTGTTATTTTGTAAATCTTTGCATGACCCTGGCCAACGCAGCGAAATATGGCTGGCGGTTGAAAACAGGATATGTTTCACTTTGGTAATTAATCATTACCGATTTGTGTTTTTTTCAGAGTTTTGAAGATGCGGCTTTTGGCGGCATTGTTCAGTGGGTGAAGCATAAACCAGACCAAAGAGGGGAATTGTTTGAAAATTTGTTTCTACAAATAGATATTTCTTCGCTTTCTGGATATTTTTTGAACGAAACTGTGATTTCCCAGGTAAGTGTTGAAATTCGTGGATAAGAAAACTTGTTTCCTGCCAAACATTGGTAGAGTGCAAAAAAGCGCGAGGTATTGCATGGAAACGTTGCTGCACGCGTATATTTACCTGACTCTGGTTTTTGCTTGAAGATTCGTAAGCAGTTTTGCAATTGGTTGTTTCATTTTCAATTCGCTGCAGTTAAAATTGCAACCAATTCGGTGAAATTACACCAAAGTTCACGTAATTTTTGATAATCCACGTCCTTTTGCCTGTGTTTCTGACGTGCTCATCGCGAACGCCGTTCAAATTCTATTATTAAGTCTGATTTTTGTAATAGGAGGAATAAGTAAAGCCGGTGTACATTTGTGGGGACGTTTTAATTGGATGGCATTAGGTTTCGATAAAGGAAGTTTCAGCAAAAGAACATTCTCACAACAATTAATTTTACGCGTGGCGCGGCATTTACGTTTGTTTGATAAATCTCTCACCACGGATCATTGTGCGGCCTAAATTATTTGTCGGCGCATTTTTGAACGATGCTATTATTTAGCGCAGCTGTTTTTCTTTAGAATAGCTTGAGTAAAATGCCTGTAGCGCAAATACCAAAACCACAAAATGACGCAAAACCACTAAGTGTGACTGTATTGTCGCTGTTGATTCCTGCCTAGGGTTGCCAACCGCCTTTATCTCAGAAGGCCGTCCTCTAATTTCTTTTTTATCATGCATTGAGACAATAATACATACTAGAAAGCTTTATGCTCTCGTTTACCAGCAGACCAACCAATTGTTCCAAACAATTGATCAGACTTTTTCAAGTGATGAAGATCTAACAAAATTTTCTCAATGTATCAAAGTCTATTTGTATTTTTCGCTGCATATTATGTAAATATTGAAGGTATCTGTACAGAGTGCAGTGTACATGACTTTGAGAAAAATAAAGCTTCAGCAGTTGATATTTTCAATATTTGGCTGGCCCATTCGCAGTGTGCGGTCCATCTAAATATTTTGTATTCGAAAGTAAAGGTAACTACCCACAGCATGAAGTGCTTACCTTTTATCAACGAGAGCTCTTAAACTTGCTGTTTGTCAAGCGAAAGACCTTTTTATTCATCCAGTCTGTCCACTGACACTTATTGATTTTTCCTGTCCTTTATGGAATTTCAAAAAGTTATAACCCTATTCCTGCCGCTCTTTAAAATGATTTCATGGAAATATGAAATGCTGCCAATGGTCAAACGTTTGTTTCAACAGTTTTAGTTTATTAATACCATGTCTCAATTGCTGTGATAACCAGTGGAATGAAAAACCGGCAGAAACACGGTGTAATTGCTTTTCAAAGCATGGAACAAAAAAATATCTTAAATTCATGTCTTCCAGCTTACACTTTAGCAGATGCTTCTGATCAGCACCCATCACTGCTAGGTACTGCTGTGCATAACAACCACTCCATGACCAAATGAGGAAAGCGTTACCTGGGCGGTACACTGAAACAACAATTGACATGCAGCAGATTTCAACTGTAATTTCGAGTGATGGGCGAAGTTTTTTAACAGGCTTCGTCATTAAGTTGCTCACATTGTGGCGCGCAGTTGGGGCGAATGAAGAATGCTCGCAAGCGTTTCACGCATTGTAGGTGATGTTTTCAACCTTTTCGACTGGTAAGGCTTTGGATGCGCGGTTGGAGACTGGGACACTTTCCCAAGCATCTTCGAATGCAACGCATTCGCAAAACTTTAAAGGATATTTTATTGTGTTTACTAAACTGAGATGTCTCAGCTCTCTTGAGTGGAATCTGTTGCATTCTGAAATCCTTCGTTTAGACGATTTTAGAAGAAAGCAAAATTAAAAATTATTTGCAGTGATGACTTTACAAAGAAATCAGCATTGTGAATACATTGGAATTTTGAAATTATTGCAAGTAAGCAATTGCCTTAAATGATGTGCAGCACCAACTTTCATTCAGTCTACACCGCTGAACACTGCGCCACAATACACACCTGTTACAAATGTTATTGCGTTGTTGTAAACATCCTTGGCCTAAGGCAGCTGCTCAACCCCACCCTTTTCTTCATTTAAGCTACGGAATAGTTAATCGTAATGCTTTAGCAAAGGGTTTCCCAACTTTTCTCTGACCATGTGCCCCTTCAGCATTTCGACAGATGAGCATATACCCCGAAAATTTCTTATGACAAAAATGCTGGGTAAAATAATAAAATCCACTGAATTTTTAATAAAACTTTTGGATTTTTAGAATTATAAAGGTAGACTCCAGGTTGGGAACCCCTGGTTTTGCAGAAGTTGTCAGGAAATTCACAGCGTGTTCAGCACCGATCCCTGGTAGGACTGGTTGAGTTATATTTTGGGGAATTTTGGGCCTCCTGTGACAGCGTGGGTCCCCTATTGGAGGTATGGAGGGCGGCTGATACGGTTTTGTGGTTGAGTTATATGGATGACCTTTTGAAACAAATGTAGACAAGTTATGCAAATTAGAATACGTGGCGTGCTTTAATTTGTTGAATAATTTTACATTTGTTTCAAATTTCCAGGCTGAACACGCCGTTGTACTTTTCTGCTTGCCTCCGTAAACCGTGTAATGACCCTGTTAGGAGGAAGTGGAGTAGTTACAGTTATAATGGGCCTGAATCTTTGCTTGTTAACACGTAACGCAAAAGTGCTATATTTGACATGCACAAATACATAATTTTTGTTCGTTGCAGCAGAACAGAAAACAAATATTGATAAACTTCGAACAGGGGGTGACGAACATGCGGCCCGCGAAGCATTCAAGACGAGACCAGCAGTCGTGAACTTTGCTTCACCCGCTTCTAATTTTTTTCGTTTTAACAGGTTTCATAGAATGACTACAAAGTTGTGCGGCCCACTTACTCAGTGGCAACTGACAAAGTGGCCCGGGATAGCAAATAGGTTCGTCACCCCTGGCTTAGAAGAACACAGAACGAGAGATGAAAAAAACATCATTGGCGAAATCATCTGCAGCACATTGTGAAATTTAATGCGAACACAAAAAGTTAATTAAAGAAATGTTTGGGAGGACGCTATGGCCCTATGAATATGTTCAGTGGTTCTAAGGTACTTAAATTGAGAAATTAGTTCTTTCAATAGGATTTAATCATCGGGCCAAGCGTTGCTATCACTGTGTGCATTGCAGATGAGCGAAGAGATGCAAGTGTGAACTTTTTTGAGGATTAGTGCTAAAACGATAGCACCAAATCAATTTGGAATGTATAATTACAAAAACGATGGTCTTGTGTAACTTTCAAGTACAAGTCAGCTTAGCTGTGCCGTTATCGTTGAAAATCGAGCAAGTAATGTTTCTGAGAAATTCTACAAATCGTTTGGCGAAGCAGTCTAATTTTCGCAGAGGTTATGATCTATATCACTGCAAAGATAAATGGTCGCCATAGACGTATTGTCATAAAAGTCGAACTACAGCTGTATTAGGAGTCAGGAATATTCTTTTAATTATCCAGTGAACATCGTATGAATAAAGAAACACCTAATATTCCTGGCTGGATTACTGCAGAATTATAATGCTGGGGGCGGTAACAGTTCAGTAGTATAGTGTCCGCTTCTCCAATGGAAGGTTGGGTGTTCGAACTACAGCCACTGAGTGAATCCTAATAGTGCAAGAGCGTTCACCTCAACCGCCCCGGCAAGTAGCAAATTTCAGGCTTTGGCCTGCCGCCAAATGCCGTTACACAAAATCAAATCCAACGAAAACATTGTACTGTTTTGAATAAAGGTGTAAAGCGCGTGGTGGACTTTGTATGAAAAGGCAGCATAAAGTTCTCCCATGACGAAACCCCAGATTTACAAGTGGATAAAAGCATGGTGCAACTAAAAGTTGTGCAAAATTATGAGGCTGCCTGAAAAATTTTTGTGGTCTTTTGTTTTGATTTGAACAAAAATTCTGATGCAAGCAATCACATAATGCATATTGCTGAATGCAGAATTTCACGTTGATTTCATTTTTTCATTTCGCTTTCGTTTCTGTGGTTGCATGCAACACAATTGCGTTAAATTGAAAATGCGAGCAGTCTAGTGACGAACAATTAAAAATTCCAATAGGTACAGTGCATGCTACCGCCACAGTTTTTGGCTGAAATGTAAAGTTAAGTCTTTCATGCGCGTAGACGTCACGGTTTCAAACCCCGGTACGCTTGAACTGCACAGTTAACGGTCAACACAGCAATACAGCGATGGAAGGAAACCAAGTAACGTACTGAGAGGACTTGTGCACGAAAGCAAAGAAAGTCAACCAACCGGCAAAATCGAACCTTGCACGACTTGCGCTAGCTAACCGTCGGCCTCTGCAAAGACTTGCACGAAAACCCATGAACTTTCACCGAGAAACGTTGTTAGAAGGTTCAGGATTACAGAGACATAAAGGCATATGAGTGCGGGGCCTGATTACCGGAATAACGTGCTGCTTAGTGCCGAAAACACTTTTGCCTTACCACACAAAAAAACAATTATGAGCGAAGCAAAACCAAAGAAGAGTCCGGTCCTCTAACACTCGTAATGATTTGGCCGTCAAATAGCATTGGAAAGTTTTATATCTGCGAGGGAATGATGAATGCCACTACCTGTAATTAGAAGCCGAAACCTTTTGCAAGTGCTAGGAGTTTGATTTTTTCTTGGTGAAAACTGGCTTTACCAAGATAACAATTAATGCACCCTCCTATCGAGAAACGTTGGTGGCAAAGTGAATGGAAGCTCCTGAGGTGGGTAGGAAGACTAACCAGGACAATCCCCAGACCTCATCTCATAGAAAATGTATGGCGCCGCATCAACACAATACTACTGTTGCCAAAGGAAGGCTTTCGCGTAAAAAAGGGCGAATAAAAAAGTTCATAGGAGCTTGCAATCACATTGCGACCCGGAGAGCCTCGTGACGTGGTGCGTGCCAAGACGTTACAGAACAGTGAATAAGAACAAAAGATCACAAAATATTAACACGTGTTTGTGATAAAAATAGCTTTTCAAGACCACCATTGTTTTCAAAAGATTTTACTGTGTACTGCATTTATTATGTTCTACAGATAATACAGTGTATTGATCAAAATTTCTTGTTTGAAAAATTTCAAGGTTATTTTGGTATAAACGTGTAGCATATCCACCATGCACTGAGGCTTTAGAAATAATTCAACTACGTTTTTAAAAAAACAGTTGAAAATTTAATTTTCATAATCTAAAAATTATAATACATTGATGAAAATTTGATCTGCAGATTTTCAATGAACTTCTGCATTCATCGATACTTATTATTTAGGGATTATATGAAATAAACATTTAAAAGCACTTGTGTTTCTGTATGCTTTCGAGGAATCAAAGTCGACTGCCATCTGCTTTCGTCTTTTTGCGATGATTCAAACTTGCACATATCTCTATTCAAGTATGTACTTTCCACGATGAGTGTAAGCAAGGAATCGA
>JGI24158J21664_10011029_pt1 | contig 12029 bp, 7 predicted proteins | sample Ectturendosymbi3_FD_21664 | JGI IMG/M metagenome (IMG submission 21664) | reverse complement strand
TCTTCCCGGTATATTTATAGGCTAACGGGTTCTTTCTTGTATTGCTCCCACCAGGAAAGTGCATCATTGTTTAGTTTATTCTTTATGCCTTTGATTCCCAGATGTTCCTAACAGGAAGTTTAATTTCTTAGTTTATTTGTGATGGCTTCAGTTCTGGACTGTTCTGATGCATTTCGCAATTGTCAGTGCACCTCCTGAATTTGTCGTGTCATTCGCTGTGTGCATCGCAACCTGGAACCACCCACTTAATTAGTGTAAGCTTGAGGTCATCGTTTCGTAATCTCCTGTCAGTTTTGTACCTCTCGGTGCTTTGCTCTTCGTGCTTTTACTCTTGATGCTCTCTGGTCAGCGTCCTTCAGATCGCTGATTAAGCTTCCCAGTTAGTCTTGCTTCATATCCTGTTTTCCAGGTCCTTGCATAGACTTGTTTGCATTTCAGTTTGTTTGCATTTTGTCTTGCAGCATTTGTGCATTCTTCTGCTGTTCGTTGCATCAGGGGTTTGTCATAAAGTCATTGCCTTGCTGCTTAAGATACATATTGTCTCATAAGAATTTATCACTACGTTCTCCTTTATGTCATTTGCTGCATATGTATCATAGGCTTTTTGTTCTGTGTCGCTTTTTATTGGAATTTTGGTCAAATCTTGTTGTGAACAAAACTTGCTCACAACAGCACCTTTCCTTTTGGTAGTAGTGGTTTTACATTTCATGGGACCACTTTTTCTTTACTTTTTTCAAAAGTTTCCAAACTTGTGTTCAGATTTACAGTTTAGGTTTGGGGTTTAGGCTTAAGATTTAGATTTAAGTGTTAGGTTTTGGGGTAGCATTTAGGGTTTAGGTTTAGGATTTTGGTTTGGGGTTTAGGATTGGGGTTTAGGTTTAGTATGTTTCTACCTAGCCTAGTGCAGTCTACTGCACACTGGTGCGCTACTCTCACATTATAGGAGATGGATGAAGTTTTCAAATGTTAAGGTCTGCTTGCAGACCTGTAGCCACTACCTTTGTTTTTTTGCGTAAACTGACAAGTTTTACACGTTGTTTTCAAAACTTCAGTGTAGTTTCACCATTGCTGTTCAATGGCCATCAGAATTACCCCAAAATGCAGTGTCCACATGGTTCATGTGAACCAATCTCCATAGTAACAATATTTCTATGTGATAAGATTTCATAATTTGTAATGTATAAAACAGTTGTTGCCAGTCATTTGCAAGTAATCACTGCATCTGGTTTTAAGTTTTTTTCCTTTTGGCTAATTTGAAATAATGAAGGAAATGATATTGCCCAAATCATTTCATTATTGTTGTCTTTTACTCTGGAAAGGTGAAGCCTATTTTTGCAGTTACCATATTTATTCGATTGTAAGCGCAGCTTATAATGTTTTTTTCTCATCATTTCATGTGGCTTATAATCAGGAGCAACTTAGATTTTTTTTGTACCTTATTCAAAGCTGTGAATGGCACTCAGTCTTTCCTTGGCCACATTTTGTCATCCAAACTCTCTTTTCGCATTCTCTTTCTTCTCTTCAGCATCATGTGCACACTCTGTCACAGGAAGGATTATGATGAACAGAAGGCAGTTATATTGATTGTTGTAAGCATCATTACCAGGGTTGCCAATTAAACATGAAACATGCAAGTATGCGAAAGTATCTCAGAGGCTTGAGTAACTTATGTTCAAGTGCAGCTTACAGTTGAATATATACAGTAGATGCTAACGCTTTCATGTCTTGCACCACGTTGCGTAAGAAGCTGGAGTGTAAAAACTTTTTCCTCAATCAAACCAGAGCTGATTGATAGTTGTCATCATGTTCAGTCTAGCATCTGTAGTCTGCTTTGAAACAAAAATGAATATTTTTGTAAAGGTATTATGAGTTTGTCTTAGATAAAGAATATGATTTCCAAGGCTGACCACATTGATTTGTGCTGTTTGTGTTGTTCCATAGGATTTTTAGATTTTTAAATTTCATTCAACCAAAAGGTGTTGATAGCCTTATGCTATGTTGGTGTGCATACCTTCATCAAGGTTTCTTGGAGATTAATTCTAACTATATGTCTGATAGCAATCATCTCTTGGTAAAGTTATTCTACATAGTCCACACACGTTCATGCAGATGAAGAACACCAGCAAATTTTATAAGGATTTTACTGGTGCAAAGTAGTCTTCTTCAGTAAAGTTGGATGATTTCACAATTCTTTTTATAAAACTCACATGAGAGTATCTTTGTGCATCTGATCACACCCCACAGACAAGGCAAAAACTGTGTGCTTTCCGCTTTTACTGCTGAATTCAACATAGAGATTGATTGCACATAGAGGTGCAACATGGATAGAGGTGTTGCTGCTCACATGCGTTGGGTAATAGGTGTTAGAAAAACTTTTTCCATTCCAAACAGTATCAAATAATGCCATTGTGAGATCATGACCTTGTTTTTAGTGTTTATTGAAAGAAGAGTACAATTCATTTAAAAACCAACTGCCAATTGTAGTTTTGCAGGCTGGGATGCTGTTTTGATTATAGGGCAAAAGCAGCAAGAATGCAAAGCATCACACTGTATTAGCAAGCAATAATAGCGATCACTGTATTACTGCTTGTTCATGCCTCTTACCTAAAGGTAGGTGCATCACATATGCATGCAACATCATCTCCTTTACCCAACGAACTATGTGTAGGTTGCATTTGGCATTGCCTTCACATCTTGGTCACAGCACCATTTTGTTGCAATCAGAGAGTGTGAGCAGCAAACATGCAAAACATTACACTGTACCAGAAAGCAACAATAGAGATCACCCAACGAGATCATTCTATTACTTCTTGTTCATGCTACGTACATTAAGGTGCTATTCTTAGTGTACATCCCAATTATATGTGCATCATGTATGTGACGTGCTGATCGAACGGCTTCAACAATGCTGGTGATAAATCAGCGCTAGAGTGTCTGCCGCTCAACTGAAAGGCTGGGTGTTTGACCCACAGCCACTGACCGAATCGTCATAGCGCTCATTGGGCAAAAGCACTCACCTCAACCACCTCGGCAAAAAGCAAAATTCGGACTTGGGCCTGCTGCCAATTGCCATCACCAAAGTAAAATGTAAACAACGAGTAAAAATAGCTAAATTATTTATGACAACCCAAACTATTAATGCTTAGTATGTATAAATCAAAGCAATGCAAAATAGGTTTGTTCATGAAAATTCATGTTTCATCAGACCACATCAGCAAATGGCCATTAAAAAGACTGTTCAGACATTCCAAGTTACATGATATAATGCTTCTGACATGTTTTTGGTAGTTGAAATTGATTTTTTTACATTTTTTGCGAAAGCTGTCTATTAAGTTAATTTTGTTTCATTCTCATTCACTATGTTTTTAATCTTACCTATGCGCACACTTTTATTTATTTATTCTACCTCAAAAGTCCAGCATGATTTCTGCAATAACTTTGGTTTGTAGGTTTGAGCCATCATTTTTGTTTTACAACAGTTTAGGGCAGTCATCAGCAAACGTTTATTATGGTGGCCCAAACCATATTTTCAGTTCAGTCATAATTAAAGGCCTGTGATTATTTGTAAGGTCCACTTTCAAACTTCTATATTCAGTTATAGTGCATCCTCGATTATCCGGCCATGTTGGGCAACCTTCTTCCAAAATCTTGGCCAGATAAGAAAAGTATCTATCGTAGGGTGCCCACCGTCTACCACCTACACCACACTTAAAAGAACCTAACTAAAAAGGACGAAAAAACAAAACTAGTATGAGAACAAGCTTAGCCATGAGGGGGCGGTTAATCGGGGGCTGGAAAATCGAGGATGTACTGTACCTGCTACATGAAAGTGTTATGATAATGTCAAGAACAATGCTTCATGTCATAAACCATGCAATGACAAGGCGTCATAAACCATATAATGTTTCATAAACCGTATAATGACAAGAACAGTGCTTCTGATTGCAACAAAATGTCAAGCAATCAGTGTTTCCTTGTTGTTGCAGTAGCCTATGTTTTAGCCCATGTTACCGATACAGGACTATAGCTCTTAAATACCACATGACCCACAGCAATACATGTTGCTTAGCCCAAAGTGCTGAACAGCCCACAATTGGGCAGAAGCCCACAGTTTGCCAATCACTAGCTTAGGGCATGTAAGTTGTAGCATCATTAGCACATACTCGTATTCTGGTAGAAACAGAAAAAAACGTTTTGGTTTTCAAATCCATTTTTATCAACATTTTTCAGTCAGACAATATATCAGCAATGTAAAACTTGCTTTAACATAGTCTAATTAGGCTTTTGCTTGTCAGCCAAGGTACTTTCTAAGTTTTAAAAATGACAGCTACTTTATGAATGTTTTTTGTCAATGATTAAAAGGGTTGATCTTTATAGAAATAAACAAGGTTTTTCATTTTGTGATTTCAGTTTTTAAATTAAATTAAAACCAATCATGAGTAAATTGTAGCATTTGAAACCAAGATGGTAGCCCCTGCATTCTCAGAAAGACTCATATAGTAGTGAAAAGCAATAACAATTAGCCTTCGGTAATGCAGCAGGGAAATTGGGATAAAACCTTTTAAAAGTCTTTTAATGGATAAAATATTTCAAAAATGTTAGACAAAGGGTTTTTTGTGTTTTTCAGTCATTTGTTACCAACTGTGAAATACTTTTAGGAAGTTGGCTGAATGGCTGTAAATGAATACACCTAGTGTGTAGGGAGCACTGAATACATTCTGTAGAAGTAACCATGGAACCTAAATATAGCTTGCTAATACTCCAACTTTGCCCATCATTTTACTAGGCCATGACACTTAATTTCGATGGTTCATAAAATTGTTTGAGATAAATTTGAACTGTTTGGCTTACTATTTTCAGATTAATTTTAAGCTATGCTTGAATTTCAACTGGATAGCAAAAACTAGATTGTGAGGTGATTTCATTGATGAAAAAAAATATGTGCTGTGACTGTTTCAAGATAGGATGTTAAAATAAAAATTAATAGAAATATAAATAATTTTGTTGTTTTTAACATACAACAGGTTGTGATTTTTGAGTGGACAAGATGAAGTTAGAAGATATGAAGAAGAAAGCCCAACAGTTGCTGAAATTATACAATACTTACAAGATTTTATCAGATTCATATATTATTGTAAGGCATTATAATTGTTCAAACAATTATGTTAAAAGGATATTTTAAAATCTTGATAATTATTTTAGAATCAAACCCATTTTTCTGTGGAAAGTCTATGCTAGTTATTTTTAATTAAATGTACCTTGATACTATCCAACCTGTTGTCATGCTTTACATTAACATTTTTGCGCAAGATCGAAAATGTCCATGAAACATAAATATGAACAATTTATGGACACCAAGAGTGTTTGTTTCATAATGAGGTCGATAACATATTATGGTTCGTTCTCTCTTTTTTGTTATGGTAATGTGCTATATTTGTGTGCTGCAAAACTTCCCAAGGCTTTTTTACATATGTTTTATATAAGCAAGCACATGTAGAGAACTTCAAAATAGCAGTTGACAAGTTTTCAAATTAATATGGGTGAAAATCACCAAATGTATGTGATCTTATCTCTGAATCTACAAAAAGTTTGCTTTTGCTTATTTTTAAATTACAGGAATATTTTACTAATGATCACTGGATCAAGCTTCCTTCAAGTTGGCGATATTTGCTACATTACTTTGAGCCCCCAGATCTAGCACATGCATTGCTCGAATGCACTGGATGTGAAAACAGGTATCTGTGAATTGTTTTACACTTCAAGTTTGATGTTTAATAAAGTGCAAGATGACATGAAGATGCTTCATTTGCTTCTCACTATCCACCTGCCAACCGACATGTACATCTTCAAATACCTATTAAGCGAAACACAGCATGGCATAGGTTTGATTAAAAAGTAGCAAATTGTAGGGTTGTGCTACAAATTCTCTAAAATGATTCCTTGCTGCATGTTCTGCAGAGAGGTTATGAATTGATTAATTTGGAAGATTGGTGATGTATTCATCATCTGTTTTGTTTGATTTTTTTACCAACGATTCCAATTGGAACAGTTGAAATGTTGTAATTGATTGAGTGCCAAGCTTGTAACACTTAATCATTACATATACAACAATACCTCCTTCCTACTTGTTGAGAATAATTTGAAAAAAGTGAAATCTTTGACATGGGTTTTTGACCTGTAGACATGGTATAGTGAATTTAAAATGCGCCACTAAAACTCATATAAAAGGTTCAGTTCCCACTTGGGTCATACTGAAGACTTAGAAAATGGTACTTACAACCTGTCGAGCCTCAGTGTTCATGGGCGGGTGCAAGGAAAAGGTTAACGTGTGACACTACAATTGGCTTGGCACCAGTGCAGCATTCGTTACATTAGTAGTCACATGGACCCAGCACAAGCAAGTTGAGATGGGTGCTGCTGGCCACTCACAACATTCCAAAGTAAGCATAATGGAACTGAACCTAAACTTGTGATTTTATTTGCTTTGTTTGAAAAAGCAGTGTTTTTTTCAATTTTCTTATACCTTGCCTCTTATAATTTCTAACATACATGACTATGGTTGTAAAGCTGGTTGACTATACCGATATTTTTTAGTTTCAATACTGCTAGTCATAATCAGATTACTGTATAAACTCATTTTTAAACTTAGCATTATGTGCTGATGGTTGTTTATGATGATGATACTTAGCTCAGTGAGTTTTTATGCATTAAAATATTTTATCCTGCAATCAGTTCAAATTGCAGTTTCACATGTTTTTGTTTCAAGTAATGATGTTTAACAGCCTATTCAATACAATGAGCTATTGGTGTTAAAATGCTTGAGTAGACGGTAGACACTGAAAATGAAGCTTTATATTTGAGATTAAAATAAAAAATCATGTACATACAAAAATCTAAATTCGTGTAAAGTTCTGGCTGTAGTTTCAAAACACTTTAAAAGTGACCACATAGTCGCAATCGAAATATATGCATTGTAATGTCTGCATTGAATAAGTTGTATAGATGAATGTTACCTGAAAGCTAGCCATGCGTCTGAGAAATTGACTTCATTTTTTTCATGGAGAGTGCATTTTGCTGTTTAATGTCATTTGTATTGTGCTTCAGAAATTCGTCTGTGTGGCCATTGTCACTTCTCGCATTCAAACAATGTTGCATTGCTCTTCCACTGCCAAGAAAGAACAATCCAGACTCAAGTGGGTTCTCATACGTGTACTTTCATGAAGTGGACGTCTGGTTGAATTGTGTTTATTACTGTGATGCTTCGAGGGTTGGTGCTTGCACTGCTGATGAGTCTACTAATTCCAACTATAAACAGTGACAGTGCATTGCTAACTTTACCCACGTGTTAACAATCTGTGCATCTTTTTCCAACATTAAAGTTTCAACTTTTGCAGTTGAACAATGTGATGTTTCACAAACTCAGTATTATTTTATCTTGAATTATAGGGAGAACCCTGTGTGTACCACGCACACTGCGATCTTATGATTTAAACTAATTTTTCAATGCTATAGAAAGTCCAGGAGATATTTTTTAAATTTTCAAATGGCCATGTTTTTAATCTCGTAATCGGCAAATATCTGATAATTATTAGAAAGGTGATGAATATCGCATGAACTAACATAGACAGACACTAACATAAGACTGTTGCTTTATTTGGAAAAAGTTTGTTAAGTCATCATTTTTGTTGCTTCACAGGTGTTGCTGATGAAGACGCCATGCAACAGAAAAATAAAGTACTGGGACACATTTTTCGAAAACACGTGAAGCCTAAAAAGCAACATGAAATATTTGCTCTCACAAAGGTAAGAGTCGAACTTGTAGGTAAACTGTTGTGGGTTGCTTCTTGTGGAATTTTTTGTTCTTGGTGTTCATGCTATCCATAACGCCGTCACCAAAATATTCATGTGATTGATGAAAACAACAAGTTCAGGAAGGTAAGCTTTATCCACCTGAATGGTCTTGGCGACATCTGTAACCATGGGCGTCGGAAGGACATTTTCCTGGGAGGGGGTTCGAAAGTGGTGAAATTTCATTTTACCCACTTGAAACTAAAAAAAGCAACCACCTTTTTTTGCTAAAATTTTATAGAAAAATGTCAAATTTCAAAATCTATGGGGAGCAAAGCACCCCCTTCTGTCGCCTGTGTCTGCAAGGACTTCTTGTAAAGACTCAATATACGCCATTTGGAATAGTAAGGATCACAAAACCGTCTTGCTTCCGCACCACTAACGTGCCAACATCCTGATACAGGTGATTGAGGATGCTTTCCGCTCTTCAGGCTGCGACGCTGTGGTTGTAAGTACGAATCGTTTGTTTTCTATCCGGTTTCATGCTTTACTTATGATCAACGCATTTATTCGGATCAAGGTGCTCATCCCTTTCGGTATTGCTGGTCGTTTGCTTTTTATGAAATATGGCCTCAAGCTATTTTTATTAATTACGCTTAGGAATAAGATTTATCCGATACTGTTTCATTTACTGATTATGCCTATAAACATGATGAAACGTCAAGCATTTTAATGAAATTACTCAAGCACAATTCCACACGTCTGCTTGGCAGTCTTTCTACTGAGGATCCGCATACAGCAGACAAAGAGTTTTCACCAATACACAGCCGCCATATAAATTATACTGTATTATGTGCACGGCCGTGCAAAGATTTGCCGGGACCGCAGGTTGTGCACACCTGATGTAGAAAAAGACAAGCTTGATTATGTCGCTTGACCGTTACACGTGTCGTCGTTGCTACGACACTGACGTCGTTTTCACAGCCTGTTTGTTGCGAAGAACACACTCACCGTTCCGCGTTCGTAATCACGTAAACGCTTGCTGTACACGTTTGGCTTTGCTGATGTGTTTTTCTTGGAGCGTTTTTCAACTTTTCCGGCCCAAGCATCAGTTGCTGAGACGACAATTTCCTTCAAATCGCCTCGTGCTATGACGTGTCATGCTTGGCTTGACCGGTGAACTTATGCGTGACCGCCGCTCTTTCACATTTCGCGCGAATCGATTCGTGCGGAGTCTTTAGTTGGATAAGTGTGATTGTCCTTTTAAGCGCAACTGTTTCTGATGAAAACACGAAAGAAGTAGGTTCCAAATAATTTTTGTCGCCAATTTTTAAAAAATCATGGATACCATTCAAATCTTCAAGGATTTTGTTTTTTTCAATTTCGTTTTGTACGAAAGCTTGTTGAAGCATTTTTACTACATACTTTCTACAGTCTATATCAGCATGGTCCTTAAAGTTTAAACGCCTCAATACCCCCCTAAGTCAAATTTTCTTCAATCTGGTAACCCCTTTTCAACGAAGTTTAATAAAAAAGTCAACGGGTATCAAGTCAAAGTCAATCTGGTTGGAAGCAAGTCCAAGTTCCTAGAGAATGAGGATTTGAGTTCGGATTTTGTCTTTACTTCCCAACATTGTTGAATACCCCCAACATATAGTCTCAGTAGCCCCTGGGGGTATTGAGGTACCATTTTAAGAACCCCTGATCTGTATAGTATCCTATGCGCAGTGTGCCAATATGTTCTAGTACAAAAAACTGATTGTCGAAAGTTTGTGATTATACCTATTGTAGCTAATATCTATGCATTACGCTGTTAGTATTGTAACAAGCATTTAACAGAAGATATAAAAAGTTGGCAAAAATCTTTGCATTTCGAGATTTGAGAGCAGATAAGTAAACAGCCGACTGTACTGTCCATCTTGAAACCACATGAAAGTCAAAGTGGAACAGAACGTTACGGTTGACTTGCTATACATTACGAGTCAACTCATTTTCCTTGTGCACAACTGCCAAACGTAACTCTGCATTCCCTCGCAATTGCTTGTAAATGATGTTTAGATAAAAGCAGGGCTTCTTGAACCAGTTTGTTACATCACAGGACATGGGCTCAGGCCAAGGCCACCTTGCGCGAGCCCTCACTTTCTGCTGCAACATTCCTGTCCTTGCTGTGGAGTGCAACGGTGACTTGCTCAAGATGGCGGCTAAGTTCGATGACGAGGCGTCGTATTCCTTGAGCAAGTATTTGAAAAAGGTCAGACTTGATTTTTCTGCAGGAGAGCAATCGTTGTTGACAGAGTTTGTTCATATAAACTGGTTGTAATGTTCACTCCGATCACCATCACTTGGTTGTTTTGACAAAAAACTGATATGAATATGAACATTTCGTTATGCAGCAGCTTTGTGGGGTCTAAAGATTCGCTTTTGTTTGTAATGCTATAGATGTTAATAGTTCAGTTTGAATATTTTTTTTAATTAAAGCGCCAGGTTTCACTGCCAATGTGAGAGCATGTCGAACCCCAGGGACTGAAAGCCGAACTTAAAATGCGATGGCTGTAATTCCAGCGTATTGATCACTGAAATCACTGAAGCGTGTTTTTCGTGATGTTGAAATTTTCGATGCCGAATAATTTCGAGCGTCGAGCGTCTCGGTAGAGCGCAGCCATGATTGCACTTAGAAGTATAGAAGTATGAAGACGCGTCCTGAGACGTTTTCATTATTTCTCGATTCTGAAGGGTTGGCTGACGTGTTGACCTCGCAGTCATTTGGCTGACCTTCGCAGTCTTTTTGTTGAACCACGCATTTTTCCACATCTCGCGAAAAATACATTTGGTTGATTGATTGAAGCTGTGCTTTGAAGGAAAACAACAATGAAGCAAAGAAGCTGCCTCCCACACCGTTTCATGTGGAGTATTCCGTGCCATCTAATGTTCAGGCTGACGCGTTTACGCACAGAATACGCGAGCATTTGCCGGTCCATCCAGGTAAGCTTGTTTGCTTGTAATTATATCAAAACCTGTGTTGGTGTTTTATTACATCATATTTGTCTGTGATGATGTCATAATCAGTGCCGGATTTACCTATAGGCTATATAGGCTTAAGCCTAGGGCCTCAAGATCCATGGGGGCCTCCAACAAACTGTGGTACGCATAGAGTCAATGGCCGGTATATGATCATTCAGATTAAACTTCGTCGAAAATATATGTTTTAATTATTATTCACGAAATGTGGTTTTATTCAACTTTGGTGGTGATAACGCCAGGGTCCTCCAACGAATGACGGTTGGTCAAGCCGCATGCCAACTACTGTGTCGATATATTCAAAGCACGCTGGCTGCGTTCAGCTGAATCGTACCGATTGTTACGTTTGACTCTATCAAAAGAACTTGTGGATGTTTATGTTTGAAATGCACCTGATCAGTGGCATAGCTGACGGGTGGCAGGGGCGCGAAACGCAACGCCCCCCTGCCAAACGAAATGTAAAAACTGGCCCCTACCTAGCTTGTATTTTGGTATTTGCTATTCTTTTGATTTCAGCAGATTGTTGTTTTTTTGCGTTTTTCGGATTGTTTTCCAGTGATTTCGGAATTTTGTATAGCCGTTCAATACCGGATTTGCTATTGTTTCTTCACTAGTTTCTGAGTGTTGGCCAGTGGGCTCCATTCAGCCCAGTTTCTCCCTGGCTGAAACCTTACTGCATCTGATCAAAGCTTGAGGTTGTATTCCAGATAAGAGCTATGTGTAGAGCTACCAGCAGTATCCTACAATAAAAGCATAATTGTTTCTTAGGTGACTGAGCAATACAATTAATTTTGACAGCGTTTGTATCGCGTAAAGCTCCATTAGTATTTTTAGATGTGTTTTTTTCCATTTGAATTTTCTTCAGTAAAATCATGAACCTAACAGTTACAATCATTTGAGTGCGTTTCACTTGACGTGCTTTGCTCGTGTGTGAGATTTTTACAGCCGTGGTAAGCGAGTTGCAACGTGGTCCTCACGTTGTGCTTTAAAGTCTTAAGCCGCCACACATTATACATAGGTGCGGTGCAGTGTGTTTGTTTTTTTAATCCAACTAAGAAAAAACAGATGTGATTCTTCTAAAAAACGCAGGCCATGTGTTTTGTCAAATATTTCAATTGGGGGGATTTCGGTTGGTTTGCCTGTAGCAGTTAAAATCCTGTTCTCGCCAGCTATGTAGGATTTCAACAAATCCGTGCAACTGAAAGCTTTTGCGTCAAAGGCAG
>JGI24158J21664_10011028_pt1 | contig 12030 bp, 12 predicted proteins | sample Ectturendosymbi3_FD_21664 | JGI IMG/M metagenome (IMG submission 21664) | reverse complement strand
GTTCTGAATCGCAGAATCCAGATAGATCGCAATCTGGAAGCCGGATCATGTTCAACACTGATATATAGATCTCAGCCAGAGATGATCGGACAAATATATTGCTTTCACGGTCATTGATCGTACGATTATACATCTCGATCCATATCAAGTGCCGAAAAAAAAAACTCTCCAAGCCCAATGATAATAAAAAAAATTATCTGAGCGATCTCAGTGATCTCAGCGATCTTCGTGATCTGAGCGATGTTAGTGATCTTGTGGTATTTACAGGTGTCCGTTTTTTCTTTTTTTGACTTTCATTTCACTTTTTTCCTTCACTATCACGTAATTTCACAAGTCTAGCCCTGCTACAACAAATATACCTCTTTGTCCTTTACTTGCCCCAACAAAGACCCAAGTATGAGGCCCACTTCCACGATCACAAGATGTATGTACACTAAACCACAATAATGTGTCCAATGTATTCTGCCCCTCAGTGAAAAGCAACGTCTCAGTTCTACCTAAGTGTTAGGTGGAATTCCTGATCCTGAAAAAAGAGGATGACATCACTACGAGACACAGTCACAACAGAAAATTTGCACCAATATTAATCAAGCGTCACTGAAGCAAAAAAGCTCCATTCTCTGTGTGCAAAGTAACCTGTGCTTGTCAGTAAGATGTTTGGAGACTTTGCGAAAATGAATCTGACTCGAGTCGTGAGTCAATCATTGAGACTCGAGTCGAGTCATTCGGTAAAAGACGTGACTCGAGTCGAGTCTTCACAACATCGTTTCTCGAAGTCACTCGATTCACGCCATCACTGGTCAAAACCACGATAAAATAACTCAAGATTAAGTTGTATATTTTGGAGCTGGGCTCAAAATGAATGTCAAGTGTTGGTTCCACTGAAACTCAGCATTTGGTAGCGGTCATCAAAGTAAAGCGCTTGCAATTTTTTTGCTGTTCTGCTCTATCCAGATGAGTAGTTATTGTTATCTTTCAAAAAATAGAAAAATATGACTTTTTGATTGTTTGTCGTTTCGTAAACATTTTTCTGTTAGGATTTGTTAGTCTTCTCACACTTGTATTGCACTTCGCGCAACAAAAGAAAAATAGCAAAGTAATTATTGCACACTTCGAAAACTTATTTGTCATCAGAACTACACCTTAGGAGTTTGCGAGTAGCATGTGATTAACCAAAATATTATGGAACGCAGCCTGAAAGTGCGGATTGGACTAAATGCCCTTGTCTTTCACAGCAGCAAAACAGTGACGCGAACACCGTCTTTTCGATTAACGTCATGAAAGACAGTTACTTGAAATCAGCAAAACCACACAAGGTGAACGACTGCGGCTGTAGCAAAGCAGTACGTGTCGGGGGGGGACAAAAGTTACGCTAACAATTAATTATGGCGTGATCATGGATTGACACTGCGTAGTGGCAATGCTAGCTAGAAGGAACGCTCTTCTAGAACGTTCGGCGAACATTTAAAGGCTTTGCTCTCGGGCAAGCGAAAAACCGCTTGCTGGCCACTCGCATAAACTATTGACAACTAGGGAGGTCAGTGGAAAAGCTTTCGTTCGCAAGGTAGGGAAACGATTTATATGTTTCTTTTGCAACCACGAACCGATATTGCACGCAAGCGGGCGTTGTTCAGGTTTTGCTACTTGCTGATGTGCAACTGCGTCCTAAGCGAAAAAGCCTTGAGGCAAGTTCGTGGGAGCCGCTGTCCCTCCTGCTCCAAGGAGTATTCGAAGGAAAACGACGTGATTATTTTGAATGGCAGCGAAGTAAGTTTGTTTGCGGTTTTAAGGTTACGTTCTGACCAGTGTTCCCTCTAAGAAAATTCAACACTGAGCAAATGTTTGCTTTGTTGCGCACTAAGCGCATGCAACTTTGCAACCATGCATGCACACAAACAGTGAAACGTTCCCAGCGTTGAAAGGATTATGCGATATATACCGTATTTTAATTTAGAATGTCAGAAGTGCGCGAGAATGAGATAGCACTGCGCAAATTGTCTGGTGGTACACTCACCTTAGAGGGAACCCTGATTCTGACAGTTACCATGGGCGTCGGAAGGGTTTTTTTCCAGGGGGGACGACGACAGTGGTGAAATTACATTTTACAAACTTGAAAAGTGAGGGAAAAACATTTTTCTAATAAGTTAAAAGGAAATTATCAAATTTAAAATTCAGGGTGGGTCTTGGCCCGTGCCTCCCCCCCTTGCGGCGCCCATGGCAGTTCTATGGCCCGGCTGCACTGCAGCTCATCCTGGTATTGGACGATGTTTTTGCCAAACAACAAACTTCGTTGTAAATAAGGATCTTGGCAGGCTTGATCGTATTTCCCTGCGTTCGCCATCAGCGCGAGAAATCCTGACCGCTGCTGTAGCTTGTCCGTATACCACAGTGCAGAGCACCCGACCGCATGCAAGTGCGCAATGTTGATATTGCAATTCTATTTGGTACAAGATATCAGTGCATGGTGAGCGCGTATATTCGCGCAGCCGTTGTTGCAATCTCAATTCAAATCCTGCTCCTGGCGCAGCTGCTAACAGTGTCAAAGATCATTGCATCTGAAACTTCCTTGCTCAACAAACAGCCAAGCTCTCCGATAAATCTTTCTTTGCGTTCTTCCTCCCAGGAGGAGGAAAAACTTCTGAGAAGCAAAATGGAGCAACGCAAAGAAGCCGCGAAAGCTGCGAAGGCGAAATCGAAAAAAGCGAAGGCGTCCTCGTCGGACCCGGCGCCCGCCACGGCCAAGCACGCAACCGTACGTTGTTAAAGAAAAATTAGGTCTTGTGTTTCGAGTTTCTGTGTTCTGCTGGGAAAGGTAGTGTTTCATTTTTTTGGAAGAGGTGTTGATTATTTTGAACGACGGTGGGAGTTATGCGTTTAATGCTTTTAAAATAGCAGAAACTTGAGCTTTTCAGCCCAGAACCTTTAGCAGAGAAACTCTGTTATTAGATGTTTAACCACATCGCGCTGATGCGAAGCGACGTCAGGTTAGGTGTTTAACCCCGTCGCGCTGATACGAAGCGACGTCAAGTTAAGTGTTTAACCCCATCGCGTTGATGCCAAGCGACGTCATGCTGACTTGAAATTTGGAGGCATAAGTTTTTTTATCAGGTTATTGAAATGTGATGTGTCGATGAAGAAAAATATGACACGCCATAAGTCGCTGATTAAAAATATAACACGTCGATGGTGAAAAATGTTTTGCGCCGCTAGTGCTCTCATATTTCCTGAGCTTAACTTCTTAGAGAAATCGTTACTTTTGACGAAAAAGTTTGAGATTTATGCTGCTCCGATCCCAGATATGTGTAATTATCATGCTTCAAACTGCGGCCTGCCTGTTTTTAACCCTGAAAGTGCGGTTTGGCTTTGCGCTATGCTACTCAGGTTATGAACGTATCGCCTTTAACCGTATCGCGGGAGCCGCCCGAACCTGCGCCGACTTGAAACTCGGTCACTTCGTCATGAATTTGAACTTCACCCTTTTGTAAAAAAGCAACAGTACAGAAAAAAACTTGTTGTTTTATGCCAATCGAAAGAGATCCATGTCATGTACTTTGCCTTAACATCCCAGCGCATTTCATTTTAATGTCACCTATGCAGAGCAATGGCAAGGCCGCTGAGAATTCGAGTTCATCCAAGACACCCCGCGTCAAAGACTTGAACACGAACAGCACCGTGCANGGGGCGAANCACAAGCTGCAGGAAGAAAAGATCTTCCAGACCGAAGCCTTCAAGTCGTTGTTCACGAGCCACCCGTCGGCCAAACGCGCCAAGGACAAGAACGGCCATTGGATTACTTACAATCCCTACCATTATGCCGGCTAGAGCTGTTTGTTACTTCCCTGTTCATCTTTTTTTCTTGTAAATTACCTGCTTCTTGCCTTGATAGAAACTTTATTCGGAACTGATAGCGAACAATGACGTCGTGTCATGAACTCCAGATGCAAAACTGCTCTTGTGTTTAAAAGTTATCCCCTGGAATGAACCATATACGTCGTATTGTGAAGATCAATTCTTTAGTGGATCGTAACCACGTTTTCGACTCTTGTCGTGACACTCTGGTGAAAACGTTCGGCGCCATTGTCGAATATACAGACTTGTCCGTGGGAATGGGGATTCCCCTGGGCATTTGTCCCATCGTCAGTGATTCTACGTCATACAGCAGAAATTTTCTGACGTTTAGGCTCATAGTGCAGTAAGCATTGCACTTGGAGGCTCAGTGTCATTGCGTAGTAACGCGAGACCCCCGAAAATAAGGTTCTTGCGCCCTTTTTACGTCACAACTACGTAAAGCGTCACACGATTTCCATTCCCTGATTGGAAGTGTTGGGATGTTTTATCCACGGATCCGCAAAAGCCACACGTTACACTTGGTGCATGTTATGATGTGCGTCTTGTTACTAATCCGTGGGTATTTTGTGGAATGGGACAATCGCAAGTTGCCGTGCGATGGCACAGAACAAAGCGCTCCGTGGGTCAGGGCCTGCGAATATAAGGCGGACCTGCGAATTGCTCAATGGAAGAAAAACGTGCACGAAGAGCTGCTACGCTTTTGTCAATGTTTGTTTCTTTTCTTGCTTCCGATGTCACTCCTTATTCGCATTTGCTGCTTGTGTCCGTGAGCGATCACGCCTCGTGAGCGGTCACGTGAGTGGTCACGTGAGCGGTCAGACCTCCACAATGCGTTGCACTTCGCTAATATTTCCTTTCACCGTCAATCAGCCTTGGTTGCTGACGTTTTAGGGCGAAGACTGTGTCTGGTTGGGAAATGGACACTTTAAAATATACTTTGTGGTCAAATTTCCGGAGTTTATCCGAACGTAAACTCCAACATACGAGTACTGGTGCGGCGAGCGCGCCCATCGCCCCATCGCCGTCCCTTTATTGCTGACAAGACGAGTGGGAACATCTGAATTTCCTCAACTTCACCCATAGGTGTAGGAGCAGGCAAATTTTTGGGGGGGGGCGAAAAATTTTTGACCGAACTTGCCCGAAAAGTTGCATTTCTTCCCACCATAGGCGTAGCCAGGGGGAGCCAAAGGGGCCATGCCCCCAAATTTTTCGAAGATGGTCATTTTGTGCTTTGAGAAGCGTTTTTCCAAACAAAATAGTGTTATTCACCTAAAATCAAACAGTTGGCCCCCCGCAAATTCTTGGGCTGGCTACGCCACTGCCTCCCACACAGATCATTTTTGGGATGACCTTGAAAAAAGGTCGTCATGTGACTCTTCCCACATTGGGCGCCAATTTTGAAAAATTAAACAACGTCGGGCGCCATTTTTATCCTTATTTTCAGGTTGTTTGCCCAGAATTTCAGGTATTTTGCGAACACTTTCATAGGTTTTGTCCAGATTTTCAGGGATTTTGCCCGGATTTTCGACAAATCAAAACTTTTGGGGGTGCTCTTGCATCCCCGCCCCCTACACCACTGATTTCGCCACATCCCTGGGCTCACTGCACTTTCGCGGCCATTGTTGATGGAAAATCGCAACGAAAAACAAGTCGTCGCGACGTTAACGATTGAATTGCTTTTGACACTTGCTCTCTCAAGCAAATGTCTCAGACAGAATTTCGTCATCAAAATGCCTTGTGGATATTTGAGTTGTGGTTTGATGAAGTTCATGGCTGCTTTGTGCTTAACGCAGAGGCGCAAGCAGCTGATATTTTCGGGGGAGGACAAAATTATTGTAAGTTGTACTATTTATAGGCGAGCGGGGGGTGCAAAGTGATTGTAACTTTTTGTACCGAACAACTAAACATGTTTCTGAAAAATTTTTGTGAAGGCAATTGCTAGGTTGTCCCTGACCTCGGTTGCGGGCCTGGCTTGAATGTAATGCCGCGGATGTTGTTTTATAACCTCCAACATTTTGTGAGTTTTGTTATTGCTTTTCCCGATGATCGGTTGGAAAGAGGCCATTGTTGCCGCGCCAGTTGTTCAATGTGCACCGCTTTCCAAAGTGTTTGTTTAGACATCCCAGACCGGATGTCTGTATTGTAATAAACGCTTTAGTTTTACCAAAAATGTTTTGATTCGCCAGTTACTGATGCTGTTCTCGGAATGCTACCGGCTGTCATTTAAACAATACGGCGACGCATTGGTGTTGTCGCAGATTAGCCAACAAATCTTGGATCATTTTGCAAATGTTGTTACTGCATATGCGCAAGATCATCGATAATGAAGCTGGAGTATGATTGGAAACTTTCTGAAATAAGCTCGAAAAGCTTCCAAAGTTCGACAGTAGGCTGTGGTTCGACAGTAGGCTATCACATTCCAAAGTTCGACAGTAGGCTGTGATCACATTCTGTTGTTCCTCGTCCCATCCTTGAAGAATTGTGTCTGGGTTCTTCCTTGCTCATGTTCGCTAAACCTCTTGCGGAAGTGTTAGGTGGTCGATATGCAGACCCAACATCAATGCAGTATATAAGTTACGGACATGTATGATGATTAACTGTTGCTGTTTTTTCAGCTTTAAATGGTTATTCCGGATGAAATGCCGAACGCCACAGTACTGCGCGTAAGTGATCACATGTGCGCAGGTTAAAGACTTGGTTTAAACTGTACAGGAAACGAGGCGGCAAAATGTTAAACAGCAGGTTCAACCGATTTCTTTTTAAATATTGAGTAAACGATGTGTCTCGACTTCTTCATGTGTCAAGCAGGGGCGGATGAAGGTTGTATGGGGCCCCGGCTGAAACTTGGAAAGGGGCCCCTTTCTATATATAGTATATATGACAAACTAATTGAACGAATTAAAGTACTTGTATTATTGAAACAAATGAGGCTTGAGCAAAAAAACGAATCATTAACTACAATCAGTCACACTATGAACGAAACTCATGGATTTAGCAAACAATGTAATATATGTATAAATGAAATAATAAGCTTTCGTATTAAAGTGGTGTTTGGTTACGTTACATGGATTTTTTGCGAGCATTTCTAAAAGCAAAGTCGCTGATCAAATTACTGAAGGTTAGTGACCAGTGTCGTGCAGAGGTCTGGTGATGTGTGGGGCTACTGCTTGATTGTATGCCCCCTACCAAATTCTAGTATTTAGCAGGAGCGTATGGTGGTCATTGTTACTGGATATACGCTGTTTGCAACGTCATAATGTGATGTCATATTTACGTTTGCAAACCAACGTTTTGGCGAAGTTTGTTGTCACAACATGCATATTATTCTACATGCACTCTCCTTACTAGTTACACAATGTGTCACTGTAATGAACATAAATTATATCAGCGCTGCAAGTTAGGAGACGCGTTAAAGATGGGAGTAGAACCTAATGCTACGTCAGCGCAGTTCACATCTGCAAAGCTGTAAGTCTGCGCGAATGTCTCGTCGGATGGCAGTTGTGCAAAGAAGGTATGCGGCTGGGATGGCGGACACCCAGGGATAACAGTTTAAAACTTGCTAAACTGCACAATAATTTAGAATGCGCATAAAGACCACACGCCAAAGAATCAACATAAAGACCACACGCCAAAGAGTCGATCAGACCACACGCCAAAGAATCAACTACTTTTACGTCAACGAAGCATTTTCATCGAGTGAGCACAGAGTGCCTACTTATCAATCCTGATTGGCGATGGTATCTTTTACAATGTACTATATTGTGTATTGTTCACACATTACTCTTTTTTACCGACTCAGAAATCGGGGTCCCCCTAAATCATGGGGGCCCCTGGCTGTAGCCCAGTCAGCACCCCCCTTAATCCGCCATTGGTGTCAAGTGACACACAAGTCGAAATTAATTTTATGCCCGGTAAGAGATGTTTAAATGAAACAATTTATTAAAGCGACATTTCGGAAGAAATATTTGGAATAAGGGTTGCAGAAATGCAGTCGCGCAGCGCGACCAAAAACTACGAGTGCGTGAATAGGATTTGCCGCGACGTAGCAGTGCCTAGTTTATAATTTTAACTGCAATATTATCCTTTGAGCAGCGTCTCTTAACCTTTTTCTGCCTCAGCACCCCTTTTGGTCAGGCCTAAGCAGTCCAGCACCCCTACCATTGGCTAATACCTTTGTCCAAACGTATTCATTTTACCTTTGACCGTCACATATGTGACCTTCCCCAGCACCCCCTGAAATTGATTTCAGCACCACAGGTTAAGAAACCCTGCCTTAGAGTATCATTAATAGCGGTAATAATTTAACGCTGCGCGTGAAAAAATTTGTACGCTACGAAAAATTTCTGCGTGCTACTAAAATTCACACAAAATTGTGCGCCACTGGTTGGTAAACTTCCGACCATTCAAGTTCGTCTTTTCTTTAAGGCAGCATGCTTGACAACAAAGATTGTTCTTCGGTTGTGCGAAAAGCTGTTGCTCTTGGTGGAATAACGTACGAGCTTCTTGCTTCAAGTTAAAGTATCATGCACAACGGGGAAAGCATCATAAGGTGGAAAGCATCTTAAAGCATCATGCACAAGGGGGAAGAGATCTCCCCAAAAAACCTACAAAAGTAACTTTATTGACCATGGTTTTATACAATTCGAAAAGCAGCATTCGCGATATGAGGCCATTTTTCCATCCATTGTTTTGTCACAACAGTGTTGTGAAATATACTTCACCCCTCTTACAACAGTGAACCCGTAATGAGACTTGACTACGAAATATTACTGAAATCCCCCCCTCTTCACTTACTGGCTGGATCCACCCCTGGTCATGCAGCTGCTATGTCGAAATCATCAGGTTGGCGACTCCGAACATTTCCAACCTGACAAGTGACATACGGTCCACTTCACTTTTCCCTGGTGAACAACTTCATCTTACTTAAAACGGATGAAGACAACCCTGCTATGATAAAATGTCAATACGAAGAAAACTACGACATTTATATTTTCTAACAAGTGGGGATTATCGACAAACACGCCTGTCTTTTCGAAATAAAATTGAAACTCACACGAGTTTAAAGTTAGCAAGGATGAAACCAAGTTGTTTCGGATATGCAATAGCATGCAAGGCTTCATTATCTCTAAATCATGGGTCTCAAAGACGCGGGTCGCATTTGGCCCGCGAGAGCGTTTTGTGCGGCCCACGATGCTTTTTGGGAATTTTCAAATAACTAACATTGAAGTTAATTAACATTTACCATATTAAGGTATCATTAAAAAAACCAACGTCACATACCTTCTGATCAACCACAAACTAAAGACCTTGGTGTTAAAAACGAGGACTTTCAATTGACATAGTACCACAAAATAGATGACTATGTCATTGATGGGACGATTTGCGTCCAGACAGTGGCGCAAAGGAGGTTTGAGCCAGGGTGGGAAACAGCTGAATGGTCCCACTAGCCAACAGCCAGAACAAGAGTTGAGAAAGGATGGTGAATCTAGATGTGGTTGTCCATACTAAAGCCAAAATCACCGGAAAACACACCGAAAAACGCAATAAAACAACAACCCACTGAAAACAAAAACAATACTAAATACCAAAATATACGCTACGTGGGGCCCGATTTTTACATTTAGCTTGCCAGGGGACGCTGTGCATTCCTGCCCCCCGTCAGTTACACCACTGCGTCCAGAGTCTTGAAGTTTACATTGCCAATAAGTTTTCCATCTCAGGTCACCACCACAACCTTTAGTGGTGATTTTTTCACATCTTGGGAGTTGTTCAGAGAAGATATCGCGGAAACAAAAGTGCGCTGCATGGTATCACTTCAGTTTAAATTATAGACATTTGCAATACGGTGCCTACGGAAGAGTGAAAAGAAAGGATTGGAACCGATTTAAAGTTTTGCCCAATGAAGCATGCCTTTCTCCGTTTGTTTGAAAATACATTAGACTTGTTTATGCTAAATAATTTCGTGGCATTTTACCATCATTTGTGGTAGAGTTGTGCAACTTCGATTTCATGTTTTGAATTCTTTTATCGCAATACAATTATGTTTTTGTTACTAACACCCATTCTTTTTATTTTTTCTTTACTTGGCAAGCTTTAAATAATTTTTGTGTATGTGCGTCGACATTGGTTTGCTCTTTTTTTGGTACTGCCGCGCAGGGGCGTAACGAGGTTAGGTGGCGCCCGGGACAAGAAGCCAAATTTGGCGCCCCATGTTCGAACCTGAGGTCTTTCGGAAGCAAATGTACCGTATTGAAGAAAGTACTTGTGACATTTTTGAAACTTTTCGACGCCCCCGCAGTGATGCGACGCCCCCATGATGATTCAGCACCCGGGGAATTGTTCCCCCTTGCCCCCCCTTCGTTACACCCCTGCTGCCGCGGTGGTTTAAGGTTGCAAAGATTATACGTCAAGAATTCCTCACCCGGTGACTCGAAATTCAAAGGACCAATTGGTGTAACTGCCGGGGCCAGGCAAGCTTGGCAAGCTTAATGTAAAAACTGAGTCCCCTTTAGCTGACATTTTGAGATTTAGTGTTATTTTGTTTTTCGGCAGGTTGTTGTATATTTTGCCTTTTTAGGGCGTTTACGTTTTTTTAGCTAGTATAGACATCCATGACATGAGGATATACTGTCATTTTTTGTTTTGAGGGTTGGCTAGTGACCCCCTACGGTGGCCAGTGGGCCCCCTTCAGCTGAGTTTTCTTTCCCTGGCTCAAACCTCTATAGTTACGCCCCTGTTGAAGACATTTATGCCTTAACGTTTTATTTAACTTAGCGGTTGGCGTAACGAAGATGGCGTTTGTTCGGTGTCACACTACAAACTGAGGCAGATGAAACATCTTCAGACTGGATGGTAAAGGATCAAGGTAACCCGCATGAAGTTTTCTGCCACACCCAAAATCATGAGGACCTATACAACGCTATACGATATTATATACAGGTTGCGACCAGCACTTACTATGCCCCTTCGTTGATCATCCATCATTCTTCGGCTCAGGTACATCAATCTTGCCCTCCTTCAATTTTATCACCACTTCATATTAAACTGCACGTTTGTTATCAAGTTAACTTTTCACCTTCAGAGGAAAAATATGTCGAGAAATGCTCGGGTGGACAAATTAGTCAACATTTTTTTATTGTCCTGGCGTTTGGATTCACTTGTGTTGCTTTGCAGAGACTAGTTTCTTAAATAGATATACAAGTTTGAACCACAGCAAAGTGAAGAAACCTGAATCCAGTGGCCTGATTCCTCGAAAGCTTTCAGCAAACATTAAACTTGCGATTGCTGTTCTTCAATAAGTCAGAAGCATTAGTTTTATACCCACCGCGCAATTTCTACCCTATAGGGCTGGTTTGCAGACGTAAAGAAACTTTATTGATATTTCAAAGAGCTTGTGTTCGCACAAATAAATTCACGATAACGTGATGGAAACAAACTTGTATTGATCTCTTCATGAGATTTTAGACAAAAATAAACAAACTTCAAAAATTTGTGAACAAAAACTATTACAAAAAATACGCAACAGAAAAAAAGCAAATAAATATGACTCAAAAACCATTAAATACAAAACAAACAACTCTCCTCACAGAAGGTACTTTTTCAAATTAAATTCTACGTCAGCAGTGGACAAAATTTTTACAAGTTTACTTATAATGAACAAAACATCAGCAAGTTTTAATTTGAAACGAACACGCAAACAACCACTTTCGTAAACACGGTCAAAAGATTGAGACAAAAAATTGGAAAAATATTGCAATAGGCTTGGGATGTAGATAGAATGCACTTAAGGATAACGGTAGTGCTGGTTCAAAGCAACAAACAAGTTAATCAACTTCATCGATCACGGGACCATCACGGTTGTTGGATCCAATATCATTTTGCCCTGGTCCAGAAGCGCTTTGTCCTCTAGAATGAAGCTTACTCATAACTGGTGAGCAACTTTTCTGAAGTTCCTTCAGTTGGTATTCGAACTCCTCTTGATCAGCCAGTGAGTTGCCATCGAGCCACTTTTGTGTCGCGTTGCAAGCGTCCAACACTCGCGTTTTATCCTCACTCGACAACTTGCTGCNACTGCTTTCATCTTCAACAGCGTTCTTGCAAGCGTACATGTAGCTTTCCAATTCGTTTTTCGCTTTCAGTCTCTCCATTTGTTTCGCGTCTTCATCCTTGTACTTTTCGCGT
>JGI24158J21664_10011027_pt1 | contig 12031 bp, 7 predicted proteins | sample Ectturendosymbi3_FD_21664 | JGI IMG/M metagenome (IMG submission 21664) | reverse complement strand
AACTGCAGAGTACTGCGCTCCTGTTTGGTGCCGCAGTGCTCATACCCGCCTCATTGACCCCGCCATCAACGACGCCTTGCGAATTGTGACTGGATGCCTGCGACCTACACCAACGGACAACTTTCCAATCCTCGCAGGCATCCAATCTGTTGTGCTTCGTCGCAGTGGAGCCACACTATCTCTAGGACGCCGTACCATGGAGCCTGGGCACCTGCTTCACTCAGCGCTCACCCGTCCATCGAGTGCAGATGCACGGCGCATCAAATCGAGACACCCATTTGTGCCCACCGCACAGCAACTCATCAGTTTTTCTGACAACAACAACATACGTGCGACGCAGTGGGCGAATCATCAATGGAATTCGGAGCAGGCGGACAACCCCACAAGATCCCGCGTTTTAATTCCAGACACCGGTACCCATCCTCCCGGAAAGACCATCACAAGAAGAGCCTGGGTCCGTCTCAACCACCTCCGCACCGGTGTCGGACGTTTCCGCTATTGTTTGTACAACTTGCGTATGGCCTCCTCTGCGGCCTGTGAGTGTGGTGCAGAAGAACAAACCGTCGACCATGTTGTCCTCCAATGTCCAATCCATCGACCTCCCCATGGACTGCACAGCCTGACGGTTCTGGACGATGAGACAACCGAATGGCTGCTCAACACCTGCCCCGAAATCTAGCGCGACCAAGCATTTGATAAAAGAACTCGCTCAAAAGAAGAAGAATCATTCAGGATTTTTGATCAACTTGTGCTTGCTCAGAAAACAGAGTTGCCCTGGAATTTTTCACCCTATTGTAATATTTTTTATCATTCAGGATTTTTGAGCAACTTGCGCTTACCTTGAAAGCAGAGTTTGCCCTGAAAATTGTCAAGCCAGGGGGCTGCCGCCCTCCCAGCCTCGTACACCTATGTCGGTGTAACTAATTTCCCCGAAGGAGTAATTGCATGTATGCTAAACACGGTTTCCAATGTGATCTTTTGCTTAAATCTGATCTCATGTGCAAAACAAATGTTAAAGCTTTGAAGGTCAAAAAAATGTTGATGATGCAAAATTGTCCCGAAATCTTACGCACTTCTGAGAGTCTTCAGGTAAAGCGCTGTTCTTCCCTCAAAAAACAAAAATAAGTAGGTGTTGTGCCAAGTGAAATGCGTAAACTTTTGTCCTACCTGAAAATAACAACTAAGTTGCCTGTTGTTTAGGAATGAGTTAAGATGCAAAATATTTTGCCGCTTAACAGAGTTATTTACAAACAAAATATTGCACTTGAGCTGGCAAGCCTAGAGATGGTTTCTGAGGTGTAAGTAGTAGGAGAGAATGGCTCACTGTCAATGAGCTGCCAGGCCTAAAGATGGTTTTTAGACGAGCTGCTCGACCTGGAGATGGTATCTGAAGACGTTTCGCGCACAGTTGCTTGATCAGAGCCGTTGGCTCTTTTAGAGCTGGACGAAGCAGAATACGATGGCTCACTGTTAATGCTAGATGCGTAGTTGATTGCAAGCAAGTATTTTTCGTTCATGTTCAACACTGCTCTTAGCTATGAATGATTGATTCATATGGACTATGGAGAGGAGTGGTGACAGTACACACCCTTGTCGCAGTCCAACATCCACGGTGAACGGTGTGATTTAATTCCGTCAATTCAGACACAAACTTCTGAGCATGAATGCATTGACTTGATGGGCAACAACAATTGGCCGTAAACGCCATACTCCCCCAACAACACGCACAGCTTATCCCGACGGACTCGGCCGTACACTTTCTCAAGGTCGTCAAAACACACGTAGACATCTTTTGTATCCCAAGATTTCTCGAAAATTTGTTAGAGAGTGAAAATTTGTTCTGTAGTGCTACGTCCAGGACAAAAACAGCACTGTGTATCCAACTAAAAAGCACTTAAGTTCAGTAGAAAGGAATATACATGTGCTTATTCTTCCTTTACGTAATTATTGCTTACCTTCGCGTTTTTTCCTGACTTTCCGATATTTCTGTGAACTGTAGAACTAACTTATTGTGTAGGCGCATGTTGTGGGGGCGTTAGGTTAAAAATGCCTTCAACCAGATTTTTAAAAAATATTAGGGACAGCGGTATTTCCCGTAATGAAACGTAGCGGAATATTTAACTGAGATTTTGCTTCTTGTACATCCTCACGTTACTGTGACTCTTGACGCATCGTCGAACTTTGGTGCTGTTGTTTAGGATGTTGCTACATCAGTCAGACAGCAAGCTCTCCTCGTCCAATGGGAAAAATTACAGGCTGCAACATTTGGTAAGATTTGAAGTTTGTTTTTCAGCAATACTTCTATTCAGGTTTTGTGAAATCTGTTAATTTCCTTAAAATATTTAAGAAGGTACAACAGAAGTTTTGCGAAGAATGTTTCTATTTTCTAGGTTTACTGCTGGTGTATGTTTTATCGCTCTTAGGAGCAACGGGCTTGTTACTTTGTTTAATTTGTCATTTCCAAAGGGGACATATACCACTCAGAATGTACTGCTTAGGTGGAAAAAACTGAGTCAAGCGATGGGTTTTTAAAATGCAGTGGTAAGCAACAAATTGATCGAGCTAAATACAGAAAACTACGAGGGACTGATGATATGCAGCAGTGAGCAAACGTTCTGTGTAGTATTCTGTATAGATCATAGCCACACGTGTCTCGTACTACAACCATCACCAACGAACGGTTTGGCATGGGAAGACTTCACAACATTTTCAACTGTACTGCTTTCAGCGTGCCTTTTCTGGTACTTTACTGAATTGCTACTTTGGCAGAGATTTGTAATTTAAATGCTTGTGTTTCTAGTTTTTCGCTGGAAGTGCAGCAATTGACAACGCCAAGGTAAAAGTGAACACGGCGTTACATTGCTCTAACCGATTTGCAAACACCCGAGCTCATTTCACTAAACAAACCTGTATGCATACCTGTAATGCGTCAGCTTTTCTCCAGAGGAATTTTGGTATGCAATTAGCAGGTAATGAAGATGATCGTGAAAATGTTTCACCTCGGAGCCAATGTCGGACTGGCGCAGTACTGCTGCGAAGCCACTTCGATTCTGTTCGGGGAATTCCATGTGGTGAACACGAGTGAGTGTCCCTTTTTTAGGATTTGTTGCTTCTTTTCATTCTACTTCCCATGTTTTTACTAACAGCATGACATTAAAGCCTGTGTTTGCTTATTCCGTTGTTTTGAAATATACACTAACAGGACAACACAGCGCAATCCACTCTTCGGAGGAGAAAAACGAGTAAGTTCTCCCTAAATGGTTGGCGCTATGAAAAACTGAAAACCATAACAGGTTAAGAAGGTTTACAGATTTTTATTTAGTTGCCTGACTTGCTCATTGTTATGGAAATAAAGACATCAAGTGGAGAAGATCGGGTTAGTACGCTCATTTTTTACTTCATAGCTTGCAGCTCCGATGCTTTTTAAAAAGTTTAATTTTATACAATATGAATTTCAATCTTATCCTTCGCCCCATGTTTTATTTCAGCGTGATGATATGTCAGCAACTGATGTTTCCAGCGGTTTTGAAAAATGGTCATGAGCTGATTCAACTAGTCTTACGGGAAGATAAGTTGACTCACCTTGTGTTTGACTGATTCTGAATAGATTATAGCAAGGAACAAACATGATCGTATGTTGACAAACGAACAAAAATAACAGTCGGTTGCAATTTTTAAACAAAATCCACTAGCATGTAGGCCTATTACACATGAAACACATCGTCTAGGTACAGTACTGACAAAAAAGTAAGTTGTGTCTATGCAGTCAAGATGTGCCCAGCTGGAGCATTCATTGGATGTGCGAGAGCTCTTTCCTGCAGGGCAGCAGAAGAAGCATGCAGGGCGAACACTTTACACTCATTTTCCCTGGATTTGCTGTTTGTCCAACTGTCTTCGCAAATGCAGCAGATATAGTGCTGGTTATATACGTTTCCACTGATGTCGCTATCTGACTCCAGCAGCGACATCTCACAACCAGACTCTTCGAAAGAGCTCGGAAGACGCGATGTTTTCAGTTTGTTTAGTGCTTTCTTTGTGCTTAAACTTTTTTGTTGTTTTCTTTTGGAGAAGCTTCTGGTTTTTACTTTCTTTTTATCAAGTCTATTTTTTCTCAAGTGTCCGTAGACAGTGCGTTCTAGGGATTTCAATTGTGCGGGATGGATTGTCGAGGTCACGATTCCATGAGGGTGGGTTGTCAAGGTCACGATTCCATGTTTTCTCCACACCAACGAAGCTGTGAGGGAAATATGTGATTCATGATTGTCCGCGATCAAAAGGACGGGATTTTCGATACTGCATTTTGTTAATTCAATGAAGTGTTCAATATGTTTCATGAAGGTTTCTTCGTTTATCCATCCACTTTTGCAACACATCCAGCTGAACCCAGTGGCGCTGCCATTAGCATAGATTCCTTTATGAAGTGAGACCATGGTAAATAAAGTAAGATGGGACTATGTTTCCAATTGCATGTAGTATGCCAATCCTTGTAACGAGAGTTCCACATTCAGTGGAAGTCGCGAGACCAAATTGCTTAGCTCCTTTCAAGGCAAACAATTGAAATGGACTTTGCGTTGTGAAACACCCGGTGTCATCCATGTTGTAAATGATTCCTGGTGAAAGTAGTTCCTTACCATGACGTCTGAGATGTCCTTGGAGAAGACGCCAACGGTGGAGCGGTTACATCAGTATTTCTCAAACTTTTCTTCCATCGCCCCCTTTTCACTCTCGACACATCGTTGTCACCTCACAAGCCTGATATAGCAAACACAAGGTAGTGTTGCGATCGGAAAGCCCGAGCGGCATGTGCGCAAAGCTTCGCACTGTGGCAGCAAGCAACAATATAGACCATGCGCTGCAATCACTGTTTGCGTACGCTAGTCGTTATGTTCAATCGTTCACACGTTAGTATCGGCAGAGATTCCACGCCGCAATCACTCTGTTATTGCTTGTTTGTGCCACATATATGGGTGTTATTCTTCGCGCACATCCCGTTCATGGTGAATAGCACATTCAACGCAGCGCCAACTGAGAGGTTGCAACAGCAGTATTTTTAAAGAATTGGATGTAAAGAAATCGGTATACACCATGGTACACACCATGGTCCCCAGTTCAGTGTGATGTGATGGGTGTGCTTGGCGGCCTTCACAAAACTTCGATATATTGGGAGACATTTTTTCTTTGGCCAGTATTTTCATTATAACGCTATTCAGCACTTCTACCTTTTGTGTACCGCAGTTAACTCGATGATCGATTAGTGGTTAAGCGTTTTCGCCCCTTTGTGTTGTTTCGCCCCCCATCGCACCCTTTGTTTTGTTCGCCTACTTTCCTTCAAAATCGTCCCCAAGGGAGCGATTTCGTCCACTTAGAGAACCACTGGGTTAGATGATAGTACTGGTCCAAGTGTTGTAGCTTCAGGAGATCTTAATGACAACTTAGGGCGTTTCATAAGCGACGACATCCACTGGCTTCCTGCCTTCTCGTCAGACCAGTTTTTGGGAATGATGACTTGGTTTTGTTTTGCTCAGCATAGTCGTAAACTAGCATTTTTACTTTTTCCATAGATAAGCCATGATGTTACTTTACCACAGTAATGCAATATTGCGCGAACTCCTCCATTTCATCCGTGAAAATTTGTTGATGTTTTGCATATCTCATTTTTACTTTGTGCCAGGAGCCTTTGAAAACCTTTTTTAAATACCGTCGAAACGTTGGATTAATTCCAAACACTTTTGCAGCGCTACGTGCGGATGTACCTGCATGCGTGACACTTGTAGCTTGTTCAAACAAGTGTACTGGAAATTATTCTCGATTAACTTTGTTTACATTTTTCCCCATGTTTGAGCAGCAATATCAGATTATCTTTACAAAGTTCTCTGTAAACTCAACATACCGTTCTGCCATTATAAATCACAAAAAACTATTCAGCATCTAAATCCTTCAAAGACATGTCATGTTTAATTACTGTCCGAAGTAGGGTTAACTGGCTCACTGAGTCAGCTAGGACAACTGCCAGTGAATCAACTATGCTTTCAGTACCTCTGATCAGAGAAATGTCTACCAGTAATTTTCTGCTGAGAAAAAGCTACCAAAACCATACGGAATATCCAGCCATTCTTAGGTGCAACCTGCCAAAAATGTTTTTGTACTTGCATCTACAAGAAAGACACAACCTTATGTACTAAACCTACTTTTTTAGTCAAAAATAAACTTTCTGGCATACATGTCAGCCCCGAATAGAAGTCTACTTGGCTGCGTTTATAGAATGTAACCGATGAAATCCTTTTTCACCTTTATGCATGGCTGATTTGATACTGGCGGTGAGTCAACTATGCTGCTGAGTCAAAGAACCCAACCTTCCCCGGACTTCTATAAAATTTGGCAAAATTTGTGTAACAGTTTCCAGTCCCAACCATCTTTGCAAGGAAAAGCCTTAAGATCAAGTCTACTGGACAATGGCATGACATGCCAAGTGTCAATGCTGCAACATGATTTGATACACTATTTGAACAGTTTGCTAATGCGTTTGTTGCACTGATATAATGGATTACTTTTCTTAACAGTCTGAAAACAGTAGTTAAGAAAACAAGTTTGATGCATAGACAGTGAAAAACTTCCTTGTGACTAATGTCACTTGCAGCCTAATAGGTACAATCAAACTCTTGATTTTCACAATGTAGACCCGCAGTCTATCATTACTGTTGTAAGGCTAGGTGGTAGCCGAGGTGATACCTGGGAGCTTCTGGCATCTGTAGTTTACAGCAGGGTTGCGGAGCCGAGAAAAAAAGAACTATAAAAAAGCAAGGGCAGTTACCTTTCGTATGGGCTTACGCTGCTAGAAATATTTTGGTATCTCTAAAAAGTTGTGTGCAGTATGCAACTTCTTAGGTGCCTTTGGCAGGAATACAACGGCAAGAATTGCAAGTTTTACATTAAAAGCCTTTCCCCTAGTATAATTGATGGTCGTGACCGCAGAGCTTTTGCTGCGTTGGGGTTGTGTGCTGCCGAACAGGTTTTTTATTTTCCCACTTTTTTCATCCACAACTACACGAAAATCTTAGACAACAATTGCGAATCTTGTGTTATAAAGTGTTTGTTTGAAATTCTCGGAAGACGCGATATTTTTACTTGGTAGGCAAGAACGTTGCGTACGTTTTTCTCAAATGGTGGATAATGCGGTAAGATGTTTCATTGCAAGCCGTGCAAATATTGTCAATTAGTTGCCGCCTCTGGTTGTCTTTCAAGTGGTTTGACGTTCCAGTCTGTTTTTGAATGAAGCAGGACGAATTTTCATGCTGGCTCTTTTTAGTGAATACCACAACCCTGTCATCGGTGACCATATCATTCCGTTGTCGATCCCGTGCGCCGTGTCGCTGGATCTGCGATAAAAACGACTGACGGTCATGGCCGTGTGTTTGCCATTGTGTGATACATAAAACAAGACCTCAGTTTTTATTTCGTTTATCAGATTATGTCGCAATAAGTTTCCGAATCCACTGCGAGAGCATCAAAGATTTTTTACACGGTTTACAACTTGGAGAAGTGCCGAAATGTAAAACGTAGGTCATATCGTAACCGCATTGTGCATTTCAAAACTAACAGGTAAGGGGCTTGCTTCACTTTTCTGTAAATGAACCTTTACGCATGTTTTCGCGGTTGTTCTGAGACTAGTGACATGTACTGAACATCAAAAATGAGCTATGGGTGGCGATAGCTCAGTGGCCGAGTGCCCGCCTCTCAATTGAAAGGTTTGGTGTTCGGCCCACGACCACTGAGTGAATCGCCGTAACGCTCCTTGGGCAAGAGCGTTCACTTCAATCGCCCCGGCAAGAAGCAAAGCTCAGGCTTCGGCCTGCCGCCAATTGCTGTCACCCAAAATAAATAAAAAAACACATCAAAAACGTCATAACTGCATCTTACTGGTAATCTCCACCTTCGTAAATTACTCCATTGAGATTCACTGCTGAGCAACTGTTGTACCACCAGCCACCTCCACCGTAGCGAGCGCAGCTGCCTGATAAAGCACAGGAATAGAAGTCACACTACTACGTTGATGTGTTTGGTTCAACTTAGTACAATGCCCTTAACATCTTCCCTGGAATTAATATCTGAAACTTTGACTGAAACATGTATTTCAGGATGATAGCCAGGGGTGGAGGATCGACTGATTGTCACTTTTTGTAAGACTCTATCTCGGTTTCAGGTCTCGTCTCGTCCTCGAACACAAGTCTCGGTCTCATGTTGTTTGAAGTCTCCGTATCAAGTTTGAATCAAGTCTCGGTCCTTGAAGTTACAGTGTCGACTATATAACTGATGGTAGCTCATAACAAATTAGACCAGGTGTTGTCCAAAGTACGGCTTGCGAGCATATTTCACATGGTCCGCGACTTTGCTTTCAGGTTGTGTTCTGTATGACCTGCCGAAACTGGATTACGCTTCTTCGTCAGAGCAACGGCGGTTTCCCCCTACTTAGGCGTAGGGATGTGCATTATGGAACATTTAGAGGTTCTAGAATATTCCGGAATCTTTATTTCGAATCCAGAATATCGAATCCTTTTCCGGAATAACTTATTAGGAGCAAAATGAGCTGATCGCCCAGAGGTTTAGAACGCTGATCAGCGATAACCAGACCTGTTAATTAGCGCGTAACATCACTTGTTTCTTACTCAGGAGCATAAAGAGTGTCACTGCAAAATTTATTGCGACTGCAAAACTTATTGAAACCAAAACCATTTGTTTTGCCGACTTCTCAATTTTTCACGTATATTTAGTCCAAATTTATTTCGAATCTAAATATGCGAAAAACTCTAATTTTTGGATTCCCTACTTAGATGTTTCCCGCTGTCTTTGGACGTGCTAAGAGCGAAAATGAGCACAAAAACCGTCGCAAAGGAGTATTTCTACTTCAAACCCTGAAGGAAATGCCCAGACTATGCTAACTATAAAAATATGAGAAGGAAATGTTGACCCGCGGGCACCTTCATATAGTCAAATTTAGCCCTCAGTGCAAAACACCCCTGATTTAGACGATAAGATTCATACGTACCTTGCAAGTACCTGTCGTTATCGCGATCAAAGGTGGAAAAAGCCATTCCTTGATGCTTTGTTAAAAACACATCTTCGCGGTGTCCGAAGTTGTGCCCGGAAAACCCATCGCCTATGTCCCGTGTGCTGCCGGGCCGGTATCCGCCTATGGTCAGAGTGTAGCGCGTTTCCTCTGAGCCGACACGGAAATGTGTATACACTGCAAAACTTCACATATATAAATTACACCGTTGGTTTTGCACATATTTTCTGACATTGCAGCTATGCATAGATTCAGCAACATATGTATTAATTTATTGCACAATAGTTAAGGTCTGTCTGCAACATAGCTGCAGTGACACAGTGACAAGGAAGATTTCTGTTTGCTTTACGGCCGCCGCTGTTGTTGGTGCAATGATACAGAAAGTCGTATATTGGCTATGTTCCTACCTGCAAAAGAGCATATGTCCTGTTAGATTTATGAGTGGTTTTACGTCATTTGGCTTTAACTGCTTTCGTAGTGTCACTGTCACGGTTAACATAATTTCGATTTGTGGCCAAGTCACCGAGACAGTTTCAGAAGTTCAAGGTGCGTGAGTTTCAGCTACGAGAAAACAAGTTATTAAAAGGCCCTCCAAATAAATAAAAATTGCAAATAACTGCTTCAGCTGGTAACAAGTTGAAATCGTATAAAACCTGCAAGGCTGCACTAATTGTGTATGCCTGGACAGAAGCAATGCTGTTGTGTGGGAGTCATTACAGATCACACTGTGAACGTTGCAGTGCAATTATATCCATTATCCAAAGACCTCACGAAAAAACGTTAACATAGAATATCCATGAAACCGGAACGCCGAAAGAGGTAGAGTAGATCTGAGAAAGCGTTTTTATACTTTAGAATATTTTTGCAATGACGAAAGCATAAACATAAAAGAACAGGAAAAACACACAATTGCAAATGCTTGCTTTTGGAAGTCTAGAAACTTGATTATTGAAGCAACATTGTCATCAGCAACTATAGCAAGAGTGTTGGAATCTTTGGCGCTGATGCGAGTCAACGTATTAGCCATGCAGATGCTGGGGCAAGCAAAATATTTTCGTATAGACTCGTTTAAGTTACGTTAAATAGCAAACGCTTTGCTTGGGATCATTTGAAGTACTAAACGTTACTCTTGGCTGATCCATATTGTCTGCTGCGTCTTGAATTCCCTAAGGACTGATAGTCAGTGCCGAATTAAGGTAGCGCGAGGCCTGCAGCATATCAACAGCGCGGGGCCGCGAGTTCAAAATACACTTGAACAAGTGAACCACTGTTAAATCATAAATTCCTTGAGCATCCATGTGACTACGGTTAGGCATAATGAAGTTCGTATATACGAAAAATCTAATCCTAAATAGCAACTGATGGAGAATACGTGGGCTAGATAATATTTTTTTACCAATATACGTATCTTATTACGAAGAGGGAGTACATTACCGTACAAGTCACAAGTACAGTTCAGAAACAGTAATTAATGCTTCTAGACTCCAACAACTTTGATCATTGCTATATCTAGAATAGTGGTTCTTTACCCTTTCTTTAACGCGCCCCCCTTGAGTAATTGTCTTAGCTAATAAAAACAACTTATACGATATTAGTTGCTTGTTAATTATTATTTATGGTGAAGACTAGGCAACTTGATAAAACAAGGTGACGAAAGATGTGACTAGAAATAAGAAGTATGATAAATCATACCCCATCTTAAATCACAGCTACGCAGTTAAATCCTAAAAACCCCAGATCTTCAGAAGAAAAACCCAGAAAGGCATTGAATTGGCATTCAAAACCCAGAAAGCCATTGAAAACCCCAGATAGATTTGGCACCACTGGTCTAATAGTTTCGATAGTACTAATAAGGTAACGCAGCGTGTAGAACAGGTCAATGTGAAATAATTACAATCAAGCAATATCTGGATATTGCTGCAATTTGGCCTCATTGCTCGACTGGTCTCATAATGTTGCAAATAACTGTAAAATACTTTTCATTTTCAAATCACAGTAGTCTAATGTAAAAGAATTCAATTGAAAACCTTTGCTTAATTGCTTGTGGCAAATTTAGCAAATTCAATACATCTAATCAGGCATGAATATTAGGGGAGGCGAATTCCCTCTTGAGAGTTTTTCAGAGATATCATGAGGGCCCCCTTTTGAGAGTTTCGGACATAGTTTTGGAAAAATTTTGTTAAAAAGCNTATTAATCACTCTAGAGNAGGGGCGGGCAATTAGCGACACGCGGGCCACATGTGGCTCGCCAAATCGTTGTCGGTGGTGCGCGGAAGCATGCAGGAAAAGTCTTCAAATCTGAAATTTGCTCGAACATATCACAGCGAATGTCAGTGCTGAGGCTATCTTGAGGCGAGACATACTTCTGTTTCCATCGTTATCGCTTTGTCCATCTCTACGCAAAACTTTTCTGTGTGCCAGTGTTGTTTTGTTTATTTATTTTTCGATCAACTAGGAGGTACGCTCCTCCACTAACCACGTTCTTCTCAAAGTGGCCCCTGAGCCAAATTTAGTGCCCACGCCTGCTCTCGGGTCATATTTAATAGGTTCTGAAGCAAGTCGGGAACCTTAATTCTAATATCCACCCTTGCATATAATAAAGAACAAATTTAACAAAGGACCGCGACCCCCCAAAAGCACGGGGTCCGTAGCAATTGTTACATTTGTTACTATCGTTAATGCGGCACTGCTAATAGTTCTCTGAAATTCAGGTAAAAACGAAAAAAAGCTGCATCGAGTATAAAACAAGGTCAGATCGATAAAAAATATTCGTTTTCCCCACACTGTTTTTTTAGATGTAATTCAGGTGTTGAGGGTAAAGCTGTATTCACACAGTATGCGTCCTGTGCGTTTTTTGGGCGCATGCGTCTGATTTCGTGACGTCACGTCCTTTTCTGATGCGTCTGGTATGGTCTGCGTTCAAGTAGAACCTGTGTCTATATTGACGCATCAGACTCACTGCTTTGA
>JGI24158J21664_10011026_pt1 | contig 12031 bp, 11 predicted proteins | sample Ectturendosymbi3_FD_21664 | JGI IMG/M metagenome (IMG submission 21664) | reverse complement strand
AAGAATAAGTCATTTTTAATAAAGGCGTAAGTTTGCAACAAAGTATGAAACATGTTGACCATTCAACAAAAAGCACAATGTGTTCTTTGGTACCATGTACATTAAAATTTATTAATTTTCTGACATTTTGCCACAAGTCTTCAGAATCATTTGTGTTTTTAGTAATCGTCTTCGTTAAACCAGCGTCGTTTGACATCTTTGATCGACCTGCCAACTTTGTTTCTATAATGTTCATAAGTGGTGTCGTACTTGCTTCTTCCTCATTTCATGAACGCGAAAGAAGCTTCTTGACATATGTTCTTGCGTTTCCTCAAGCAGCGTTGTGGCAGTATACGAATTGTTTGGGAGTCATGAACTGCTGAACCGCATCCGATCTATTGAAAACTCTTTGCGCTTCGCTTGAGAAAATCAATGCCGCGAGTTAGAATTGCGTCATAGCAACTGTGCAAACATGTTTATATTTTTTAATAAAAACAAATCCAAAAACGTCATCGCATTCCATCCGTCGGTATATGTCGTATCAATGAGTTTTGTGCCGAGCTGAGCTTCTCGTTCGAAATAAGTACGAAACGCCTGTTGTTTACTCACAATAGAAGCTCGCGAGTTTTCTCGAACGAACGACACCGTGGCTGGCTGAGGTCACGTAACCGGGTCTAACGTATCCGGAAACTTTCTCGAGCTGATCGCTCGCTTTGTTCTCGCGCCGCACAGGTCTACCTGCGGCTGCACGACGAACCGCACCAAGCGCGCAGCGGAGACACCGAGAAGCTCGAATCTGCGATGTCGAGCGCCGACCTGAAGAAACTGCGGAACAAGCAACGGCGACAAGAAAGAAAAAAGGCAGCGGCCGAGGAAAAGAAAAAGGCAGAGCAGGAGAAAGCCGGAAAGCGTCGGTGAGCCTTTGTTGATCTTTTTCTCCGTTGAAACAGTTCAGAAGTAACCGCTTTTTTGTAATTATTTCTAGCGAAGTAGCGAAAAAGCATACCAAATAAAATACGTGATGAACGTTTGTATTCAGAGAAGATAAATAAAGGCATTAAAGTTTTCCAACGTTTCTGAATGAAGTTTTAAGCTTTCTTGATTCAATGCTGCTCCTGCAACGTCTCAACATCGGAACTGTTGTTTCGGAAAGTAAATAATTTGCAGTGTTGTTGACAAATTGTCGCGCGTGTTGAAACATGAGCCGGCAAGGAATCAACCCTGATGTTGGTCAAGCCAAATAGCAGCAGTGAGAATGCTGGGAAACTGCTCGTGAAGCTGCTACCTGTGTAAAAACAAATGCATCGATGGATTGCTCTGAGAAAAATACTGTCTCACAGGCACATCATGTAACTACTGCCGAAAACTGCCTGGTATGTTAAAGCAGCAACAGCTGGGACAGAGCATAACGCACTGAAACGCGCAATCCTCCGGACAGGGGTAGCAACATCAGCGAGAAACTTCAGATAATTATCAAGCTATTTTGCTGAACTGGCGCAGAAGTTTGATAGCTTTCCATCGAAACAACGTGCCAGCGCTGTTTTTAAGGGATACTTAAATTTATCGCTCTGCTGGAAATCTTCTTAAGTTTGCGTTGCCATCTCCGCAGACAACAACAGAAGAATCAGAAAAATGACGACGAAGCTGAGACCAAGAAGGAAGACGACCTCGATCCAGAAAAGCTGGTGTCCGTGAGTCGCTTCACTTCGCTGTGTCTGAAGTGTTTTCACTCGTCTTGCACGTGGAATGCTTATTTTTGAATATATATTTTCCGGCCATTTGAGGGTCTTTTCTGTGCCTTGTTCGCATAAAAAATATAACAGTGGCTTGTGCTTTCCCACGTGCCAGATCAGTCAAAAGTCTGTCGGGTTACCGTTCAACGTCGTGACAGGCGGAGAGGGGAACGCCCAGCAACTACGTTTCTTTTTTCGGGCTTCACAGTCCGCCATATACGATTGTCAATAAACGAAGCCGCCTCAATCGGTCGCAAACAAGAATTCAGAATGGATTCGGTTCCGATGTGAAAGGCGGGGCAGCAACTGCGAACCTGTTACCTTAAACTGATCCGCGCTACGTTCAGGTCGAAGATCCTCTCGGACAGGCGTCGCGCTTCTTAGTGCCGCTGCAGACGTACTGCGCCGACCGCGCCGACACGCACCTCTTCGCGTTCAAGATCGCCGAGCGCCGCGACAAGCTGCTGCTGATGCTGCGCGCATTGCTGCGCTGCGAGAAAGCGCGCGACGCCGTCGACGAGCCCGAGCTGCACCTGTCCAAAGTGCGCTTCGCACAGAAAGGTGAGCGGGCTCCGTTCGGTTTCTGGTCAGGTTTGGACCTGGTCGGTGTCTTTCTGCCTTCGCACAGCTGCTTTGCTTGCTGGAGAGAAACGCGTATTTTGATCAAACCCGATCGCAGACGTCACTGGCTCTTCTCTGGGCTTGTTACTTTTAAACCGCGGTCTGCGGTATTACGTCACAGAAACTGTTTAACACAGGCTAGCGCTCGGTCGTTTGTTCACTATTTTTTATTGTTTACATACGGTTGACCAGTTAAGCCACGCTGAGCGTTGACCTCTGCTCGACCGCGCGTCCACAAGTTGAAATCAGCAACGCTTTTTGACTGGCGTTGTAGAAATTGAGCACTTGGCCAACAAAGTAGGCGCGTTTGTTATGCGCTTAAAAATCTTGTTTTAATTGCGTTTTCTTTCGTTGATACCGTTGGCAGTTACGTGATAAACTCTCTTCAGAGTGAGTGCTGTGTGTTCTATATGTTGCCGATTTGACTTCAGAAAAGAATACCGCTGTATCCAGTTATCCAAGTTTGGTGCCGTTGTGCGTTATTAACTATCGAGTCCAATAAGCCATCATAAGATCGGGCTTAACTAGTTTCAGGTTTTGCACAAACACTACCAAATGTTGTGGCAAAAATACTCCGGTTATTTCCAAACGTGGACTTGCTTTTGCATTGCATCGTTACGCTCTTTACTCTGGAATATGTTCTGCTCTGTCGCTCAAATATTGTCTGTGGCATTAGAGTGGGTCAGCATACGCGTAGCCAGTGGGAACCATACCCCCCAAAATTTCTAACAGATCTTGTCGTTTTGTGCTTTGTCGGGCGTTGCACCAAACAAGATACTGTCGATCGTTTAAAGTCCTAAATTTTGAGCTATGGCTACGCTACTGGGCGGCCGTGGAGGGCGCGTGGAGCGACGGAGCTCAGGCGCTACTGTTGAACAACAGACGCTATCGCTTTGTTCGCTGTGAACGAGAAGATCGCGGACACTTATTTGGAGCAGACGAGGCAGATATTTCGGTTGAGTTGCTTCAGATTTTGTATAATGACGTTCAACATCTCTTTGCTACGAACAGTTTTCAACGCGAACGGAGTTTCGTCAGCGGTGAGCAGCGTCATCAGCAATCATCTCGCCCAGCTCTATAACGGTCTGAACGCGGATGAATACAACGCAAAGTTCATGGAGGCCAATGGCAAGTCCCTGATGCATCTCTTCGCCGGTGAGTTGCATAGCTATTGGCGCATTCTACTTACAATAGACCGGCTTGGCCGTATCCGAGGTTCGAATTTATACGTTTTTCTTGAGGGAACAAATGACCCTGTCAATATGTGTAGTAACTGCACTCGTGCTGCTTTTGTCTAATTGGTGATGAATGTCAAAAATTTGTACCTGGGGTTGTTCTCAGGAAGAAGCAAAGTGTGGAATATCTTAACCACCGTGGGCGAGGCGCAGTTAACTTGACATGCGCTAAGTAAATGCTTCCTTCGCGTCGCTACCGACCCCAGGCACTGAATGCGACAGTAACTTCAGAAAGAATCGCGTGGGCACACTTACTTCGATAGCATTCAGCAACGTCAGGGGTCGAAAGCCATGAGCGTTGAGCGCACCCACGACTGCGAGCTTTCGTGCTTGCATTGTTTGAAAACAATTCCGTAGCAGAAATCCACAATTCCGCCTTCTTGGTTTTCTCGTATCTCTTCAAATAGAGTAAATAGCCGTCTTTTGACAGCACTTTAATCGCCATGCTTCATCGGCAAGATAGCGAGCGTAGTTGTTACCTCGTTGTTTCACGCGCACTGTTGCAGGTTGCAAAGCGATGTATTACCTCAGCAGCGCCAAGAGGGACCAGGCAGTCGATTTGATATTGAATTTTCCCGAGTATATAAAAGGCGTCACGTTAAAGGTGAGTATAAACCATATATGCCGGCGCTTCAGTGAACTGATCACAGCTGAGCTGTGCTGTATAGCCACAAAAACCGGATTTAGGTTTCTGCTCAAAATATTTGGGGGCATCCCACTCCGGCACGGTGGGCTTTCTTATCTCTATGAGGTTTGGGCTCTATGGTCTGTGCGCTTATTCAGCCCAGTGAAGCAATCTTTCTGCGAATGGGGAACTCCCTGACTTGCGAAAAAGCTCTCCACCGCTCTGGGCAGCTTCTGCAGTTGCGAGCGGCCCCAGTGCCATGTGCGTTCAGAAGGGCATTCAGGGGGGCTTGGCTTCCATTGGATTTTGAAATTTGACGTTTTTCTATGAAATGTTTGGCAAAAGTTTGTGTCTTAGTTTCGAGTGGGAAAAAAGAAATTTCACCACTTTTGCCCCTCCCCCTGGAAAAATCCACCATTGACCCTCTGGAAAAAATCCTTCTGGCGCCCATGCCCAGCGCATTGACCTCGCTACTCCTGGAGATTCTCGCGCAGGTACAAAGTGTGGCCTACTGACGACTTGGAAGTTCAAAAGCCCTAAATCTTCCCCGGGATTGGTTGCTCGCTGGGGAAGGGTTATTTCTGTTTTTAATCTTAGTCAGGCTTCAAACTCACCTGTGATAATGTTTCCTGCAGATGCTTTATTTCATTACAACCTCTGAAAAAAAGCAAAAAATATGAAGTCGACGAAGTGCGCAGTGTTGGAAATGAGAGCTTTGCTGGCAACATGCGTTTTTACAAAGTTTTCAATACTTACCCAACCAGTTGCGCGCATCCGCTACGGTTTAATTCCTGGGCTCCACGCGAATAAAGATCTTCGAACGGCACGTTAATGTCAGTGTTACTTTGACGAGGAATAAAAGTGATCTGGATTGAGGATGTGAAGCGTAAAAAAGACTTTGTATGGTCATTAATCGTTTTTACTCGTTATTTTTTTGTTCGCAGAACTGTGTGAAAATTTTAAACGCGTTGCAAGACAAAGAATTCGGCCGCCTGCCCGAGAGCACGATCGTCAGCTTCCGCGCAAAGTGCCGCGGTCTTTTTCCCAGAGCTTCCGTGTTCGCCGACGAAGCCAGCGAAGCAACAGTCGCCGCCGAAGGCTCGCCGCCAATGGTCAACGGCGTCGCTGGGCCCGGGGCGTTGGGCGACTCCGAAACGGACAAAGAAAACACCATGCCCACCAAAAACCACGCCGACGCGATGCCGGCGGTGGTTGAAAACCGCTGTTCCCATGGCGACTAACATCCAGGGCGCGTTGCCATGGAAGCGTTGTCGCTGGTCGTGACCGGTTTTGTCCTTTATTTATGAGTGTTGACCGACCGGTCGAGCTGCATGCGTGCTGCTGACGTCATCGGCAAGTTGGTGACGTCGACGAGAGACCCAACCTAATTTTTTTCTCGGTTTACCCAATCCTGGTCTTTATCCGCCGCTCTTCATCTTGGTCCTTTCTCAAGACCTTAAAACGGATATTTCGTCTTGTGCATTGGACTCGGACACGCTTGCGGGAGAGCGCGCATCTTTCGCCTCCCCCCTGCATCTTGCAACTCCGATGGCGGACAAGTCCGGTTTCTTGTGATACGCCGATTGATCGCAAACAGCGCCGCCGAACAGGGAAATATAGGAAGCATTGATTGGACCGCTGTGGAACCTGCCAGGGGTGCTCAACGAAGCAAGCGAAAAGCGGCAAGTCTTGACTATGCAATCTGAGGTAGCACGCCCACCCATTTTGACGGCTTGCAGTCTCGATGCGTCAATGCTCCACTGGCCCACGGGGCTCTCAGAAAACTTGACCAAGGAATTAGTTGATGAGAAAAGATTTTTTTAGGCACAATTGTCAGAACGTGGCAACGTGTCGGACGCGTTTGGCAAGTGCAACAAGTTTTACGGAAACAGACCCTTGCTTGCTGGTTAAGCGGAAGTTTTGCGCTCCCGCACACTTCACCAACAGCGCGTGGTTCCGGTGCCGGGGGGACATCTCGGTATTCCGTGCCCCCCCGCAGGTCCTAATGAACAATATACTCGTTGTGTGAACCTAATTCAAAACAACGCTTCGCAAAAAAAGTTACCGACCTGTTGCTTGCGAATGTCTGCGGTCTGTTCCACAGGGTTGTCTACGCGTTCTCCTACTTCTTCGCCACATAAGTACTCTTCAAATCCGCAGTAATGTAAAGTCTTGAGAAATTAAGACCTTGGCGATCATAAGTTTGCGGACGAAACGCATACGACATCGTCGCTCAAGCAAGGTTGCCGAATGAACACTAAGTACAGAACCGGCAGTTGTAGATTGCCGGGTGTTCGTTTTGATGCTTGTGAAAAGTATGCTCGCTCCAACAGTAGAGACAACCATTGTGGACAATCCAGTTGGCGAACAGGAGTCCTCCTTTGATAAAGGTGCAAGTCATGTGACAAAACTGATCTTGGAAACTGCGATAGAATATCCCTTCTTACGAGAATGGATGGCAATGGACTCGTTGGTGTTTGGGGCGCTTGTTTAAATTCAAGTAACTTTTGCGTAAACAATACAAAAAAAAATTTTGTCCAAAACTCAATCTACGGAAGTTCAAATTCTAAGAAACAACCCGTTTCGTAAACTTACAAATTTTTCGCCAGTTTTCGCTCGGCATCGGTGAGTTGTGCAAGCCAGGCCTGTAGATCGTGCAACGTGGCCAAACCAGTTTGTGTGCGTGTGCTGACGTGTGTGCGCGCGGAAAAGCTTTGCGTCCGACACTTCGCTTGTCGGTCGATATTCCGCCAACGTCTTATTTCACCGTCTTGGATGTCTTCCTCGGAATTTTGGGAAGCGTATAAGTTTCTAGCGCACATACCGCGTTTTTTAATATTTCCAATAACTATTTTTATGCATCTGTTGCTTTGAGCTCGGGAGCTTCGCGTTGTCGGCGTCAGCTTAGGCGTCCCTTGTCGGGCCCTCAACCATGACCAGGTAACGCACGTTTCAGCGTTCTATGCTCCTTGATCTTCGCGGTATTCCACATGACGATAACAAGGAAGACAAAATACTGTAATAGAGCAAAACAGTGTAGACAAATAAACGCATGTCGCCTGCGCCAGGGTCAAAATGTCTTTCATCAAGCCTCTCCCGATAACCTGCAATCGCGTGCACGTCACTCGATAAGTTACCAGGCGCCATATGTTTGGGTTCGTTTTCAAAATCATTTACTGGCCACCAGCAACGGTTTACAACGTAAGTACCCTTGCAGTGCGAAAGTGTGAACGGAACGCGTATTCGTTTCTGCACGTCTGTCATTGACCTGCGACCGTGCTCGACCAATTGACCTAAATCACCATTCGCTGTAAATCCTAACATGAACGGAACCAAAAGCACAGCCAGGAAAACCTTAACGTATTGAAAGCTGCGTCAGCGCAGTCCAGGTCATGACCCGAGTCGGTTACGTCTTCCCGTTTGATCAACTGCCCATAGGGTTTCGTTGCGTCAAATGCTGGGTCTCGTGCGTGCGTGGGTAAACATAATGGATTTCGCGATCAGCGGCTGCATACGCTTGGAACAACTACGACACGTGACTCGCGTGTGTTATTTTCTTATCAAAATATATTTGTTTACGACAGGGATGGAGAACCTATTTATTATCACGGGCCGCATGAATTGTGGAACATCGCTGGCCGGCGATGAATAGTGCATTATCGCTGGCCGGCCGCAAAATCAATTATTTGATCCTAAAATTCTACCTTTAACTATGAGGAAGAGTAACTTCCTTGACTTAAGAAGTACCTCCTTGTCGTGGAGCTTCGTTTTGACGCGATGTTGTACGCTATAACTTAGTAACGAAAATTCTGATACGGGCCACGTCAAGTGTTCGCGCGGGCCGCAGGTTTCCACCCCTGGTTTGCGGTTTTGCTGCTGGGCAGATTCGGTCCCGCTTATAAGCAATACCGGCCAAAGTGTGTACGGCAAAAAATAGGCGCCTTGTGCATGCGTCGCAGCAGTAATACGGAAAAGTCAACACCATGTTGGTTTTTTCGTTCATTGCAATTTTGCGAGTCGCGTGCAATCAGTCGAGCTGCCACAACTGCAGCGTTTTCCTAACTGGCGATTAATGCGATAGCGCTTCAAGGTGCCAGCAGCAAAACCATGAGTAGTTTTTGAAAGGAAAAACGCTGTTGTGTCGACACGATGAATGTGACGTGGTGCACTGAAGGCCATGTCTTCATTTTTATTTTCATCTGATTGGCTCTTTTTTTCGCGAATCGCATTTGGTCGACCGGGTGGTTACCGCAGATTTGTTTGATTGGGCGAGAAGCCACTTGGCGTGAAAAATCTCTTGGAGGTCCTGCACACACGTCTTGATGTCAGATAGGAAGAAGCCTTTTTTGGGAAATTTGATCCAGCGCAACAAAACCGAACGTCGGCCGAAACACAAACACCACTTCTTCCGACCCCAAGTGCACGTTCAAATCAACAACGGGCAGTAATTTTGTGCAGCTGGCAGCTGAATCTTCGCGTTGTGCGTTCTTTGCGTCTTCACGTGATTCGAGCTATCACCCGAGAATGACACTGTAACACGCCCTTGTGCGTTGCCATGTGTTGATGTACACGTGTGGTCATTTGCCCGGATGGAAAATGCACTCTCACAACATCGGAACAGCATTTGTCGTGGTGGACATGACCGACCGCATGAGAAGCACTCAGAGTTAATTGTATTGTCACCAAGCTTACTGTTGGCACTCCCCATGCTGAAGTGACTGCTCTGGTTTATTGCGAGTCGCGTTTTGTGTCGACACTTGTGTTGCTTCTTTGCGTTACTGCTTCGGTGAAACCCACTGCTATCATAATGATACGACAAACTTCATGATACTCCAGCTATGATTTCATAATACCCTAGCTGTGGTTTCATCTCCGCCCTTCCTGCTCCAACGCTTGATTTATTTTGTGTTTTCCAACTAAAATTGAGTTATCTCGATTTCAAGAAGTTTATTGCCGCAGTATATTTGCATCTGTCAAGCATTTCAACACGTCCTTTTCGTAGTTCGAACACAGTCGCAGCGAAATTCTGCAGCTACGTCGAGAAAAACGCTCTCCCCCTCTTTAAACTGTTATACGACTGTGCCTGGTCAAAATGCTTGTGGCAAGTGGTAACAGCTTCGAAAAAGTCTCAAAACTCGGCAAAATTTAAAAAAATAAACGCCCAAGATGTATTATTTTGTGCAAAGTTACGTGAGCGAATTGCCTAGTATTTCCCTCCCCGCCATGTTGCAGACTCCGCGCGCGTAACCAAGCTGCGATTCACCGACGCATACGAGTTGCACCAGAACACCTTGTGGTGTTCGTTTGCTGCTACAGCGTTCACTGTAAAAGGCTGTGATATGTTTTTTCTGATAGTAATGGCCTTTTGCGAATATTTTGCATCTCTTCTGTTTGTTGCTTCCCCCCCCATTGGCCAGCGCCTGATATTCTTCCGCGTCCGCTGGCGCTCGCGTCGTGAAACGTTTGCGCGTGCAGCGACGTAACGTCATCGAGGGATGCGACTCGTGAATCTTTTAGCCCCGATGCAAGATCATCACTGTGTGTGTCGCGATCGGCGAGCGCTGTGTTGCGATTCCGGAGTTTTCGTTTTTATCGCCTGTTCCCGCGATGTCGTCGTCGGCGAGTCGCGCGTCTCCTCAAAGCGGCTGAGCTTATTTTTCGCGGTTGATCAATTGCGCGTCGCGCGAGTCTGCTGATCGTGGTGCAGTGTGTGCGTGAAGCGACCGTTCTGTCCGTGAAAGAACAGTCCTATCTTTCGCCACCAGTCGCTTGTTCCTCACGCGGGTCGTCTTTTTCTCGCGGCGAACGCAACGCGCAGCTTGAACAGCACTTCGCCTGCGCGAGCAGCTTGTTGCGCCGTTGGCTTTGCCGCTTGCGCACTGCATCGTGAACTGTTGGTTTGTAACTTGATATTGTTTTGCCGACCATTGCTTTCCACGTTTTCAGTGGCTTAAAACCGTGTTTCTTCGTTTGAGGATGTTGGAAAAAAACAGCCCCACCTATTTTTCACGTTTTGTACTGGTGGTGCAGAACCATCCATTTCGAAAGCACAGCATGTACCCCTGGCGTCCTCTTTGCTTGAATAAACGGCAACTCATTGACTGTACTTCGGTTGCTGTGCTGTGCGCGGTTACAACGACACAACTTCAAAGCTTTACGAAGTTTGAAAGTTTTCCGTTATCAGAGTTTTGAAAATTTGCCAGCATTTCCCATAGCTCGCAACTTCATTCCTCCATCTACCGGGTTCGAACGGAGGAAAGAGCAACTTTTTTCCCAGGCCATTAACGCTTATCAGGTAGTTACGTGTGGCTGATGAAAAGTGTTGTTACTTTTACATTATGCACATGAACGTGGTTTTAAACCCCGCAAAATTAATACCACCAAAGCGGAACAAAAATTGTTTTGTACCAAACATTGTTGCAGCGAATCATTTTTATGGTCCTTGGCGGATGAAACATTGGCTCTCTTGTCCTGACCGTCTGTTGGTTGGGTTGAGTAGTGGCGTATCTAGGGTATGGCTGGCGTGGCATGTGCCATGGGCGTAAAACACGACGGTCAGACATTGTGACAAAACGAGAGCACTCGCATGCCATATCTACAAGGCCTCGTCCTTCTCACGCTATAAGAAAGGCCAAGTCAATCCGTACTGCTGCATTTCAGGCATGAAGATATTAATCTGCGTCTGGTTGAGACGAGTTTAAGTCCGTGGTTGTGAAGATCTGACTGTTATGGAAATAACTGGTGTTGATTGCCCGGTTGACCCCCCGTGGTTGCGGAGCTGATCCAACCAATGCCCAATCTGATATACTTTATGTCGGTAATCCAGGTCCTTCGTCATTGCCATCTTTTTCAAAGTTTTTTTTGACCTTTGCTCAAATGAGCGTTATATATAAGCCATTACAGAGGCAGTTGTTACACCTTGGAGCTAAAATGTCGAACTAAAAATTTCCGACTCATGTAACAATCACACCAGTTTTCTACCGTCCTAGCAACGGTTCACCTTGTCTATACCGCTGCAGTTTTTACTATTATTGAAAAGGTTACACAACAAGCAGTAGGCCGTACCAATTTTGGGCAAACGTCTGAGATCTCTACGTTAGTTGATAAAAAGTTGGCAGTTGAGCTCATTCACAAAAATGACAAAAAAAGTTGAAGCAGTTGGTGTTTGATATTTCTATGAGCGTTTTCAATAGAAACAACCCAAAAAATGGAAAAATACAAAATCTCAACAAACGACAAAGCTAGAACAAAACTTTTTAATGAACAAGAACTAACATGTTCCTATATGCGAGATTCTATTTGAATAAGAGCTGATGATGCCTACTTCGTAGGCGAAATATATACTCTGTAAGATCTTAAGTGTCTGATTCTGTGCTGAGAAAGGATTTCTTTCAATAGACAGTGTTCCTATATGCATTTGATACATTTTACTTGCTTGTTTTATGTGTATTTTGAGGTAGTTAAGATTCTTGATTTTTTGATGATTTCAGGCATAATTTCTTCGTTTTTGATGCTTACTGGTACTTGCATGGAACTTGAGTAGAGAATATAGACAAAAGAATCTTGTTGAACATTGCAATCCACATTGTAATGATCAGCCAGGGTTAATGAGTGCATTTTGAAGCACACTCAAAGTTTGTTATAAATCAACGAAAGATACCCTGTAGAAAATATTTTATTTGTTTGTGAGCAGACACGAAGTCCATAGTATGAACACATACACCGCAGAACGCAGGTTGAAAAAATCAGACAATACAGAACGTAGTACAAGACATTGAAGCCGGCGAAATCATAGGGTTACAGACACTTTTTGCAACTGCATTGAAGACAGAACCATG
>JGI24158J21664_10011025_pt1 | contig 12032 bp, 9 predicted proteins | sample Ectturendosymbi3_FD_21664 | JGI IMG/M metagenome (IMG submission 21664) | reverse complement strand
ATGCACTCCTTAGCAAAAAGATACGTATTCACGTTTTTGGTAAAAAATATATGTAGCCCATAATATCCACCAGCTGCTTTTTATGACCAGGTTTTTCGTACGTAACGAAATTCAGTATGGCTAATGGTGTTCACATAGATGCCCACAGAATTTGCGATTTGACAGTTTTCACTTGTTCAAATGTGTTTTTAATTTAGGGCCCCGCGCTGTTGATATGCTACGGGCCCCGCGCTACCTTAATCCGAGACTGTGCCACGGTTTGCATACCGATCCATCTGTAGCTTTCTAGACAAAATTCGCTCCCATCCACTCTTGTACTTTATGACCACATTCACACGAGTCCTTCCACTTCGACGTAATTATTGCATTTCTATCGTGAAGACGCAGACTTGTCTGCAAGTGCTGAGACTGTTTAGTGCTTATAAAACATCAGACACTACGCAGTGCAGTGAGTGCACACATTTCCAGTGATCATGCAAAACCTAATTTCGAATCTAGCATCCCTCAAATATTACTAATATCGGAATGCGGGCGTTTGCCACAGCATTTATCACAAAAATTTTGCAAATGTAGTGCCGAAAAAAATGGAACAGCAATATTTTTCTTCATAGGAACCTGTTTCAGCGTAAAAATGGCCAAAAAACAGCCAAAAGGCCAGACATATTGTTTAAGGCCAGCCAACGTGAGATGAGGCCAAAAAAAAGGCCAACTAATTTTTTTTGGCCATCCAACTTGAAACGTGGCCAAATATATGAAATTTGGCCTAAAATAGACCAATCCGGCAACCCTGATCGGCAACATCGTGTAACTGTGATAACAACAACAACGTTTTTCTTAATTGCAGAACAATGAACAACAAGTGAAGCAACAAGTATCAATATTTCTTGTTCCGCTATCTGCACTCAACTAACTGGCCTACTTGGAGTCTGAATGCGGCACGGTGATCTAAAAAATTTCATAATGACGCACCAACATACTGAAGCAAAAAATCATTTCCCCTAAAAAACGAGGAACCGTCACAGAACCCTTAAAACTCACGGAACCCCACTGCATGTTTTGCGGAACCCCTGTTGAAGAGTACTGGTTTAACTGTATGATTAAAGCTTATCTGATCAAACTTGTAACAGTTGTCCAAAATGTTGATGGTAGCGTAAAGGTGCTGATGTGAAGCAAGGCTTGCAATTTAAATCGACATATGGTCGCCAAGTTACTGACTGTTGTGCTACCGCAACTGACTGTTGTGTTGCTACAAGCATTGCCGTACTCGCAACCTGTAGTTCGTGGAAATTGCATTCATTGACAAATCATTTCCTGTCTTGCTTGTAGTTCTCGGAAAAGGTTTGCTTTTCGAAGTTGGTACTGTATAATGAAAGTATTGTTCATGCAAGCCAATGATGATTATAGCATTTCGCATGACTCCACTCAAACTTCATGCAGAAGCACGAGTTGAACTTCCACTTTTTGTCACTAAAACAAACAATTTTTTTGTTTCATACAATAAGTCAGAAAAGACAACGTGATCAATTTCGCTTCCCTCGTCATACAGAGGGTGATTCCCACTCTTGAGGCTGCAGAATTTTTGCAGGTTGTAGTAACCGAAAGAACGACATGAGGGTAAGACATTGCTTTAGAACCAGAAAGAAAATTGCGCCATGTTTGTGACCAGGGAATAAACACCTTCGCACGCTCATTTGAGCCTTGACTGTTTGCGTGTAGCTGTAAGTTTTGCTACGGTGACCAGTTATCTAATCATGTCTCGTTTTCTGCAGAGCCGCGTACACTGCTCTGTTGAAGACGCCACTGCAACCATAGACATTTTCAAAACCGTTTTCAACAAGTGGTCGGAAACGAATTCGCACATCCTTTGCGACATGTTTTCCTATTTGGCCGATCAGTATGGGCCTGATCACATTACTAATTCTGTGGTCGACTGTAGACCACTGCGGCCATCCGAAATATTAGCCTTCATTTTGACCGCTCCGTGTACGGGCATTGGTGCTGGGCAGTGGTCGCCAAATAAACCGATCCTTGTTGCTGTTTTTCAATTTTATTTGCTCTCAGCCCATGCCCGTAGCCAGGTTTTAAGGTTAACGGGAGGCAAAATAAATTTTAGGGGTGCACGATATTTGCTTTTGTTACATGCTTAAAACAAATTTTTCTGGGCACAACAGAATTTGGGGGGCATTGCCTCCAAATCACCCGCCTTGGCTTCGGGCGTGTCTTGGCCCCAGGTTGATGTAAACCTGTATAGCCTAACCCATTTCTTACGTGAAAACGATTTGGTCCATCCTTCACAGATACAAGTTGAATCTTATCGTTCGAACCTACGCCATTTCAATTTTTGAAATCAAGAAAAACTCTTATTGTGGACATTTTTCTACGGATGATTTTCTGACTCTCCCAGACTACGTTTCGTTAAACTTCCAGAAGTATTATTTTAGCCCGCTCTGGCACCTGTTTCTTGCCATCGATGCTGACTCACTTGGTAACAAGTTCACGGGAGTTCTTTCCTACCCTCGAATTTGTTCATGCTCCAGTTATGAAATGGAAGTCTTTGCTGCCGCAGCAAAATCCTGTTAGCTGTTCGTCATTGCATCAGCGCGTACGTGTTATTTATGCAGGACAGTGAGACTTCACGATTTGATAAAGAAAGTACCCAAAATTTGGGACATGTTTAACTGAGAAATATGACCCGGCTTGCCGGTAATATATATGTTCCGGACCTTTGCGAAACTACGATGTTTCTGGTGGTATCTAGAACTCCGCAATTTGCACTGATATCTAGAACTCCGCAATTTGCACTGAGATTCAAACCGAAACTACGCGCACGTGCCAAGACCTGTCCGAAACGCAAACTGCAATCGCTCTTGCTCTCCATTTGTCCGGCTGAGAAAAAGAAAATGGTGGAGTTTCCTCTCCCGGAGTTCTGGATATACCTTGGTGATTCTGAAACTTTTCTTGCTGGCTACAGTTGTAGAAAAACAACGACAAAGTTTCGGGATGTCCAGGCTTAATGCTGTGGTGTTCGTTACGTTTTATTCGTTTCTTTGTGCTGACTTCGTCCGAATCAAATGTTCTTTGCTTTGAAAGAACTACAGTACGCGCTCACTTGATCATATAATCGTGATTCTCGCACGACTACTTAATTACGAGAGCCGATCGCTTCGTAGTCCAACGCAGTTAGTTTGACTGCAGGCCCGCGCTAATGCGTGGCTGATTTACTGTAAATAACCGCAGTCGTATTTGTTAATTGCTTGTCGTGGTAGCTTAGCTCCGCGCTTAGTTACTTCTGTTGTATTTTCAGAAACCGCGTTGATGATCAATCGCCGCTGAAGCTTGCTGTTGTTGGACTTGATAACAAGAAATTGTGCTGATTGCTTTCCGTTTGTAATTGCCGTAGGGAACAAGAAACTACAGTCCAGTCGATGCGCGGATTGCGTCAGGTTCTAGGCGAAAGATTGTCAGGGCGCGTTTCTCATATTTCTGCGGACTAGCTCCCCCACTGATCGCGATTAAAAGGTTAGCTGCCGCAACACTTGCGACGTACACGGCCGAAGTTTTACCGCGTGTTTTCTTTCTGCGCCTTCAGCATTCAGTATGTTGCACATTCGTACGCATATTTTACTTTTTTTCGCCACGTTCCTGAACTACAGTCGTCCTTAGCAAATAAAGCTGGTAAAACAACACCATGGCGCATGTTTTTGGTGTTGTTAAACAGGAATATAATGCCGGCTAGGAACTGAAGTCACACACAACATGGTGAGTAGTCATCGGCAATGACGTGCTGCTATAAGAGGTCGCAAACGAAACCAGAGAAAGTTTTTTATCACGCATTCACCAAAACGTGTCGCAGGAAATGGCTGTAGTGCTGATACTCAATCTTATAGGCTGAAAATATCGATTTTGAGGACGAGGCAAAATGTCGGTAAATGTACCGTGATGCGCTTGGCCGGGCGATGTATACTTTATTCAGGGGTTTCGCATGAAACAGATCAAATTCACCTTTTTTTGAAAATGTGAAATGATGCTCTAAATTTCTGGGGCCAGTTGTCCTGTTTGCTCACCCTAGTTGCGGGCCTGATTCAGCTTATTCGTGCACAAGAACTAGGGTCGTGTTATCCGGATAACCGAGACTGTTTTTTCTATCCGATATCCGGATATTTTTCTGTCGGTTAACCGGACAAAAAAGCAACGTCACTAATGATTTTTACACTTTTTAACACTCTGCATGTCTTCAAACTTGCTATGAAGCTCACTATCCATCCTGCTTCTTTGGAAGCAGAAAGGGCATTCTGTCCATGTGGACGTTTTGCTAGGACTCCACAATCGATGCGTTGTGCTTCATACGAAATGCGTTGCCAAAGCAGTAAATGTTAAAAATGCGTGGTTTTCGTCATATGCAGCGCTGGCTTTAGACCTAATTTGACCGGTTGCTTCTACAGGGCCCCGCGCTACCCCTACTAAACTCCGGAAACTTGCTGCTTGTATTGTGCCGGCGAGCGGGTCGCAATGCGCGGGATCCGTTGCCAACAAAAATCAAAATGAACTGCGAGGTTTTTAACGCCTCCATCATAATTCGTTTTTGTAATGTAAATTGTTACAATGTTAATGGTTTTTCTGTGATGTGTAGCCTGTTTTTTTAATAACACCCAGTAAACGCAAAGAGGGTTTACGTTTTGAAGCAGTTTTCTTTTTGTTTATAAAAGCGTTTTGTATTTGGCAGATCAAGTGTGAAATAACGGTTCGATAGTTGTTGGCGTTTCAGTAGTCACTTCTGAAGGTTTACCTCTTCAAGGACCGCAAAGCCACTTTAGTGACTCTGACTTTGTTCAGTCATAACTTCCCAACCGATAGAGCTAGGGTTTTTCAAACCATCTACAGATTCGGCAAGTCTTCTGGTTCACTTTGAAAAAAAAAACGTATTTCGTTTTGGGTTCTCTGACGGGGACGTCACAAGTGGGGGTGTTTTTGCGTCTTTTTGGCCAACTTTACCCGGCCCTGGTCGCCAATCCAATAAGCCATTCTTTGGGTCAAGTTTTTTTGGAAACTAGGCCAAAATCCGCTCTTTAGAGCCCTTGAATGGCTTTCTAGCATACCTGGAGCCACAATTATGGATAAAAAAACAAAAATTGGTAAAAATCTCTGCACCTGGGGTGGATTACACCCCTTTTCTAAATGGCCATCACTCGCTAGCAGCTTGAGCTAGAGAGCTGTTCAAACCCTCTAAAAACTCGTGAAGTATTGTAGTTTAGACAGAAAAAAAATATTATCACTGTGGTTTGTCGGCAGGTCTGTCAAAACATTGGATGATGTCAACATCCCGTGAGAGTTCCACAATGGCGACGATTTGGTGGCTTAAAGTTTTTTCGGATTTAATTGGATTCTAGGGAATGATCATGGGCGTCCGCAGAAAATTTTCCAGGGGTGGCAAAGTCGAAATTTTGCTTCGGCCTATCTCTTTCGGCTTGTTGACGATCCAACGAAAATAGGCGTACACAAGACGCTTCACCCTTTGTACACCACAAGGAAAACGCCTAAAATTACGGCAACAGTTACAAACAGGGTTTTCCCTCTAAGAAAATTTTACACTGAGCAAAAGTTTGTTTTAGTGTGCATGGATATTTTAAGACTGAGTTGGCAGAGTTCCAAATGAATTTCAAGCTTTGTGAATTATTAGAATAAGTACAGGGTTTTTAAGGTGTTTTAGGGATCTGAATGGGGTCCCTAGAATTGAAAATCGGGTCCCTGGAATCAGAGAAATCGGGCCCCTACAGGTCCATACCGGATGCCTAACATTTTCCTTAAAAAAACCTGAATAAGTATATGAAACCTATCAAAATACGAACAAAGTGCACATTTAATTCAAATAGCTTCTTGTTTTCGTGTTTTTTCTTTGTTTTGGAATGTCGCATGTGCGCGAGATGAGATTTCACTGCGCAGTTGCGCACTTTAGAGTATTGGTTACAAAAAATGCGCCTTGCTGGCAGCAATGCTTCTTTTTCACTCATGCTGTTTTACACATATATTATAAACCAAGCCTCATACACGCGGCTCGCGTGCAGCATGTGGCCCGCGAAGGTGTTTCGTGCGGCCCGCGATGCTTTTTGGGAAGTTTCAAATAATTAACATTTACGTCATTTAGTTTATTCGCCATTGTTTAAAAGTGCTCGGCCAGCGAGTGAACAAGTTCCCTATAAAGTTTAAACGAACGTTGAGATGGCTAGAAATGATTTGCCTGTAACCCACGATACCTTTCACAGGTTTAAATGCTCTTAGTGAGGTTCAGGCACAGCCACTGTTGCGTCAGCATCGTATATGCTGCCCTCGAGTTACTTTTGGCCCTCGGAGCAATTTGAGTTTGAGACCTCTGATATAAACCTCCGTGCCTTACTAATATCAGCAGTCGCTGTTTCGCTCCATTACTTGCCAAGATGTCTACGTTCAACATTTATGAGTGAACTGCAAGCTCATCACTGCATATGACACCAGAACTAGAACAGTGAACCTGGCTCTTGTGCAGAGTTAGTGTTGCACAGACAAACACACTGTCATTACAAGGCTTAACCCAACTAATCGGAACTAAACTTCTGATTTCGCGTTTTCAAGAAATTTTTGCTTGTCAGTCCCAATTTCCAAGGGGGAAATGCCCGTTTTGCCCCTCCTTGCGGACGCCCATGTGCCTCGTCCTTGTGTTGCCCAATTTAAAGCTTCATCAAGAAAAAAATTTTTTTTTTGATGAAAAAGGAAAAGAAGTTTTCATCTCCAAAAACTTTTGAAATAAATTCTTGTCAGGAATTTGTTACATGTTAGGCCTCCCAAACGGTCCCTCAAGAAAATCAGCTAACTGCTACAGTGGTGTAGGAGGCAGGGGATGCAAAGGCACCCCCAAAAGTTTTCATTTGTCAAAAATTTGGGCAAAACCTCTGAAAATCTGGGTAAAATCCCTGAAAATTTAGGGCTAAATCCTTGAAATCCGGGCAAAAATGGCGCTCAACATTGTTTGACTTCAAAAAATGGCGCCCAACGTTTGCAGAAAAATACAATTTAAGACCTATTTTGGAGGTCACACCAAAACCGAATCTTCATGTTCTTTGTGGGAGAAAATTGTGGGCAAAAGGAGCACAAAAGCTTTTCGGGAAAGTTTGGGGAAATTCGGGAAAAAATATTTCGCACCACCAAAAATTTGCCTGCTCCTACACCTATGAACTGCTACATTGAAAATTTTGCTGCTGACAGTGAGAAAAACCTGCTAGATTTAGCAGCAAATCAGCTAAAATGGCAATACTCTCCGTAACTTGAAGTGAACCTTTGAAGATTTGTTGCCATGTTGTTGTTACGAAATAAAGACCAGTAGTAGAACAATCCGCTCCCACGTTTCGAATCATGACATTACAGGCAAAGGAGCGGACGTAATCACTGCATGATACCAGAGCAGTGAATGCCATACCGCAGAAAAACTGTCATTGCAAGAATTAAGTGAAACACGGCCTACTTGAGATGTCTTAAGTTGTTAAGATGTTAGTTAAGATGTCTTAAGTAGGCCGTGAGTGAAATAATCGAAACAAAGCTGCTGACTTCAAGTTTTCTAGAAATTTTTGGCTCTTAGTCCGAATTTCCAGAGGAGAGCAAATGCCCGTTTTGCCCCCCCCCCTGCGGACGCCCATGGGTATAATACGAGTCTTCAGAGGGTTTGATGGACTTTCTAGCGTTTCTGGTTCCAAAGTTATGGCCAAACTTCCAGAAACTTAATTAGGGAAATCCCCACTAATTCCTAGGGAATTCTTACAAGATTTGGAGTCATTTGGCCATAATTTTGACACCAGAAACGCTAGGAAGTCAATCCAAGGCCCTAAAGACTCGTATTACAGCCTAGAATCGAAACAACTTTGAGCCACAATTTCGGCTCATTGTCTGGTGAAGACGTCATAAAAGAAAAACCAAAAAAGAGCAAAACACACCCCAACCCTGACCACATCCACCGAAAACCCAAATCTCAAAATTTTTTTTTGCAGTGCAAACAAGACTTAACGAGTCTTTCGAGGGTTTTTATAGCTCTCTAGCATAAGCTGCTGGCGAATTATCGCTTTCCGATCTAGCCGTTACTTGGAGACTCATGCTTTTTCTGCAATTTTTGTGCAAATTTTTGGGTGGGGCCATAATTCTGGTTCCAGATATCCTAGAAGGTCAATCAAGGGCTCTAAAGACGCGATTATCGTCTAGTTTCCAAAAAAAGTTTGAGCCAAAAAAATACCTCATTGGATATTTGCCCAGGGCCAGATAAGGGTAGTCAAAGATGCAAAAACATGTCGTCACCAAGAGAAAACCCCAAACAAAAATCAAATAATGTTTTTTTTAATCGAATAGCAAAATTCTCCCAGCAGAGATTTTGTCATTGATGGCAAAATATAGCCTACACTGCCATTTAACAAAGCTGCAAAATCGGATAACATCTAAAATTTTTGATATGGTTAGAATAATCACATTAAAGCATCAATGCATATCTCAGTCCGATCCAGTCCTGAATAGAGATGGCGCGGACAGAAAATTTGTGCCCGCTGTCCGCACCGCGTCAGCAGCTTCTGTCCGCTGTCCGCACTGCATCCACATTTGTTGTACATTACCCTGTGCGTGTCCGCGCTGCACCGCAATCCCAAAGTTTTACCCCCTAATAGCAATGGCGATTTGCCCCCTCACCTGAAGCACTATGTACTTCTCATAACATTTTTCTCTGGGTGTAAGATTTGCCAGTTAATTTGGCAGTGTTTAAATTGTCGCATAGTGTTTATTTTGCCTCATTAATACCACTGCTAGAGCTATTTTGCCTTTAGCCGAACTTGATCAGTTGAAGTGGTCACGTTTCATGACAGGTTCGAAACATGTGACCTGCTTATTTGACTGTGACGTCAGAGTCCAATGGATGAGTTTTGTCATGTCTTTAGTGCTGGCAAATTGTTAGCACATTCTTGTCTGTGTTGCATGAAATGTAGGCTAAACCTTAACCATAAACCCTATCCCTAAAACCTGACCTGAACCTCTGAATCCTTATACCGTATTCCTAAACCCTAACCCGTTGTCTCTGCATATTCTATAAATAGAATATCATGTGGCCACATCAACCAATGGTCTTCAGTTATAGGAAAATTTGTAGTCCCAGCACGGGCACCATACATATAGGCCTACATCGTTTGCCTCATGAAGAAAAACAGACACTACCTACAAATCTACAAAATGTTTTAATTCTGTTAAATTGCCATGCCACTTTTTGCCACTGTGTGCAAAGTCATAGCAAGCTTCCAGTCACAATTTATAACATTAATATATTTGTTTTTGCAGTTGCACTAACTGACACACAAGCAAAAACCCCTTTAAAGGACTGTTTCCACCAACACATCCCCTGCTTGCATTGTGTCAAAGTTTTATACAGTTTTATAAACATTTGTGTTCCGTATCTGTTGCAAATGAGCATTGGTTATGTGATGCACTATATTTTTCACCAACTATCGCATATCTAGTCAGCATGGTAAGGTCACGGTGTGTTAACTTAAACCTCATTCACTCTGAATTTTGCATTAAATTGTCAATGGCGAGATGACGTACATTCAGAACAGTTTCGCCATACAGTCAAAGCAGCATTATATAGTATACTAATACAATGATCACTTTATACAGAAGAATGGGTAGTTAACAAACCTTTAGACTTGCAGCCCTGAAAGCATTTTCCTAGATAGATGCCTACCAGTTAGCTGTCCAGAGTTCCGGATTAGCAGTTCGCATGCCAGTGCATCAGAGCAGTGACTGCAGCACGCCACCTGCAGGAAAACTAACAGCAATATTCTACCTACGAATCTTCACCTAGGGGCATCGCGAAAACGCAGGTAAAAGCTGTAGGACAAACAAGAAAAACAACTCTTGTTATCTAAGACAACAACCTCCAAAAAGTCTCTTCATTTTGCAAAGATTCATCATTAGATGAACGTCCACGCGGCGCTGGCGCGGCTTAACACTTTTAAAAGTCATACTATTTGAATAAGGTTTTTTGGACTAGGTAGGTTTGCTTAAAAATAAACAGTGTTTACTGATTCTGTGAATTACTGGACTACTTCTGTTGGACTACTGCTCTTCCACTACATTACTGTTTAGTGTCTGCTGATTCTGTGAATTGTTGGACTGCTTCTGCTGGACTACTGCTCTTCCACTTCACTACTGTTATTATTGACAATTTCTGCTGGGCTACCATTGTGCACGACTGTTAGGCTACCTTTGAAATCTGCAGCTGTTATTGTACCGTTGATATACTCCTGCTGATCAACCCTAGCCTTAAAACTTGCAAACTGAAATATATCCATGGCACATAACAGAAGTGGAAAACACAATCCATCAACCCATAGCAATAGCTATAACCACGATATGGAGACAAAACCTGATGAAGATACAATGATTTCATCTCAGCTAAATGAAATGAAGACTGAATTAAAAAAATTAGGTGGCCTAAAACACTTACCCAGCAAATTTGAAAGTTTTGAAAATCAACTTTCTAACATATTGAATGAGATCACCACTATCAGAAGCAATATGGATCACCTCAAAGAAGAAAATGCTCAGCTCAAGAAAAGAAACAGGGATCTTGAAGAAAAAAATGCCAACTGGATTCTCAACTGAAAGAACTAGAACAGTATGGCCGAAGACAAAACCTGGAAATACATGGTATACCAATGCCAGACAATGAAACCAATGCTGAAGTCGAAGATAAGGTGCTGCAAGTTCTCAAAAAAATGACACAACTATTAGCAAAGATGCTATTGATGTTGTACACAGACTCAGAGGAAAACCTAAAACTGATCAAAACAAAAAGTGTCCTAGTAGGCTATTGTTGTCAGATTCATAGCTAGAAAAAACAGGAACAACCTATACAGCTCAAGAAAAAACTTGAAATCTGCTCAAATCGATGACCCGCGTATTGATAGAGTTTTTATCAATGAAAATCTTACCAGCGTAAAAAACACTTACTTGCTCAAGTCAATCAAAAAAGAAACGATTTACATTGGAAATATCTGTGGACTAACAATGGGAGGAACCATCTCAGAAAAAATGAAAATGACGCAGTCATTACAATCCAAACAGAAGACGATCTGCATCGTATCAAGTAATATGATTCACACTTCATGAGACTATCGTGTGGTGGTGAGTTACTATTATGTTTGCTCTTGTCATTCACACTGTTTACAAATGCTAGTCTTATGGCATCATGTACTTTACCATCTCACCCAAATGGCTGTAAATGATCAATGTGCTCTTTGCAATTTGCACACTGGCTGCAAAATGATGTGCATAATTTGCAAAAAGTGGACTCACCCTAGAGGCTGTTATGTGACTTATGACAACTTTGCTATGTGCTTACCTTGTAATCATAACTGTTTTCCTTTTAGTGAAATTTCCAATATTGAGTTGTTGGGTCTGTTTCCTTCAACTACAAAAATCATTCCTACAACATTTAATGAAATTTCATTTTCACTTGCTGAACCTCATGTACCTAACGACTATCCAACCCCCTCTGAAATTAACTCTGCCAATAGCATGTTTTGTCATAAACATTCTTACTTCTATTTTAATGTACGCAGTTTAGCCAGAAATAAGCATAAAATTGACTCTTCCTTTTCAATATGTAATGTCTCACCTGATTTTGTGGCAATATCAGAAACCAAATTGAAATCAAAGTGTTGTACAAATAAACAAATTCCTAACTACAACTTTGTTCATGTTGATTCCTTAACCTATACTGGAGGTGTTGGCCTGTATGTAAACAAAAAACTGCAGTATACTATTAGACAAGACTTGGAATTACCTATAGATGGNTGTGAAAGTCTTTTCATTGAAGTGAAGTCAAATAATGTTAGTGGCAAAAAATGTATTGTTGGAGTGATCTATAGAAACCCTTCTCCTAACTCACAAGCTTTTCAGCTTGCATTCACTAATCTACTTGAAATTATGCACTCTGAAAAGAGTAATTACATAATTGGAGGCGATATAAATTT
>JGI24158J21664_10011024_pt1 | contig 12032 bp, 8 predicted proteins | sample Ectturendosymbi3_FD_21664 | JGI IMG/M metagenome (IMG submission 21664) | reverse complement strand
GGGAGACCGTGTCATGTGCTAGCTGAGGTTGGGGGAGTCTTGTCATGTGCTAGCTGAGGTTGGGGGAGTCTTGTCATGTGCTAGCTGAAGTTGGGGGAGACCTTGTCATGTGCTAGCTGAAAATCTAATCGCGCGATTTTATAAAAACCACGCAGCAATTCACGCAGGAACTGTACAAAAACGACCACGGTCGATCTTTCCAGGTTCTAAGCCAAGCAGAGTGTTTCGTGAAAGGTAGCAAAGAGCCTTGGTAGGTTATGATGCTGTCACCGCAGGTGGAAGAGACTGAACAGTCTTACGATGTTTTAACCAGTTTATTAGCCAGAACTGTGTCCAACTACCGAGTGGCGAAAAAGCACCGTTCACCGGGAAAGACTGTGGTGCAGAACATGTGCGTCGCAAGGTACCTCACTTTCCTGGATTTTGAAATTTGATATTTTGCTGTTAACTTTTTTGTAAAAAAACATTTTTATCTTAGTGTCGGAGTTGGTAACATAAAATTTCACCACTGTTGGCCCCCTCCTGGAAATCTTTTTGCCCGCCCACCCTAGAAAAGACCCTTCCAACTCCCATAGTGGCCGCCGAGACTGCAATAAATACAAGCGACCAAAGTAACCAGCTTATTAATAAATCATCTGTTCCCGCAAGTCACGCAACACAACCGTCGCGTACAACTTATTTCAGCTCGTATGGTGTTGTTACTCCCACATAAAACACTTAAATATTCAAGTTTTTTAATTTGCTAAGCACATGTTCACAACTTATCGCACACAGCGAGTGTTTCAGAATCGTGCTTTTCATTCAGCTTTGAATCGACAGGAGAAGAACGAAGGAGCTGCGACCACACACTTGGTAACGACGTAACCGGAAACGACGTAATCAGAAACGACGCAATCGAAACAACATCTGCCGATCCTCAGACCAATAGACAGACATCGTCAAATTAGAGAAACAAGACTTTTTTTCAGCAAAAAATACAACTAGGACGTCAACTGAACCCACAAAGCGCTTTGTTACGTGCGCGCGTGAGAGAGAAAAAAGAACAATTGCACAGTTCCAGAGAGCAGCAGGTTAAGTGCCAGCGAGAAATAAGCAACAAACCCGATATTCGCAAAATCTTTCGTCGGTTTTTAATCGCACCAGGAAACCCGAGCCTTGGAAGCAGGTTCGCAGACCGAGAGGTTTCCTTCATCTCAAGAAGGCCCGTCCATCCGTCGCTGGTGCTCGCGGAGCACGACACGAGAGACAGCGATTGGCCGGGAGGGGGGGTTGCCGACCACGCGTTCAGTTTTTCCACTTCGTATCCTGTGTTGGAAAAATGCAGTGGTACATTCCAAGCATAGCGTAGCCAGGGGGAATGCCCCCCCAAAACCTCTATATCTTGTCGTTTTGTGCTTGGAGAAGCGGTGTACCAAACAAAATACTGTTACTCGCTGTAAGTCAGAATCTTTGGCCCCTCCCATAATTTTGGGCTGGCAACGCTACTGATTCCGAGGCTTCACGTGCAAGCACTCGTGAATTATNATCTGATTCAGGCAACCGCAGGTTTTAACGGCACGGGNAAGCTGTTGTTAGTCACGGTTGATTAAAGATGTTGACGTCACAGTAACCATAAGTCGTCGTTTGATTCTTTTTCAGATGAATTTTCTGTGCATGTATTTTCTGCCAATGCTTTGTCTTTTCAAAAGGGGTGTCAACAAACACAGGAGCAATTTCAACAGGGAACATTTCTTGTGACTACAGAAAAGTAGCAACACAGGAAGGACGCACTGCGGTAATTTAAGCTGGAACGTTTAGCCGACACGACTACGCTACGTGCCACCAGAAGCAATGCGCTCGTACCTGACTGCTCAGTTGTTTCCCAGCATATTGTCTCATGTGCTGGTTGTTGCTAGGGATCTTGTCGACGTAACGAAGCAGTTGCTGCCTGTCTCTTTGGTGCACCATGGCCTGCGAAGATTGAAAAGCTTGTTTACGTCATGGGATAGTGCGACGTTGCATTGCACGGAGCGGAAAGCAACGATCATGCTATTCGTAACCGTACGTGACGTCACAAGTGTGTTTGCGATTTTTCAAAGCAGGTCATCGCAGGATGCAGCCCGGGTGCTTTTGCAGCCAAGGGCGAATCGGGAAAACAAAAACAACCCACCCGTAGCAGGAACTGGGGGTCAAGCCCGAAAGAAATTTATTTTTTGACAAAATCATTTTCATTTTTTGACAAAATAAGAAACAAGAACAACTCCACCAACATGAACTCTTTGTTTAAAAAGAAAACAAAATAACTCCCGCCCAGCATGAACTTTCTATTTTTGACAAATAGAACAAAAACAACCCCTTAGCATGAACTTGTTCTTTTATTTAAAAAAAAACCCTAACATAAACTTTTTGTTTTTTCTTGAAAAAAAATCCACCCCCCCCTTGCATGAACCCAAGCTTGGATGACCAGAAAGGTCTGCTGGCGTTGTCGATTTATTTGAACTTGAGTTAGAGCAAAAAGAAAGCTGTTCCATGCATTGCTGGTAAGGTTCCATGCATTGCTGGTAAGGTTCCATGCATTGCTGGTTAAGGTGTTGTTGGGAGTAGAGGAGGCGGCGACACTGGTGCTGAGGTTTCGGTAAAATCCAAGATTGGTATGAATTTGCGAAACGCGCACCTTAGTAGTGACAGGTACCAATCTCCAAGTGACCAGGAAGTATATTTTCATCCCTACCAATGTAAGACGTCACGAGACTTTGCTCCGCCAAGTGCCACAAGCAGATCCAGACAGGAATTGACGCAGAAATTTTTTTCCTGTTCCATGTTTTGTTTCAATGCGTAGCCGCGATCCGCCACGAAGCAGTGTGAATATACAAAACACTTTTCTTATTTTTCAGAGCGATTTGGAAGTGGAGTCGATATCAACCAATTGCATTTTACGCGTGATATGAACATGTCATGGTTCAACGAAAATATTACGAGGGTCGGCGAAATGACCCTCAGGTCAACACGTCAGCCGACACTTAAAAAGAACAAACGAGAAAGGCAAACAAAGTTTACGATTATCGCAAAAAAAGTAAATATACGATCTACCACCAGTTAGGGATGCATATAATGGAATATCGAATCCTGTGGATTCGAATCCTTCAGTGTTCGAAACCAAAAATCAGATTTTTTTCGAATATTTAGATATTCCAGAACNTCTGAAAGTTCCATAATGCACATCCCCACCCATCACCAGTAACTTCTAACGCGCCTTACCACGACATCACCATGTGATGCTTAGAAAGAAATCCGCAGCAGTCCAACAACCTTCATGTCTGAAACAGCAGCTTGAACTGCATGACAGTCGGTATTGCGCGCAGAAGGCTCGTCCTTTGAACACCGGCCTGGTTTCTGACGTCACAGTGGCAATAGCGAACCGAATAAAGGTGGGGGTGTTGACCAAGCGGTGTGCGGGGCGGGCGTTATTTGCCAGACTTAGCCCATGGCGTAATAATGTCTTTTTGATCGCTGTTCCGTGACTGGGGAGTTTTGTTGCTGTTTTTTCGCAAATTACCGATAAATCGACTTTACCCTTATCAAAAAGCTGACCAACTACTCCCCTGAACACAAGCGTCCCGCCTAAAAATACCTGCATTCTGGTCTGTTTTTTTCTCCGCTGGGACATTTCGGTCGTTTGTCTCACAGTTGCATTAAAACTCGCCGTATCAGTGTTCATTAACCTATATTTTAAGACATTCTGACCGAAATAACTTAATTTATTTCGGTCGTTTCAAACAAATTTCGGTCCATGGCCGAAAAGAACAGGTTCTAATACAGGGCCGGGAAAAATTTTTCAAACCTCAAAATAAAGCCTTTTGAAAGGTTTCGTTATCCAGAAGCAATTCATCCAAATGGCGTCCAAAACCATGTCGTTGCTTCGCGCGCCTGCCTTTCTCACGTGAGGGAACATCTGCATTGACGATTGTTTCTCTCGGGAAAAGAATAAACCGAATCTCAAAACATTCTACACAAATCTGTGACAACCTGCATAGGCGATTCTGGGAGAGCACGAGGTCAGTCGCGCGTGCACATTTGCACAAGACCATTCCCGCGTGCGCCGATGTCAATCGCGCGTGCACAGGTAGCATAAGGCCCAATCGCGCGTGCTCCGAGAAGTCGCGCGTGCAAAGGTCGCACAAGGTCAATCGTGCGTGCACCAAGAAAATTCGCACGGGCACAGGTAGCTTGAGGGCCAATGGCGCGTGCTCCGAGGGCCGGTACTGGAAAGTATTTCGGCGACAGAAAAAGTTCAAGCGAATTTCATGGTGGTCGAAAAGTACAGTTGCAGCGATGAGAAAACAATCCTTTAACAAGCAACAAACGCCATCGGTCGAAAACTCACGTCTATCGCGACTTTATAACACTGAAGCTTGACCGCCATTTCCAGCCGCTTGTCCGAGGTCTCGATTTCTGCGCAGTATTTCGCGAGTGCCTGAAAGTAAGATACGTTCACAGAAAATCTCTCAGAAGCAGCGGCAGAAGCTTGGATCGTGTGTTTGTCTCATTCTTGTCCAATCAATCGCGACCTTCCCATGGTCTGCACGGCGGTTCTAGATGGCGAACAACTGGCCCCGAGATCTTAAGTGCGTCTTAGCAGTGGATTAAAAATATTGGTCATACGACGAAGAATCGTATTTCTTATTTTTTCACACCAGTTTCTGTTCGCATATCTGTAATTTTGGTTACCTTTAACCCACAAAGTGGGGAAACAGTTTAGACTTCGCCGTGCCGCACAACAACAGAACCGTCATTGCTCACCGGAATTAAACCTTTAAATCAATGGTTTTCAACCGTTTTTGTACCGCGACCCAATATAGCAACCCACTATAACCCAATATAGCAACCCACTATAACCCAATATAGCAACCCACTATAACCCAATATAGCAACCCACTACAGCCCAACGACCCCCATCTAAAACTCGAAAAGCAAATGTAATACAGCTGGGTGCATAAAATCAGGGCTGCGGAGTCGGAGGTAAAATGTCCGACTCCGAATCCGACCTTTCCAAGATTTCCCACTCCGGCTCCAAACATAAAGTGAATAAAGTTTCAACAGTTTTGTAGCAATTAGCAATCAATGGAAATCGTGGCAAACAGCAAGTATTCTGTTTCAACAAAAGTTTCAAAAGAAATTGTACCACTTCAACAGGAATAAGAGTGTGATGTAAGAAATAATCCAACTGGACTTCCGGAGCCGGAGAAGAAAATCCGACTCTGACACCAACTCCGAGTGTTGTTACGAATCCAACTCCGACTCCACCCAAAAACCTCCGACTCCTTACGACTCCGCAACCCTGCACAAAATATCTATCGCGTCCGCTCCGAAATGGTTTACGACCACTCTGGGGGGTCCAGGTTGTAAACCACTGCTTTAAACCTTTGCGCTTCAAAGCAAAGTTGAACGAACGAACATACCGACTGCACGATTTTACTCTGGCAAAAAACTCGCAGTGACTTCACTAGCAGCCAAACTTTTGCGTTGATAAAGGACAGGGGCAAGCTTCACGATGACGAATAATAAAACTTGCATCTGAACAACCAGCCGCGGGTAATACGCGATACTTACATCCGGGGGGGCGTGGTTCTTACTCAAGACGTCGACGACTCGATCGAAGCCGATCACCGCTTGCAGCCGAGCGCTGCGGAAGAGGCTCTTCGGTGCGGTCAGGTATGTTTCCAGGTCTCGCCATCTGCGAAGAACAAGCAGAAGAGATGGAACGAGGCCGAAACCGATGAAGCGGAAAAGGAAGGCGATCACGTGATCTGCGGCGATGAAAAAATTTGCCCGCGTTGCAAAGACCACTAATGGCGTCGCCAGACCAGAATTTTGGGGTGGGCCTGATCTTTTCACTTAAAGCGAGCAACAGTATTGCGTTTCGGACACCGCCTCTTAAAGCACAAAATGACGAGGTTTGCTAGAAATTCAGGGGAGAGTTATTGGCCCCGAAAAATAATGAGATTCTCAAACTGACTTGGCGATCTCTAATTCTGAACGTGCAGCATACGGACGTTAATGTGCTTTCTGTTGCCGTACATTTGGTGTAAAATCGTATAGACGTTTTGATGTATCACCACTGGTGTACAACCATACATTTTGACTGCGGTGCATTTTAATTAAATTAGCTCTGCGAGAGGTCTGCATTTGACAAATTAGGCGCTAGCTAGCCCTTTACTTCAGGTGATGGCTTGCTTGGGGCGGCGATTAGCTTAGCGGCAGAGTTCCGCCCTCGCAATTGGAAGGTTGGGTGTTCGATCCGCGGTCACTGCGTTAATCGCCGTAGCGCTTTTTGGGCAAGAGCGCTCACCTCAACCGCCCCGGCAAGAAGTATTATTCAGGCTTCGGCCTGCCGCCAATTGCCGTTAAATAAATCCGTCGCGTTGCATGCGATCGGTCATTAAAAAAAGTGCGCTTATTAAAAGCAATATGGTACATGTTGCTTAGCAACGTGATACTTGCTCAGCACTGTAATATCTTCGCGGTGAGGACAACACTTGGCCTTAAAATTAGCGGCGGACTAATTGCATGGCATCACCATCACGTCATGGTCAATCGCAACATCACAGGCAGGCAGAGCGTACTTCACAAGGAAAACAGAAACGCCAGAATGCAAATTGTAAGCAGGGCGGGGATAAAAGTTGCATCAGAGTATCGCAGAAAAACAAGTTACGAATGCAAACGTATGGAAGACTTGCGCGCAAAATCTCAGAAGACCATAATGCTCGATTAAGAACTTAAGATGTTTTTCAACACCAGTTGCTGAAGCAAGCTAATTTGAAAAAATCTTGCAAACGGACAACAAAAAAGGTCTTGCTCACTCAAGGAAGTCTTTACCCAAGTGTTTAAGACCCTGTCGCGATGTAGCGTCTGACAGTGCGGCGCGGTTTTGTCGCGCACTGCAAAAAATCGCGCTGAGAAATGGAGCAGAGTAGGTGAGACACTGGCACACCAGCGCAAAAGTCGGTTTTCTCATGTTTGGGATACTTTCCAAACGTACAACAGTAGGGTGCGCGCAATATCTTTTCCCCAAGCGGGTGTGCACTGGGTCTGGTCATTATTTCGACCCACCTCCGCATCCGACACAGGGCAGCGACTGTCACATACATCAACTGCTTGTCTCCGATCTTGTGGCGTTTGCAGATCGAGGCGGGGCTGCTGTACAAGTTCTGCGCGAAGCAAATACAGGGAAACTTACGCGAAAGCATGGGCGCCGGAAGGGTTTGTTGTCCAGGGGGTGTGGGGCAGTGGTGGATTCGTTCACGGAGGGCCAACAATGATGAACATTTTTTTCTACTAAAAACTTGACCGGCAAATATCAGTCCAGGGGGGACCAAGCCCCTTTCCCAAGCCGTGCGCGGATGAACAAAACACGTTGAGCGCGCACTCACCTGTTTTCACCGCCTCTGTTGGTTCTAAACATAATATGCGATTCAAATGTGACGCGTGAATCAAAGGCGGGAATTTTCCGCCTGCTTGTTACGGCAATTTTGGCGTCGTGCCTTTTAAGGCCGCGCACAAATTACACGTACGCTAATACTTGCAAGATGAACAGGACATCAACAATTCCAGTTACATTTCAACTGCGAATTCGGTGGAGCAGTAAACGCTTTGAAAAAGGTTAAAACCAGGTTTAAAAATATTGTTAAAACCTTCCCAGGTCCCCAGAAATAAGTCCCGAAGCACGAACAAACGCCCTCCGTTCTAAGACTTACTCAGAGCGATGATTTGAAGCAAACACGGAAGAAACTTTCCCGCCACGAATGGCTGGATTAGTAAATCACGTGGACCAGTGGTTTTCAACCGGCTTTGTACCGTGACCCTGTACAGCATTCGACTAATAATTTAACGACCCCTAACCGCGACTTTTATCGTCCAATTCCAACGAACAAGTTAAAACTGCTTTCCAGCAGGTTTAACTAACAAGCGCTCGCCCATCTCTAATTGCCACCCTCCAAAAAAGGCTCGCTACCTCAAGGGGGTCACGACCCCCAGGTTGAAAACCGCTGACGTAAACGGATGAACTCTGACCTTCGACGTTTCAGAAGATTGGAGTTTCGTTGAAAAATTAAATGAAATGAACTATAATTTTAAGTATAAGTTCTAGAAACAAGCGCAAAACAAGATAACGGCAGGACAATTTAGCTTGGAAAAAAAGCGAAACGAGAAATATCTTTCAGCAGGATCGCCTTAAAATGAAATCATTTCGTTTTTTCTTTTTCTTTTTAAGGCGATCCTGCAGAAAGATCGACTTCACCACTGCTAATGCTAAGTCGATGAAAATGAAAAAACAAAAACATGAATGCAACAAAATCACTGCCAAGCGGCAATTCTGCATCGCCAAACACTGACAATGGAAGTTGGGTTGCTTGGACTTTGTTGCCTGATTGCAACTTGACACAGCAACCATTGATTCAACATCAAAAGATCCAACTTCACCGCTCACCTCCGCCTCGTCCCAGTGGTAGTAGCAGCAGTAGTACAGGGTGTCGACGACCGGCTTGTAGATGATCGACTCTTTCCGGGGATGGCTCTGGAACACTCCGGCCTGGCCGCTCTTTTCGGCCTTGCTGTCGCTCTCATCGACCACCGCTTGTCGCTGCATGATCGCTATTTGCTCCAGGATGGCGTTTGTCTCGTGAGCGAGACGGGGGTCGGCGTCGAAGTAGTATCTGCGGCGAACGTGAAGCGGAAGTTCGAACAAAAACAACTCTTTCTTCTTTGGACAAGTAAATTTTGTAACTTTCCATTTCGAAAAAACATGAAGATTANAAAACTACGAAGTGGTTCAAAGAAATGGGAGGAGTTAACTCCTTTGCNGCCTAAAAAAGAACTGCAACGTGCTTAATTCGACAAAAACTTCAATTTTAAAGATCAACCGCATTTTAAACGCGGTTTTATTTCTGCTTTCGCATTCCCAAAATATCACTTTGATCAGCGATTGACAATTTGACACTGGATTTTTTGCAACCAGCTTCGTCTGAGGTGGTTCCCACCATGTCGTGGCGCGAGTAAACGACTTGTCGTTCGCAGCAACTAGCACCAGGACCGAGTTCAAAATAACTCGCAGCAACTCGCACTGGTAACAAAATTCACAATCTCGGTCCAGCTTCGGCTGAGCTTGGAAAGACAAGGTTGATTGGGGACGGCGAAAGTTTATCAAAAAGAAGCCAAAACAAATGCAAAATATACAAATTAACAAAACAAAAAACCCACAACCAGTTGCGTTGACACAACCAGGGCTGTGGTGCCGGAACTAAAATTTCGGGCTCCGGCTCCAGGCATCTAACTTTTTTGGCACCGGCTCCAACCTCTAAGAATATTTGGTTCCGGCTCCAGAACGATTTGGTCCATTGAAAACTAAAAGCCATCGTTGTATTCGTGCAGCTTGCTTGCCCAACAAACTGTGTCTGTTGAACGGGAACCCAAATTTCAGGCCCCGGCTCCGGCTTTCCAAAACTCCTTGGGCTCCGGCTCCAAAGTTCTGGATACAACAGGGGCTTGTGCCGAGAGCCCTTGCGAAGCGCACTGCCTACGTACTTGATGCAGTCGTGCAAGCCCAGCGCGCGTATATCTGTCGATGCCGACGCGGTGCTTGTGAGGCATTGTCTGTACTTCAGCATCGCCGCCTCCTCGGTTCGTCCCAGCGCGCTCAAGGTCTCGTGCAGCTCGTCGATCTCGCCCGCCTCTTTCAAATAAGCGCAGTAGTGGTCGACTGCCACGGGTCGATTCATCAGCTCCTTGCTGAAGATCTCTGTGACGAAGTAAGTCGTGCATGTGTGACGTCACAACAGCAAACAGGGCGTTTTGTCGATCGATTGTCCTTTTGTCGGTTGAGATACTCTGTCTTTTCATTGCCGCGAGTTTTCAAATAGAACTACTAACTGGTTGATGCTGCTTAAAAAAGAACTGCACAAACCTGAAATAAAACTACAGGCGTTTCGGCCGCAATGAGGTACGAAACCACGTGGCACAATACATTAACAAATTAGTGACGGTGAATCTTGCTGGTTTTCCCACCAACGCTTGACGAGGAAAAGTGATTTTGTGAAATGCAATAGTTTTTCTGATCTATTCCAACGTCAAAGGAACAAATTTTTATTGGTTGAACCCTGGAACGGGCCGTCGTCCTGACCCACCACCACTACCACGAGAAACGTAACATATATGTATAAAGCCGAACCTCTTTTCAACGTGTCTCTCATGAAAAGCGTTGCCGCTACGATCGCGTTCCCGTCGTGACGTCGGATGGCTGCGTCCAGAAGTGAAGCTTTGTCGTCTTTCGATTTGTAAGGCTCGAGCACGTACGGGTCGCCGATCTGAATCATGGAAAANCTGATAAAATCACAAANGATTTGCACGTAACGCACATGCAGCAACATCAACCATGTAAGACTTCTTTTAAAAAGTACATGTAGCAACATGTAGTCGTTTAAATCAAACCGCAAATCTCCTTTTTTTCAACAAATATCGATTTCCTCACAACCTCATGTCGTAACAAACATTAGCTGACCTTCAGAAAACTTTTTAAAGAAATAAAACCGGCTTTTTAGTGGGTTGAAAAGTAATGATCAACTACTACCCCTCAAATTTTGCATCCAACCTAAGAAGCGTACTCAAGTATCAGAAACGACTTTACACAAACTTTGCACAGTTTTCTTTTATAGCAATTTCCAAATTTTATGACCGAGTTCTTGTTTCAGGTCACAGTTGAGTCCATTCTGCGTAAACCTTTATACAAGAACATGAGTTCCAAGCGAAAATGTCCGACCATTATGCAACGAAGCGTGTCGCTTCTTGATGGTGCCGCCGCCCGGTCACGCTTGGCTTGATTGAGCTGCCGTCGCAGCGAATTGATTTCCGTTTCCAGCTTTGCGACGGAAGTGACGGAAGGTGCGGAGCGGGTGTCGTGTGCGGCAACAACTGAACGAAAATAAAAGTCCAGGGTAAAAAGAGCAAAACAAAAAAAAGGGCGAAAGGCAGTGGCGTAACTAGAGGTCTGACCCAGCGGGAAAATCTTAGCTGAGGGGGCCAATTGGCCACTGTAGAGGGCCCACTAGGCAACACTAAAAAATCCCTGAGAAATGATAGTGGAATCCAGATGCGGATGTATATACGAAAACCCTAAAACACAGATAAATGCTCCGAAAGACGCAAAAATAAGCTAAGCGGGGGCCCGGTTTTTAGATTTAGCTCACCAAGGGTCATCTCGCATCCCTGTCCCCCCGTCAGTTACGCCACTGGTGAAAGGATCGTCAACATTTCGTTATTAGTACGACTTGAGAGGAAGATTCAAGGGACACATGGTGCGAAAGTGCGTGGTATAACTAAAGGGTCACGTAGCAATGCCCGCACACCAGTAACCAGCAACATTGTTGGTTGAGAGCATTCTCGGAAATGGAGAGCGAAACTAAAGCCTACCGAAAACTGTAAGGGTAAAGACCAGACAACTGGTTTCGGTAATGGCGAGTATGAATCGAAGATTAAAATGCATGAAAAGCACCAAAGCCGTCGTTCAGGTTATTCGCACCAGCGTTCAAAAGCAACTGAGGAACGAAACAAAAATCTAGAAAAGCTAGATATCGCATCCTGGGTCCAGATCAGGGCCGGGCCAACTTCTTTCAGTGAGGCCAAACTGTTCTGCCAGTATCAAGCGAAGGACCAGCTTCTACAGATCATACTTTTTACATGTAATATATAATATTGTAATATATTTCATATTTTTATGTTTTTCATAATCAAACTTAGTTTATTGTATCAAGAAGATGGTATTTTGTTACTAGTTTCCTGTGTTTTATATTAACATATTTTATTTTATGCATTGTGTATGCGAGGGCCGAAAAAAAATTTCATCGGGCTGTTTGTGGCGCTCCGGTTTGCCAATCCCTGATCTAGATTCTTCTTGGCGAGCTGTGCACAGGGAACTAAAGTGAAGCACAAGGGCACAAAACCACAACACTTCATAAAAGTAAACAGAAGATTCGACCGAGAAAACCNTGCAGCTACTGACGGCT
>JGI24158J21664_10011023_pt1 | contig 12034 bp, 7 predicted proteins | sample Ectturendosymbi3_FD_21664 | JGI IMG/M metagenome (IMG submission 21664) | reverse complement strand
AATTAGTCAAATATTTTTACTAACTTACATCACAACTTTTGAACCCGAAACCCCAGCAGGTCATCCAAAGTATCAAAAGACTGGGATTGTAGCCTAGTTTCTAGTAAAAACTTCAGCGAAATACTACCACCTAACGGTTGGCACCCAGAGCCAGGCAAAGTGGGCCAAGGTGGCCTAAAAGTCCTCCACTTGTGACGTCACTCACAAAAAACCCGCACCCCCCAAGCAAAAATTTTTTTCGAGTGCAGACTAGAAGACTTGCCACATCTTTTGAGACTTTTACCGGGTCTGTAGAGCATACCGGACCAGAGAAATTCCTGCGCAAAGCCACATGCGTTTTTACGAAAATCCCCGAATCCTAGCGGACGCCAAAGAGTTAAAGGCAAACCTGCTGTAGTGTGATTCCAGCAAAAAAGAGTCCTGTGAACCTGCCATTGTTTTAGCCACACAGTACTACTGTGATGCAGTTTAAAAAATGCACTTACGATGCAGTTTCATCACTACTGTTTTGTTACTTTCTGGATTAGACCCTGGGTTCTTCAACTGAGGGTCATGACAGCTTTGGAATAGGAGCACGGGTGTGGTAGCAACATACTGTTGAAAATCACTATAATTGCAAATAAAGTTTTTACTGTTTTTTTGGGTTGGATTGTGAGGTTAGCTGAGATGCAAGTATCAATCGCGAATGCTAAAGAAGACGCATCTAAAATAGTTTAAGAACCTCTGTTCTAGACACAAAATGATAATTGGCACTTGCTTGTGAGCTATTATTGTAATCAAATACATCTACAATACAGCTGAAACGCCCAACAACAAATTGAAGGTTCTTGTTTTTTTTGCACAGCAGTACTATAGAAAAATTTACTTCATCTATTTTATAGTAAGATCATACAAAAATACAAACATGGGGTAAAAAAATCTTGTCTGGTGTAAAAAGTAACTAGTTTTGTTTTGCCCATGTCAATACATCCATTTGGGATAAAAACGAACTAGCCCATAAAACTCAAAATGTAAAGTTGCCAAATTTTTTACTGGTATGGGTATGCAGAGACATGTATTACCAAAGCACTTGCTAACTTTGACATGTTTATGCTAAGTACTTCTAAAGCAGCACAAAAGTTTATAAAATTTGTTTGAAACTTTTGGTCCTATGTAATATCAACATCAATTTTCAAACAAAGCTGCAAACCTTATTTGAGGATTTAGGTTGGAACAAATATGTTACAAACAATGTCTCAATGAATACCTCTGTAACACAAATTCATTTGAAACTTTTTTTATTTTCAATAGGTCTTAAAGGGGGTAGTTTTTTTACCCCAACATTGTGAAAATTTTTTTTTTACCCCACTTGACTATATGTGATACTGTAATTCTCATTCTGAAGATTGTGTCTTAACAACTTGGATGAACTTCATTTTTATTAACACGTTTGGAGCTGGTTGTATTTCGAGTCATTTTTCTAGTATCACTTTTCACCACCATAACTCGCCATACAATTGAGCTAGAGAGCTGTTCAAACCCTCTAAAGATGTGGGAAGTCTTCCAGCTTAGAGGATCAATTTGAAAATTTTGTTCATGACAGATTCTAGGTGGAAGCTCTGAGACTACCTAGCTATAAAGGTTACACAGGAAACAAGAATAAAAAAATGGTAGTATAGGACAAGACGATGGCTAGGTTTTTCTTTTCACTGACTGAGATATTTCTGTCAATTGTCTTGTAATAGCATCAAAACTCACCGTAACAGTATTCACTAGCCTACCATTTCAGACATTATGTCTGAGCTGACTCAATTTGTTTTGGTCATTAAAAACAAGATTTGGTCTATGACCAAAGAAAAAAAACAGGATGATGAACATGCACGTAATCAGCACACAAAATAACAAAGCATATAAAAAGAATTGTTCAATCGAAAAAGACCATTATGCCCATGCTTACAGGCACCACAAGGAATGCACTAAAATTTGAATTTATTTAGGCTGGTGTAACTCTTCAATAAAGTAGAATTGTTTTGGAGCCAGTGACAATTCACATGATAAAAATTTATCTTTCACTCACTAGTACCTCAAAAAACATTGACAGCCAAATGAAAATGGCAAGAATATGTCAAATACAATAAAATTTGCCTATAATGACTTCAACTATATCGTCACTTTGTCAATAACAGTGCTTTTTTGTTAGTCCCTGCAGAATAATTTTTTCATTTATAATGACAGCTGCAAGTTTTCTTTATAGTTTAAAGTATACGCTCAGTTATATGGAGCCACCACATCCATCTTTCATGACTGAATATGAATGTAGTTGAGATAGGCAGCGAATTGTTGAGCCATGGCAGGTTTGATATAGGATGGTATCAAGGATTGCACATCAGCAACAATTTTGGCAAATTGTTACATGAGTTTTACTGTATTAGGGATTGTTGTGGCTGTAGTCAGTTTGATAGTTTTGGTGGAGCAGTGCGTAAATTGTGGAACAAAAGAAGCAGCATCCCATTATGCCAAAAGTATGACATCGTTGCTTTGTTCAATAGTGAAAATGGTACAAAAGTGGCAAAACTTGCAAGAGATTTCAATATCCCAACAACGACATTGACTACAATTTTTAAAGATAATGACAAAACAATTTCTCAAATTAAACAGGAAAACACAATGCAATAATCCTAATCAAAGAACACTTTCAACCAGGGTTGCTGAGTCGGAACTTGAGTCGTAAAGAGTTGAACAACACTGGGAGTTGGAGTTGGATTTTTTTGTCCGACACCGGATGTCCAATTGGACCATTTTTACATCACAGTCCTAAATTGAGAATTCCTGTTGAAATGGTACAATTTCTTTTGAGATTTCTTGCTGTGCACCATGATTTCTACTGATTTTAACAACCATATTTCATTTCCTTTATGTTAAGGAGTCGGTGTCGGAAATTTTGGAAAGGTCGGATATTTTACATCTAACTCTGCAACCCAGGTTTTAGCATTGAATTAAAAAGACATTTTAGGAAGTAGTTATAGCAGTTCGGCTGTATTGACAGTTCATTTGACCTATATGTGTGACATATAAGGAAATTATACTGCATAAACCAAAAATATTGGATTGGTGCAAGCAAGGAAAGCTACAATAACTTTCAGAGTGAGCAACTACCCAAACCAGATTTTAAGAAGTCAACCAAAAACAACCAAGAATCAAACCAAAAAGCTTCTCTAAGGGTGGACAAACTCTAGCCTGCATGCCATAATGTACCCTGCTAAACAATTTTGTGGTCATCATACACACAATACACACTTCTGCACAAAACAAAATATGGCAATATAAAATACATGAAACATGTAATAAAATACCATCATCTTCATAAAATATACTAAGTGTGAGAACATTGAAAACATAAAGATATTAAAAATATAAAAATATATTATAGGGTTGTCTATTTTACCTCCAGAGGCAAAAGCTATGCTGGGGCAATTTTGTATTTAGTTGCGCACGATTAAAGGTTGAAGAGGTCACGTGGCAAGTACAATACACAAAGAGACAACAGGTTAAGGTTCCGCCTATATAGTTTATGCAACACATGCAAAAGACGCTAACAGCTTGCCAGCACTGAAACCATGACAACACTTGTCCATGCATGTCGGACTGAACTGTTCCAGATGTCATAATCTACTAGACAAGTCAAGTGTTCTGATCTTATCATGTGACCACTTCAATCAAAAGCTTGAGCAGTGCTTTTGCTGCATGAGGCAAAATAGACACTGCCTACAATATGTTTTAATATTTCTAATATTCAAGATAGTTATCTTTTTAATATTCTCACACTTAGTTTATTTTATGAGGACGATGGTATTTTACTGCATATTCTGGCTGTCTTTCTAAATAGGCCCCTTTTCAAAAGTTTGCTGATCAAGTCAAATATCTTGGTGTACTATGCTCCATGACTCAATATAGGATTACAATGACATTAAAAGACAAAGTATGCCACAAGCAAGTTTAGAAGCACCTCCACTCAGTGTGTATTACAGTAAAATAGTTTGTTTCATTCTTACTGCATGCAGATGTATTCTTTCCAATTGTGGAGCAAGTATACACAATATCTCTGCACAGTGGTGGGATTCAAATTTTTGAGAACAGGTTCTCTTGCTCCAGGACTCACTCTCTCTTTATCACAGCCTCCAGAGACAAACCATGCCAACAACCGGTTCTCAGGATTAAAGAAATTCCAAGAAAAGGTTCTTGCAAACTGGTCCAATCCCATCAGTCTCCACATTGCCATATGCTTATAATACCACCTATCGAATATTGCATTGCATCTCCAAGAAATGCAAATGTTCATCAGCTTCAATTTAACTATTTTATCACGACATGTGGTGCTTTGATCAGAAACCATTTGAATGATTTTGTTCAACAATGTGCATTGCATTGTGCATCTTCATCTACCTTTCGATCTATGCACTCCTAATGTCTCATGCTTTATACAAGACCTCATTTTTCTCCTGCTATGTGATGTTACCGTATGATGACCAAATGCAACAGTTACTGGTGCTTTGTTTGAGTGCTTGCTCTTCTACAATATTGAATGTATGTACCAAATAATATCTATCTTGTGATATGTTGTGAGGAAGTGTTTTTGTATTTTGGTGTTCTTTAACTAGCCCCAATGATATGGACCCTATGTGTGAGCCAAACACTTAAGTAAACTAGATTTTAAAAATTATCTGAGTATCATCATCATGAAATACCCTACAAAAATATATTATCCAAAGTCCAGTGTCAACTTTCATAATATAAACTAGACATACTAAGTTGAACTTACATCAATAAAAAGTCCTGGAAACATGGCAAACTGCCTTCCAGCCAAGACCTAAGGCCATGCCTTATACTGTAAAGCAGTACCACAAAGGCACACAAAACATACTGCATAACATATTGTAAACCACATTTTCATTGCTTTTCACCATTTATCATGAGACTCCACTGCTCACATCCTCATTGTAATCTCAAGGATGCTAGATTCTGACCACTCTATTGCTTGCTACCATGAACCCTCACAAACAAGCTCAAATCCACCAACAATGCTGATGACCTGGCGATGTATTTACTTCTATCCAAGCCAGCAAACACATCTGAGAAATCAGCCTATAAACAATTTGAAACCACGAATCTCATCCACCATCTTACACACCCTTCAAAAAGTTTAAATTTTTACCAGAAGGTTGTTTTTTCTATGCACATTTATGTGACGTAATCCGAATTATCTCACCAATAAGCTATGCGTTTAGCTATCGGTTGCAGATTTCACCAACCATACCAAATTTGTGTTTTGGTAGCCAGCATGAGTTTGTCTACGAGTTTACAATTGCAACAAAAGGATCAAAACCACATTGTCATCTGTCAATGTTGCCAGGCGTGTAACCACGTGAGGTCGAAAGCAAGTCCATAACCACGGGGGACATCAGGGGCAGTGTTTCCAAAATTTTGTTTATGCTCAGAAAAAATCTTTCCTCCCTAAATATGAAATGTATTTTTCTCCCCTAAACCTTAAAACCTGCATACGGGCATGTGGGAAAAGTGCCGTTGCATCCCAAATATTGAACCATTCAGCAAACATTGTCATGACTGCATTAAGCCAATCATTCATTCCACCAAGCTATAGAGCGTAGCTGGTATTCTGCAAACGTTTCTGTGTTAAAGCTAACTGCTAAGTAACATAGTTTCTTGAGACACATCACATGCTGCCACATACATAGTATTTCAATACTACGCTGCATTGTCCCTGTTGAGGGAGTAATGTGTTGCACAATTGTATTGTTAAGTCATGATTAATTGAGCTGCTGGAGCAAGCTCAATGCATTTTATCGGCAAGATGTTTCCTAACGTACACATGTTGCTTTAGCTTTTCACATGATGCATTACAGTTCAATCAATGGCATTAGTTCCGACAAGAAATTCACCAACTTAATACAAAACTACGATGCAGACATACATACTGCTGACTCACGAACAGCACTGACAGTGGACCTGAAACTGGTATAATGCTTTGCAGTCTTCTAAAATCTTGCATCAGTTAAGTTTTCCATATTTATTGCATTCTTATTTTCACTACAGATTTTTCATTCAAAGCTGCCATCAGATATAAAAAAAGGAACTTGTAATAGAAAGAAACCAATTTTGCATAGCCCAGCGGCAAGTCCAGAACAGTGGTTGTGAAAGCGACCACTTTTGTGATTGCTGGGCAGTTTTCATGTGGAAGAACAGAGGAACAATGGTATTATTATGAAAAAAATCCTAATTGATAAGAAGCTGGGTCAAAGTCTAGCACGTAAATCCTGAAGTTGAACGAAGTGTAAAACATCACTTAGTCTGCAGTATTTTTAATCCGTTTATACTTTGATACTCATACTACAGACACCAAAAACTGCAAAGGGGTGCATTTTTTATCACAGGGGTGCCACAGCCGTTTGGGAAGAAGAGTTCTACTGCCCTTGGGTTTGCCACTGGTCGTGATTATAACAGTTGTTTGAAATGGCTAATGTAATTGGACAATATAAACATTCAGTAAAAACAAATGGTTATCAACCTCAAGCTAAACGTCTTGCAAAACATTTGGAAGATTGGAGCCTTGATCAAAACAATTTACAGCTTTTTGTGTACCACTAAAAACTTCGATCCCATTTTTTTCTGTTAGGCGTTTACCTCGAAACCTGATGTTATAATGTCTTCACTTCTCTCCCACTGCCAGATACCTGTGAATGACTGTGTTTGACGATGAGTGAAGTTATAGCTGGGCACTTGTAGTGTTTTGCTCCTATTTCAGTGTTACTGATTGTTCATCAACCAACACTTACTCTATAATCTGCTGTGATTAACAAATTTGGGCTGTTGTGTTGTTTGATCCTTGTGATGGACAACCTAAAAGTGAAACTATTAACTATTAGGCTAAACTAAGGCCTAGAGTTAAGAGTACAGTAGGTAGGATGAAAATCAATGTCAGTTGAGCTGCCCTTCAGTGTCAAGAAAATAATGTTATTTTTGTGGGTTACTGTATAAAGTCAGAGGCACATGCATTCATCTTCTGTCCAATTCGAAACCAAAGAGTTTTTTGTGCAATTGTCATCGAGCATTCTGGAGCCCACGTCACTGCGTAAAGCCTGCATGTACCACCTGCAAATTAGAAAGGGTACTGTATAGCGACACCTAGGATCCTTGTGATCGGCCATAGCAACGTGGTGACTCTAGAGATCGAGATCAATGCAAAATCCGTTGCTTATGTCCCATATAGCGCAGCTAGCAGAGACGATCACTATCCGGTTTGCCGGTTGGATATCCGGAAGGATAGCGAGTTTGCAACCGGACACGAATATCCAAAAACTGTTTTCAAACGGCAACCGGATACGGATGAGGATATCCGAAACACTTCTCGATTTTGAAGGTTCAGATCCTTGGAAAAAGTTGCACACTGCATAATCATTCCTTTAGTATCTTCGGAAGCATCTTTTCAGCCTTCTCTGTGCCATGACTCCAAGTCTGTCTATGGTGTAATCTCAGTACCGCAGTGTAGCCCCATGTCCTACTGATTTAACACGCTAAGTTTGTCAGCACGAGTCTGTTGCTTTGCTGGTATAGCAAGATAGGGCCTTTTCAGTACATTATAGCAGTTGTTTGTTATGTACCTGGACTAGGGTTAGCAAGAGTAGGCCTATTGTGATCTGAAGTCGAGACTAGCTAGAGCAGGCCAGCTGTTTTAAAGTGGTCTCTACTCTGAAGTCTACAATAAGCAGTGGTGTCTCCACGCCTAGTTAACGTGAGCCTGCATTGACTGATCGTTGTACAAGTTAGCTTTTTTCGTTCTTGAACACGAGTCGCATAATTGTTGTTTTATGACAGACATTGACTTGCTAGACTGAAATTTAAGTGAGTCATTTAAAAATTTGTGAGATAGTTCAAGCCATTTTTTTGTTTAAATTCTGTTTTGGTTTGTAGACTAGCATTGCTAAGTAATTAGGTGCGGTTAAAGTGCAACAGTGGATAGGTTTCATAAATGAAATTATGAATGTCAAATCATGGATTGTGTTGAAATGGAATCATTGTTACTAAACGAATGACTAATAAAAAGCTTGGTGTGGCAAATCTTCAGCTTAGTTTTTGATGCAATTGACTCTGAAAAGTGCTTATTAAGTTGACATGTCAAGCTTGCAAAATATGTCATGCTGGCTGTTTATAGGTATGATAAGGCCCAATACTGGGCAACGCATTTAAATAGTGTCTATTGTGCTTCATAAGGCAAAAACTGTGCTGGTATTTTGCCTTCAGTTGAACACAATTGGTTGAAGTGGTCAGGATATGCAGGGACTCTTGGTTGGTGTCTAAGAGTTTATGGATAGGGTTTAGTGTCAGGGCTTATGGTCAAGGTTTAGGGTTGGTTTGGTGGTTCAGGGTTTCGAGTTAGGTTCGGTGGTTCAGGGATTAGAGTTAGGGTTTAGCTTTGCAGTTCACGTAATGCAAGCAAGAAGCAGATAACTGCTTGCCAGCTCTTTAAACCATTATAGCCTGCAAGACTTGTTCATCAGAGATGAGCGGACTGTCATATTTTGCGATCCAGATCCAGTCCTGAATCTTCAAAACTCAGTCCAAGTCCAACCACAGTCCAGAAAGTTTAAGAAATTAAAAATCCAAGTCCAAATAAAGTCCAAAAAATTAAACAAAATACAAGTTTTTAATGAAAAAAATTACGGAATTCTATTCAATCAACTCAGTCCTAATCCGGTCCTGATCCTAAATTTATGAAGCGTTTTACAGTCTGGATTCAATCCAAAATCAACAAAAGTCGTCATGCCGGATCCAGTCCGAGTCCAGTCCAATGCTCATCTCTGTTGTTCATGCAGATGGAATTGAGCTGTTACAGATGTCACAGTCAACTAAGTAGGCCATGCGTTCCAAACTTGTCATGTGACTACTTCAGCCAATTGTGTTCAGCTAAATGCAAAATAACTTCAGCAGTTATTTTGCCTCATGAGGCAAAATAGACACTACAAGAAAATGTATGTATGTGGTGCATCATAATACACTTTCGGATAGTTTTCAGATGCGGATAGTATAATTTTAACCAAGACAGGATTTGAATTGGATATGGATATCATTTTTCAAAAAAAGGATAGATTGGATAGCAAAAAACACTATCCTATCATCTCTGGTAGCTAGTAACTACTAGAGGTGGACAAAAAGTGGAGTTTAGACTCCGTAGAAGCAGACTTCGCATGTTTTTTGCCAATGCCAAGTCTCAGACCTTTCTTTGTCAGTGGAGGAGGACACAGATTTTTTAAAATTTTCTTTGCAAATTAGAAACTCATGATTGCTTTAAATTTTTCTTGGATAGTTTTGTGGAAGATTCGTTTTACTGACACAGCATTGAGCTTTACTATTGTCAAAGGTTTAGTTTTGCATCTCTTGTGTTACACAGTAGTGTATCCAAATGTAATACTATTTTGGACATTCAAACTCAAGCGCCTAGGTCTACTCGTCTGGCCACCCTACGATCTTTTAGCAATACTGATACTGTGCATGTGTTTTTGCAATCTGTTCAACGTTTCATTGAGGCAGACTGCAGCTGAACAATAGCCTACGCCCATTTGCAGTTAATTTGCCATCGTACCCAAACCCAGGTTGCGTTGTTTGCTCGTGGTTTTTGTGTGATTTGTGGCTATTGCCAGCATTCTTTAATGTAGCCTAGGCTACCTACGACGTTTTCCTTGAGTTAATGTATAGTATTATACAGTGATGCAGTACCAAAACAAAGAAGTTTTTGGCGGCCATCGATTGTGTCTCACTTAGAATTGAAGCATTGGCTAAAATATTGTTGTATAACAGTGTAGAGTTTTTTAATATTCATCCAATATTAAAGTATGAGGCGCGTGGTGGTTCAATGTGCACTCTTTTTCTGCACGCCAGGAAGTCGATCTAGGGCTCTAAAGATTCATATTCCAGCTTAGAATCCAACCAAATTTTGAGCCACAATTTCGGCTTATTGTCTGGGCGATGACGTCATAAAAGAAAAACAAACAAAATCAAAACCTACCTTCACCCTGACAACACCCACCGAAAACCCCAAACCCAAGTCTCAAATGTTTTTTTTTCAGTGCAAACCACAAGACTCGACGAATTTTTTGAGGGTTTGAATGGCTCTTTAGCATAAACGTCTGGTGAGTTATCGCTATTCACGCAAGCCGCCAGTGGGAGACTCATGCTTTTTCTGCAATATTCGGATTTTGGGGTAAAATGGGATTTTTGAGCCATAACTTTGGTTCCAGACATGCTAGAAGGGCAATCAGGGCTCTAACCAGGCGGATGATCGTTTAGTTTTCACAAATTGTCTGAGCCGAAAAATGGTTCATTGGATTGGCGTCCAGAGCCAGTCAAAATTGGTCAAAAATTCAAAAACACCCCCACTTTCCCACTTTGTGACGTCTCGCCAGGAGAACCCCAATCCCAGATCAAAAAAAATTTTTTAATCGAAACTAGAAGACTTTCCGCATCCGTAGAGGGTTTGAACAGCTCTCTAGCTATAGCGGCTGGCGAATTATGGCCAAAAGTGCCGGCCACTGCAGTGGCCGGCGCGGACGTTAAAGGGAGATTGATTAAAACAGACAAAGACGCGGATGATCGTCCGAGTATTTGCAGTGGGGGGGTGGGCCATGGACCCCCAGATTTTTGGCTGGCCCCCTGCTTGTCTCCCCCAGCTTTGTGCTTAATATCACGTTCAAGTTCGTTTGCTTGACATATACAGCAGATAACTTTCAGCCAGAAAAATGTTAAACGATTTGATGACTTTGTGGCGACGCTTCTGACGATATTCACAAGCCTCTGTTGGGTGTGATAGGGTTAATCATAGCAAGTCAGTCTTCATTACAACGGAAAATCACCGTGCAGGAAAAACATTTATGTTGGCCCACCACTTTTTTTGGCTCCGCAGTGGCCTCCCCAGTTTTTTCATTCTAGAATATCCACTGACTATTTGTATATCGATAAAACGCTTTAACCGCGTTTTCGCATAAGATTCCGGTATCAAAACCATTCCTACGTAAAGACATAGTACGGTTAATCGCATAAAACCAATATTCCAATAGAAATGTTATTTTTGTTTGTAGACTTACTCCGTGAGCGAACGACACGGTTCCGAGATTAAGCAGCTGAGTGTCGCCATTGGAATGGCCGAAAGCAAAGTTACTATCTTTCTTTGGCCGAGAAGTCGACATCGTATGGTGGCCTGTAGCTGCCAAGCCGCATTTAAAAACTTAGTCTCACATTCAACAAGAGTGTGGCTCAAGTGCAGTTGAATTGTCGTAAATACACATCGTCGCACCACAGAAGAACATGGCGGGAGTACTGTAGAAAAATGAGTATCATGCAGGTGTACGGTCACACTGCAGAAAGCTCGTCGAATTACAGAAAGCCATTCAAAGTGCATACATTCATGATTCTTTGGAACTTGGCGACACGCTCTGCGATGCAGCCGGTTACCTTGAAATTCTATGTGCACCACGCTGCTCTCAAATGCGAGAACGGCACAGATGTTATTGTTAAAGGGACTTGGCATGCCGACTAAACAGCATAGGCGTAGCCAGGGGGGGCAAAGGGACCATGGTTTCCCCAAAGTTTTTAGAACATATAGTCATTTTGTATACTTTGAGAGACGTTTTTCCAAACAAAATAGTGTTATTCCCCTAAAATCAAACATTTCGCCCCTCCCCAAAATTTTTGCCCCCTTCAATGTTTTGGGTTGGCTACGCCACTGCCAAACAGTCTTCCTAGTTGCGCCCCTGAATGTTTGTATTTAGGCTCGAATTCAGCCTGCGAAATTTTAAGAAACTTAACCCCGACTTCCATCTCGTCCGGAATTAAAACAACACGTAACGGAGTAAAACTATCACAGGCATAACGTTTGGAAAGGACACATTCCCATTCAAAAACTTTCCATGTTGCAGAGCATGTAAAGGTTCGCACCCCCAGGAAATTTCTTGACGCCTCCCTGGGGGTGCGCGCTCCCCCCCCCCCC
>JGI24158J21664_10011021_pt1 | contig 12034 bp, 10 predicted proteins | sample Ectturendosymbi3_FD_21664 | JGI IMG/M metagenome (IMG submission 21664) | reverse complement strand
ATCATATTATGCCTGGTTTCGTTGATGACGAAGGTGCGGATGGCGAATCGTGGACGTTAGAATGGTTTTCAGGATGTCTGATCGCAAATTGCTTTGCTGGGAAATCGATCTCGCATCTTCGGTCCAGCATAGCAAAAGCTTTCAGGTGAAATGGTGAAAAAGATTAAAGCGAGATCAGAGAAAGTGCGCAGACTGCAGCAACAAGCCCGTGAAGCTGTTATCACCGGAGCTAAAAACCAACTACCTGGTTTCGGATACGTCGCACTTGCGTTTTGAAATGCTCTAAAGTTCTACAAATATGGTTTCTCTTATTGCGACCAATATGTGCAGTAACTTCGATGAATTGTGCATTTCTTCAAATATATATATATACCATTGTGACAAAAATTACTGACTCCGCGAAAGTTCCGAATAAATGAATAGAAGACTTGTCATGTTGCACAGAAAACCCTCGTTTAGTGAATTGTGATAAATTGGGAAGTTCTAAATGGGATTTTCCCTGCGGAACGCGCAAATTTACTTGGCTACAATCGCAATTGACAGCTTTTAACATAGACACGCGTGACGTAGCAGTGGAACAGAAATCTTGCGTGACGTAACAATGGAACAATTACGCATGGCTGTCGGGAAAAGTTGTGCGCGGCCGACATGCCAATTAATCTGTTTGTTTATTTACGCTGTCATGGTTTTATGTTATTTTTTAAAAGATGCCCTGAATGCGAACGTTTTCAAGCGTAACGAACAGTCAGAATTTATCTTTCAAGGCCAACCTTGCATGGACTCAAACTGCATCCACAACAAGATGGTTTATAAACGTCCACAACACTCGACGTAACTTTTCATATTCAGCTCGGACAACGCTAGCGTTCGATGACGAACACAAACACACATCCCCCTCCCCAATAAATTGTCCCAATTGTGCACAAAAAGCAAAGTATGCTAAAACTCCAGCCTATTTGCGCCCCAAGCAGAAAGGCACACGCGTAGGTCTACTTTTGTTGCTACGCAACGGCGTCCATTTTCGTACGGGCGATCTCCTGTAGAAGGAAAAAGGTTGTTTGATTTAAGCGACACGCAAATAAACTCCCTGACCTCAAGCTTCCTGGTAACGACGGTCAAGGCGGTGGGGTCGAGGTTGGACGCCGACAGGACTTCGTTCAGTTGCGCCTCCTTCTTCTCGAGCGAGTCGGCCAGCGCCGTCAGCTTCTTCTCCAGCAGGAGGTTCTTGAAGTTGCTCTTTTGCTCCACCTCGTGGATGGCTTTGACGAACTTTTTGTAGAGCTCGTCTCGTTCGGCTTGTGTCTGCACAGAAGAAACATTGCACGCTGCGGCAACGCGAACGTATACGACTTTTCGAGGCACGCTACAAGCTAAGCAGCTACTTTGGTTCAACACTGAGCTTGGGTTCAGGTCAGTACCGTCGCCACGGGGGGGGCTTTCAAATTTAAGAATGCAGAGCCCCCCATTTCAAAACTTTCTGGCGACGGTTCTAGTTCAGGTACTAATGGTCAGGGTGTTTTTCTACAGATGCAAACACTCGGTAGGCGCGGTGTTGAGCGCCCGATGCACCACGAACGGGAAGTGCGTTTTTTTATGCTTCTGTGTGATTTCTGCTAATCAGCTGGCAACAGGGGCGTGGCCGCTGATGCAGACACCAGCAACATTTCCGTGCAGACTAGACGCTCAAACCAGGTCCGGTGCGTTCTTGTTCTGAATCCACACGAAGCGATTAAACGTGTATCGCGCTCAGCTCAGCTCTAAAAGGCTCGAAACAGGTGCAGCATGTGAACCTGTCGATGACAGCAGCCTCGGAACAAATCCGGAAACCGAATTGCGGCGTTGTTCAAGTTCTCGGGTCACGCTTGACGTCGCAAACTTCATATTTTAGTTTGCAGCAGCAGCAACGGCCGAATAAATGTTTGACCTGGGGCGCAGAACAATGGCGTAGCCAGCCCAAAAATTTGGGGGGGGGCAAAATGTTTGATTTTGGGCGAATAACATTATTTTGTTGAGAAAAACGCCTCTCAAAGCACAAAATAACTATATTTCTAAAAATTTGCTGGGGGCAATGCCTCTTTGCCCCCCCCTGGCTACGCCTGTGACGCAGAACAACGTGGCCTCAAACGCAACTCGCAAATGCTCCAATCAGAAGCAAGCAAGCCTGTTCGTTTCTCCGAAAGATGGAGTGTTTCGTTGCCACGAGCGACAAAGTTGCATTTAAAAAATGTAAGGTGCATTTTTTAAATTTTCGAACAAACAACCTTAACCGTATCTTCTCGCATTTTTAAACACAACTTTATCGCAAGACCAAGAACGAGACATACACGCGTTTGAGACGAAACAAAGCGATTTGTTAGTTTCGTCGAGATGAAACACGGCAGTAACTTTGTAATAAGTTCACTCGATAGACAAGAAGTAAAATGTTTTCTCGGACTAGCGGAATATTTATTTCAAAATTTTCGCAAAAAGTAACCTTTTCGAAGCGCTGTTCCAGAACTTCATGCTCCCACTGCAAGCTCTTCATTTCTTTGTCCATCACCTTCAGTCTCGCTTTCGCACTCTGTTGCGAAACAAAAACGCGAGTTGTACATTCGTCTTGAGCAGGCAAAAGCGCGCTAGCGCTATCAATGTAAAGGTTGAGCGTTCGATTCCCGGTTGCGAGTGACAAAATGTTAACGATCGTTGCGAAACATTAACTTCTAACGCATGTGTGCGAAACAACGTCAATGCTTCCTTGTGAGTTGAGGTGGTTTGAAGATAAGGAACTGTAGCATATTTGTCAACCAGCTACATGCGACTGCAAATATCGACTGCAAATATCATCACTGCAAATAGCATCCGTGCAAATATCATCCAAATATCATCCGTATCGACTGCAAATATCATCCGTGCAAATATCATCCAAATACCATCCGTATCGACTGCAAATATCATCCGTGCAAATATCGACTGCAAATATCATCCATACATGCGACTACAAATATCATCCGTGCGTAGGTAGACCTGCGGGGGATTTTCGAGTTACACGAAGGACAAAAATCAGGTCAGAACCTGTCACTTTTTTTAATCTTTTTTGTTATCGATCTGATACGTTTCTGCGCAAGTGGAGCGATTGAAATCGCGTCCCGAGGGCGACCCGGCAAATCCCGCCGTGAAACAACGCTGCGTTTACAGCCGCTTGTCGCTGAAACAAAGGCTCCACCGACGACACGTTACCGACTGTTCAAATGTCGCTCGGTCAGCGAAACCACTCACCAATCGACCAATAAAAAACTTTAATTAAAAAATATATCGTCCAGTACCTCAAATCACAAAGATACAAACTACGCTGACCAGCCTTCGGCAACGTACCGCCAGGGACGCCTTGTCCTTCTCGTAATTGACCAGCTGCTTTCGCAAATCCTCCACGTCGTCTTTCGCTTTCTGCAGCGGTTCGACCAGCTTCTTGTTCTGCATCTGAATCTCGCCCATCTCCTTCTCCATGCGCTCTTCTTTCTTCTTCATCTCCTCGATTTGCTCCTGCACAGAAACGCCGCGTCGTCTGACGGAATATATTTGTGATATAACCAGCTGGGTTGCGGAGTCGGAGGTAAAATTTCCGACCTTTCCAAAACGTCCGACTCCTTAACGTGAAGTGAATGAAGTTTGGCGGTCAACAATTTTGTAGCAACTAGCAATCAATGGAAATCGTGGTGCACAGCAAGAATTCTCTGTTTCAGTAAAAGTTTCATAGGAAATTGTGCCATTTCAACAGGAATTCCCAACTAAACAGCGTGATACAAAAAATGATCCAGTTGGACTTCCGGAGTCGGAGTGAGACAAAAAAATCCGACTCCGACTCCTAGTGTTGTTAGGAATCCGACTCCGCAACCCTGGACATAACAGCGGGTCAAATGGGGGCCAATGTTGCCGTTAACTGCGAAAAGAGCGGAAAGCACGTTCTGGTCTCGGTTTGAGCGCAGAACGTTCGGTATTGAGTGTTGGTGACAATAGTTTTAAAATTGTGTGCTCTCGCCAGAAACGAGTCAAACAAATGAATACGAGCCACCGCAGCAGCAGCCAAAACTGTCCGATGAACAAGCAACGTTGGATGAAGACTTCACGGTCAACGGTATGTTTTACCCGTTGCGATGTGGCGTTTAACTCGCTCAGACGTTGATGCGCGGTTAGAGTCAGATTTTAACGCTTCGGTTTATCACAAACAAATGCGATTATAAGCACTATCAGCAGGGTTGCGATATCGGAGGCAAAATGGCCGACTCGGACTCCCAGTGTTGTTAGGAATCCGACTCCGGCTCCACCCAAAAACGTCCGACTCCTTATGACTCCGGCTCAGCGACCCTGATTATCACGAGCGCGAGTCTATCACGAAGAAATGTGATCAGCCTCATTACTAGCGCGAGCCAATCATGAAGGAACGCAATAGGATGTTTAACGTTTGGAAATGGAATCGACCCGCAGAAGTTTGGGTGAAAGAATAGGGAAGCCAGGGCGGCAACGAAATTCGTGTCCAGCTTCATTCTCACTTCAAGGCTGCTGAAAACTGTTTTTTCGGGCAAAGCATTTTTCGCGCGGCATGTTGTCGACATGTTGTCACTTTAAACGCAGCGAGTTCTGATCAGAAGAAGAGTTGTCGACCGACCTGTTTGATGCGATCAGCAATGGAAAAAACAACTGAAAGGGAAATCACCTGAACCGATACAAACCAAAAAAGCAGATATGAGCAAAGCCACTCAGAGTAAATATTGCCGTCACAGCATTAACCCGCTTTCAGCGATCGTGAACTAATTGAAGGACAGGAAGATAAAAATTTAACTCGGTTTGCACAAAACACTAAATGTTTTTTGTGAAGGTGAGGGCAACAGCACTGACGCGAAGCGAAGGTGTTTTTCGAAGGAGAAAACCGGAACCGCGGTCCAGGCCCGTAGCCTCGGGGGGATCATGCGGGGACAGTGCACCCCAAGTTTTGTTGCGCCCAGAAAATTTTGTTTTGAACATATAATCAAAACAAGAATCTTTCATCACTAAAAACGTACATTTCTCTCCACGAGACATTAAAACTTGGTTACGGGTCTGTCGCGATGTAGGGCGGAGAGGAAAATGTCGTCAGAAAAACATTATTAACTTCTGTCCAAAATTAGAGTGTATTGCAAGACGGGTGGTGAAAGGTGCATTTGAATTATCGATAGTTTTCACAGAGTAACACTGGTAGAATGCTAAGTGTTTTGCTGATGAAGACGGTGCTTGAGAAAACCTCAGTAGAATGACGTGCGGCGTTGATTCAAGGTGAAAGGACTGGTGGCTTCAAACAGGAGCGTAGATATGGTTTGTCGCTACAAGTAAATTATTCCCAAACTTAGTTTTTGTCAGTCACAGAACGAAGTTTTTTTAATGACCGAAAAAAATTAAGTCAATTCTGTCATAAAGTCCGAAAAAAAATAAGTCAATTCGGTCAAAAAGTCCGAAAATCCAGACTAGTGAATACTGTTACGGCGATTTTTAATACTATTATGGGACAAATGACCGAAATGTCTCAGCGAAAAAAGTAATTCGCCAAGCAAACGACAAGAAGGAAACCTGGATGCTATTTGAAATCTTAAAACATCACAGTGATCTTCTTACTTCCCACATCCAAATGTTCCAAAAAGCTCAACCAAAGAGCACCCGTGCACAACAACAATGACCCAACATTACCTTGAGTGAGTTGATCAAAGCGAGGTTATTAAGGGTGATGTCGTTGTAGTAGTTCTTGATGTCGGAGAACGCCTTCTCGTGGTTTTTCATCAGCGCGTTGATCTGTCCGTTCTTCCGCTCCTCGATCTCGTGGATTTCGGTTTTCCGTCGAAGCTCGAGGTCGTCGCGGAGGACGCGCATCTTCTTCTCGTATTTCGCTTCGATTTCTGTCACGTGGTGCGCGTCATGGAAACGTCGAAGGAGCGGAAGATTTGAAAAAAGACACAGGAGATGGAAGAACTTGCTTACGTTTGCTTTACCTCGTCCAAAAATTACTTAATCGCAACAAACGCAATTTCGCGATTTTTGCGAAAGCGTGCGTGAATAATACACGATTGTGTCGTCATCGCACCGTGAGCGAAGATTGTCTAACGCAGTGCTTCTCTACCTCGTTCAGGTCGCGATCCAATTTTTCTGAAATTCTTTTTGCGCCTCACTATGAGATATTGCGCTAGAACAGCAACGGTAGCATTGGAATATGAAAAAAGAACGAAATGTACACAGCACATGCAATTTATTGTTTATGGAAAACTTGAGCTTGCTCATTAGATACCGTAACGTTTCTCAATCTAACGAATAGAAAATCGGATAATTTTCAAGAAACGTTTTGGTTGAAAACAGGAATATTTGTAGCATTGTGAAATGTTTTGCGCCCCTGCCTTGTCTGAACGAACTTCGCGCCCACTGAGTGGGAAGAGCTGGGGTTAACGTATGGCAGACCCGTGTAGAATTCCGTCGAAGAATAAGTTAAAATGGTGAGGTTTTGATAGATTTACAGGCACGCCGGAGGATGCATGAAAAAAGTAGGTGGAAAAACTGCGTGGGTTATCGTTGGACCGATAGGTTTTGGCAGATTTTCACACAAATGGAGCAAAACTTTGAATGCAAGCAAGACGCCCGAAATACATCTTCCGAGAAAAGGTTTGAAACAGATCGACAGTTGTTTCCGGTTGACAAACTTTTATTTCTTACGAATGTCTTCATTCACGTTTGTCAAACTAAAACCTTGTCCACTGCAACGTAACGCAAGTTAAAACAAGAAGCCTGATGCTGAATTGTTACATATATAGCAGTGAAAAGTAACAGGTTAGCCGTGATATGAAACAAACCTTTCGGTTGCGATGGTAACACGCGGCCCCAAAAATTATTATTGACGCGACTTTTCAACAGGATTGAAGCTTTGCAAACATTTGCGGTTGCAAAAAACACAACAAAAAGTAAAAATTTAGACAAAATTTATGGCCTGCAAAGTCCGTTTGCAATAGAAACAAGCCAATTGATAAAAACTGCTGCAGAGGCAATGCGTGCTTCGCAAAGCAAGTCATCTGGAACGGTTTAAGAACGTCACGTCATGCTCAACTGACCTTTCGCTTCCCTTTCGAAATTTTCTCTTAAAACGGTGACGTTCCCGTCGTGTTTCTGAAAAAGTAAAATGTTTGTGAAACTTCAAACATGTGAAAAGTAATTTTTTTAATTTGAATATTTTGAAAACAGCGGCTTCCTTCTTTCAGTGAAACAACATCCACACGAAACAAGGCACAAAAGTATATGTAAGCAAAAATTAATGATAGTTCTTTTTTCTGTTTTTATTTTGTTCAAACTGTATGCCATCGTTAGCAGTTGCACTACAGATGGCTTTGCTTAGCGCTGAACAAAAAAACGCGCATGTTGAACCTTAAAACTCTTATTGTTTCCGAAACAGCGTCAGCCGACAACATGCTTCACAGGGCTGCTGGATAGTACTTCCCGAGTAATATCGCTGGCGATGCAGGCATGCCTCCCTTCGTGAACGCATTATGTCACAGGAACTGTTTGCCGAAGGCGCTCAACAATTCTGGGTTAATCGTGAAAAGGCAAAAGAAAAAGCCTTGAAATGAAGTCCTCTCGTCGAAGACCTCTCCCACATGTTTTCAAAGAACCGCTCAATTATAATACCTCAAATTTCCAGGAATAAAGTAGAAAGCGACAAACGATTTCGCGTCCGACCTGATATTTTAATTTCTGAGTTCGAATCCTTATCGTTACCAAATATGCGACGAGGGGTCCTATAAATCACCGCTGAAATTACTCCCCCATCAACTTTCCAGCAATGTCGATTATTATTTTTATATTGCTGAACTATCGGTTTCGTTGCATCCTGAAACATCGGCATTTATTGCATTTTACACACTCGGTCTGTTGCTCTTTACTCCATATACAGAGTCATTCAGCGCAATCAGCAACGGAATTTACGCCGTGTATAAAATTTCAAACATAAATTTTCTCGTATGTTTTGGTCCAGAGTGCATGCGCTTTCATGCCTAATGGGCAAGAGGACAAGAAAAAGACAATGAACGCTCATTGTGCGAACAAACAACATTGTGCGCGTTTAGAAAACGCGAGATCGCTACAGGAAATTACAAACCAAGGGAAGCATCTGAAGACTGACATCGCAATCAATTCTAAGCTTTATAAAAGAGTTCACCAGCGTAGTGTGATGGTTTTTCGCTTAAATTCATTGACAGGAAAGACCAACTACGCAGAGAAGACTCTGACGATGCTAAACACACACTTGACACTTTTTAGAACCAAGTATGTACTTTCCACGATGGGTGTAATCAAGGAATCGATCAGCAAATTTTTAATAGGAAATCGATTTCACGTAAAATTACGCATCTTCAGTCCTTATTCAAATCGAATGTTTCAATCACTTAGCGTTTTTAGAACCAGTTTCAATCACTTAGCGTTCTTGAACAAGTTTGAAATGCCATTGCATTGCCTGCAATAATCTAGTACGATTACACTTAACTGGCATTGTGTGCCGCTCTAACTTGCAGATATTCACAAATCATGACCCGTATGTGGCACTAACCATGCGCAAGTCTTTGTCGGCGTATTCGTGTGCAAGTTCTTGTTCTTTGTTGGAGACTTTGAGGGCACGTTTGTCCTTGCGCAGCTCCGATTCCTGGGACCGATGTTCCTCCTGGGCTCGTTTCAGGGCAATCGAACTTTCCGTCTTCAGCTCCGAGATGTTGTTTTGGTGTTCGTAAAGCAAGTGCTTCACTTTTTGCTTGTAAACCTTTTGGAAGAAAAACAATCACCTTTGCTCGGCATAAGCGTCATTACGACAAAAGCAAATGTTTGCAAGTTTAGCAGAAAGGAAGAAACGTTGCTGTTGATGCGAAAGTGTCACATTTACGTCATTCTATCAGCGCTGAGGAAATTGAGGTGAAACAAGGCCTCCTGAAGCAGGCCTTGGGTGAAGTCGGTTGCAACGTCAAAAAAACCGGTGAACCACAACTGAAAAAACATCCGGACCATTTTCCAAGTTAAATAAAAGGTAGAAACAACAAGAAGTGCTTCATTAAAAAGTTTAAACAAAAAAAGAAAGAATTGATCAAGAAGCTGGTTCTTTTTCGCTGAGACATTTCGGTCATTTATCTCACAGTAAAAACCAAAACTTGTCGTAACAGTGTACATTAGCCTACATTTTCAGACATGCTGACCGAAATGACCGAATTTTTTTCGGTCATTTCAACATTTCGGTCTACCACCGACAAAAACAGTCAAGAAGCACAGCGTGTAAACACAGAAAAATTGCAGCCGCTTTGGTAGATCTGCGAACGAAGAGAGGTGATGCGCGCAGGTACCTTGATTTCGATCTGATGCCTTTCCTCGGCGTCCTCCATTTCGCGATCCTTGTTACGAAGTTCCGCCTTCTTTTCGTCGAGCTGCCGCTTGGTAATTTCCCAAAAGGTGTTCACCTGCAGCAGGAAGTGTTATTTGCTGATGACTGGCACCGTGAGTAGCGGAAATGCATGGGGCGACAGTTGGCGGCATTTTCAGGCTATCAGCACCTTACAGAGGAGATATAACCGGTACCCAGTTGCGAACCCAAAATAAGTTTGCTAAAAAGAATTAATGACACATTAAAAATGTATTTCAAAAGGCATATTGAAAAATGTATCGGGCCGCGGTACCCCTCAGTATTGCAGATAGCCATTGGCATAGGGTACGAACAGATAAAAAAAAACAAGCTTTTGCACGTCACAAAGATATCAGCTGGGAACTGAAGCCGTCACCTGCGCGACGGCTTTATTCATCAGTTAGTCGCAGCCCAGCCTTTCAAGATTACAGGTCGTGCGGCCAGATATCGGCAAAGAGCTTCGCTGTGTTGTAAGCCAGCTTACCTTGTCTCTTTCAAGCTGGAAATAATTTCTCTCTTCGCGTTCACGGTCAAGTTCTTCGCGCAGTCTTCCGATGTGTTCTTCCAACTACGGGGCAATAAAATTATAGAAAACGCAAAAACTTCCAGCAAGACCTGCATCCAAAAATTTTCCTCAAAGATTAAACCCAACCTGACGAGTACAACTCGTGGGATCATTTGCACAATCCATCATGCTACCAAAAAAAGCTGTTTTTCTAATCCACTTCTCAGAACATTTTGCAACTTTGTACTGCGGCAAAACAAAATGGAGCCAAAAAAGTGATAAATAATGTCACTTTCAGCGTGATGTTATCGAGGGCCCGTTAAATATAAAATCGCCATGAAACAGCAACAACTTTGTCATCAATCACAAACTAGTGCAGCATTAGCTTTCATTCACTTCACAAAGAGACTTAAGCGTATGACAGAGTAAAGAAACCCACTGTTCTTTTTGAAGTGAAATGTTTCCTTAAAATATAAGAGAGCAACCAGGTGAACAAAAATTTTCGATTTTCAGAAAACAAAAAAGATTTTCAATTAAGCTGAAAATCTACAATTTCTCACTTGCTCCTTGCTCATCTCCTCAGTTGACATTCCATCGATAACAGTTGGAGTTTTTGGTTTGGCAGACTTCTTCTTCCCTTTCTTCCCCTTTTTCCCTTTGCCTTTCTTAGGAGGCTGTCAAGAAAAGCCACAATGAAACTTTGCAGTAAAGTTGTTTTCATCTTAAAATACTCAGTAAAATAGACGAGAATTAAAAGAAACCACTATATTGCAATGGATTTTCAAACAGAAAAGGCTCTGGAGACATGGATTTTCAAACAGAAAAGGCTCTAGAGACATGGAAAGTCTTGGAAATCCCAGTTTTGAGTCAAGGTTACAGTCAAGACAATAAATTAAGAAATCTTGGAAATAGAACCTAGATACAGCTATAGCGACAATTCCTCTTTAAAGTATGTAAAAACTTATGGTTAAGAACTTTCTTCTCCAATCAATTACAGAAGTAAATTTCTCTAAAGATATTTTTCTCTAAAGATGTGGTAAGTTTATGTAGCTTAGAAATTCATATGAGAATGCTATACACCCACTACAACTCCTTTGTCACATTAGCAAGAAATCAGCTAGCATGCTCACCATGTCACAAAATCAATCACAATGCGATTTACTGATAACTTTACTTGCAAACCAAGAATTACACCAATTCAAAAAGATGGTTATTATAGGAAAGAAAAAAGTTTAATCAAGCTTAACACTTTGCTCAGAGACATCCAGTTCCTATCTAATTGAGAACAACTGATAGAATTGATAATATATACTAAAACGTAAAAATTGATAGACTATTGGAAGTAGTCTTAACTATTTACAGAAATATCTACATGCAGAAAACTTATAACCAAATTTTATTCCATACAACAAGAGAAAGAACATGCTTCTAGCAGATTATGAGCAATCAGTTGAAATTAATAATAATCAACAAGTGCAAGCACTGCCAAAAGTAACTATTCTTTTCATTACCAGTGGGTCAATGCACAGTACAGCACATCTATATGAAATGCACAACCTTTAGCTTAGACACAGCAGAGGGGGCAAAGGGGCTATTTTGCCGTTGCTTGCTTAACACCATGAGAGCCAGGGTACGATAATTCGTACCTTGAAATCAGCCTAAAACCAGCAGTTGTCAGTTGCCTCACCAACACCATAGCTCCTCCGCCGATTGCGCTAGAGAGCTGATCAAACCCTCAAACGATTCAGCAAGTTTCTAGTCTGCACTCGAAAAAAAATTTTGGTTGGGGGTTGCAGATTTTTTGTGAGTGACATCATAAATGAAGTAGTTTTTAAGCCATTTGGCTCATGTTACCTGGCCCAGGGCTCAACTGCTAGGCCAAAGTATTTCGCTAAAGTTTTCACTGGAAACTAGGCTCGAGTCCAACTCTTTTGGGCCTTTGATCAACTTTCTAGTGTTTCTGGTTCAAAAGTTTTGAGCTAAAACAAACAAATTAAATAATTATCTGATTAACTACCTAAAGATTTCACATTTAGTGCTCATTAGTCTTCTAGTTCAATACATCTTTGCACTATCTTGTAAACTATGCAGGCTTCATAACTCAGTTAAAC
>JGI24158J21664_10011020_pt1 | contig 12034 bp, 4 predicted proteins | sample Ectturendosymbi3_FD_21664 | JGI IMG/M metagenome (IMG submission 21664) | reverse complement strand
TCAAGTGCCAACATTTCGCCTGTAAGATTTGTCTTACATTTACAGGACTGATGATGCGTTGGAAAACGCGAAACTAGTTTCTCCGTCAATAAACTGTGACTAATTTACTTGCCGCCATCTTTGTGGCCTTTAACCATGGTTAGTAGTCAGTCATATAGAGTTAAACGCTGTGATAATTCACTTCATTAGAATGCACTGCAGCCACAACACTTTCCAGTTAGTTAACTGGTGGACTTAACACTTTCCAGGTAGTTAAATTATGCATGGTTTTGTCGATGCATAATTTACAAAGATTAGTACCTTGTCATCACTTTAATTAATATTTGTGGAAAAATTTGTACAGTTGTTGCAGGTGCAAAAGACGTTCAAGTACCTGGCATTGTTTCAACAGCTACCACCTTAGCCGACTGTAATTTAGAAGAGCTTTCAGCAATAGAAGTTTCTTCTGATTTTTCGTCATTTCCACTATTCAGGTCGTATTTTCTGCAAGAAACGCAATCAAATTCAGTGTACCGCAATTCATATCAAGTGAACCCTTGCAATACATTTTATTCAGAAGGTCCTATAAGATATTTTGTTGAAGCAGGTGAGTGAAGTGGTGCTCATTATTTACAAATTTCGGGTAGTTGAAAAGTAACAAATCAGAAAAAGAAAAACGTATGTTTTAGAGAGCATACAACATTCCTCCTGATTCAATCCACTTATTACGTAATCAGTAGGAAAAAATTAAAGGTGTCTTTTGCACGTGCGTGGCATTTTTGTACCGCAATTTACATGAAGGCTTTAGTAAACTCAACAAAACGCACGTGATGTGCTAATGTTTCATCAAAGCTGCTCGATTTTTATCTTTACTGCGCAAATATCTGTGTTGAAAATCTATAAATGCGAAGACGTGGCGAGCCATGCATTTTAGACTGTTGTTCTCTTGCACTGCAATCTTTTTGTATGCTTTGCACATCCACACTTGGCAGTCAATTTTTCAATTAGTTCTTGTACTGCGAAGAGAAACGTACATTCGTAGCCATTTTAAGCTTCAAATATGCTCATGCATAATTGTCGTTGTCGTCGGTATTATCTTCTTACGTCACGCACCACTTGGTTATGACCTATAAGTTGGTCATTTAGCCGCTGTCAGCATAAAATGTGTTGATTCATTCCATGAGGTAATCTGACGAAATCGTTAAATAAGATGTGTAAACATTTAACCGAAACCCTAAAATCTTTTTCGTTCGCTGCAACCAAGAAACAGTGAAACGACAATCAGATTGCTGCTTAAATAGCACTATGAAAAATGTCTACCTAGGGCAACCATTGCTTGCACATAAATCCTTTGTGCCACTCTTAGCGCCACACTTGTGAAAAATTGAAAAGTTTGTGACATCTGGAAGTCGTGATATTCACGCAATACAGCATTTTGCTATCAAGATCAAAATTTCTGAAAATGCTATTCCCTTGCAATTTGCCTGTGAGTTCGATTTCAGTTTGAAGAAACGCAGTATTCACTTGAAACTAAATATTCCCAATGCTAACAGGTGATAGTTAGCATTTTGGGATATAATTTCCTACAAAACAAGAGCAGAGAGCTCGAAAATTTCGAAGATGTTTGGCTCTGATAATGGATATTTTGCGAAAAACAATATCGACAATAGCGAAAAATATTTGGTCTTTTTTTCGGACTCAAAATTAATGTCACGTAGTCTTTGCAAATCGACGATCTCAGTTGCAAGCGAAACGTTTGGCACATAATGCAGTTATCATTTCATTAGACAAACCTTATATGCCATGCTAAAAACGGAGCAAAAGCCGATAATAAGCTATTTGGTTGTTTCAAAGTGATTCAAAATCACATCAAAGCTGATATTAGCTGAACTTATTTTAATGAAGAAGGTGCAATTAATTTTCAGGAATGATTCGCACCCAAGCGTTCATTAAAATTTTTCGAATAAACTTGCAAAACACGATCTGCAAAGCGAAGCTGACATAAAACTAAACGACAACCCAACATCATTTTGGTGGTCAGGTAGATTCTGATGGCACTCAGTGCAATGCTAGAGTAGAAAGCAACCCAACATTTTTAGACAGCCATTTGTGAATCATAGGGTCCTGGGCTGTATTGATTCACAAAACTAGTTAGGCAATAAGGTCAACGTTCTGCTTCAAAACTTACGTTAGAAGTTCAGCGTATTCTCCACCTGCTTTCATCAATGACACATGATTGCCGTGTTCAGCAATTTTTCCCTCTTTGAGAGTAATCACGTCATCGCATTCTTCAAGATACTGTAGTTGATGTGTGACAAATATGATTGTTCTTCCTTTCATTTCTTTCTTGATGCATTCCGAAAAGATATGCTTGCCGACGTAAACGTCAACAGCTGATAGTGGATCATCGAGCAGCACGATGTTTCGCTCACTGTAGGCTGCACTGTGTGCAAAAAGTAATAGACTGTTTTGTGTATCCAGACTTTGTTTCCACCAACAAGCGTTTGCATTGAGTTGTAAACAAAACAGGCATTGTAGCTGTGTTAGTACTTGCAAAAACTGAACTTACGCTGGAATTGATTTGAGTACTCTATTTAACCGATTGTAATCCGCAGTTTCCATTGTTTTTTCCACCATTTGCTGTTCAATCAAGGCCGGCTAAAATCGAAGGAGGCTTGCATTTTTACTGATGTTTTGTCTGTCGTTCTATACTACCTTTGGTCCGCTATATCAAACAATGTCCTTCTCGTCTTCTCTCTGCCCATGTTGCAAAATAGCCCAAGAGATTTAGGTGAGGTGTTAAATCGACTGTTTCGAGATGTAATAAAACAAATGACCAATGAAGAATGAAATAAATCATTGGAGTTTAAGTTTCACATTGTCTACTGTTTGTGACATTGCCATAGACAGGTAATTGCAGGGGCTAAGTAGGCTACCAGTAACCTATGTTCAAGTGTGGATTACAATTAAAGGCGCCTTACAGTCGGGAAATTGCGGCATCTGCCAGAAAGCTAGATATCGTATTCAACTGATTGCAAGGAAAACTAACTTCTCTGCATAGTTGATTCACCCCGCTCCAAAAGAAAAATTGATAGCAGAGTCTCAAAGTAAAATGTTTTACCGATTTAAGAGCTCACTACACGTCTGGACGGAGTCTTATTCTATTGGCTTAGCGTCCGCCTCAACTCTACACGCATTTGCCCCTTCTCTGTCAATTTCAAAGTCTAACTCCACAAATTTCTCAATTCTATAGAAAAATTTACCAATGTTGTATGAAATATGGAAATCTTCCTCCGCACAATAAAAGTTTCTAACATTCTGCCTCCGCTCAAAACCTTCGGACTCCGCTCAGCTGACTCCGGTCTAACTCTACACCACCAATTTTTGGCCAACGCTACCAAATGCTTTTGTCCCGTTATGAAGCAGTTTGCCGAATCGAACAAAAAATGTTTTCAGGAAGTTTTTGTGACAATAATTTTATAAGCTGTCACATCTACACTTGCGAAACATGTAGTGAGGTTCTTTGAGTTTTAAGGGCTTAGTGAGGGTTCTTCGTTTTCAGGGGTAATGATTTCTTGCTTCAGTATGTTGTGCGTCATTATGTAAGTTTTAGATTACCGTGCCGTATTCAGACTGCAAGTAGACCAGTTATTTGTACAGAAGGTTAAGTGCAGATAGCGGAACAAAAAATACTGAGCGTTGTTGCATCACTTGTCAGTTGTGTGTTTAATGGGAGGCGAGCGAGGCATTTGCCTTGGGCCCACCCTTGAGGTGTTATGCGCATAAGTTTTCCTTTTTTTTGTTGAAAAACTTATTATCCACTCATATAATGTGCTACAAAGCAGATCATAAGCAAGTACTCTACTTTCAAAGGGCCCCCAACAGCAACTGCAATTTGAAGATACTCTGCTTTCAAATGGGCCCCCAACAGCTACAGAAATGTGTAAGTACTCTGTTTTTAAACTTCATTCAAGCGGCCCCTAAAAGATACTGTAATGTGCAAGTACTCTGTTGTCAAATGGGCCCCCAACAGAAACTGTAATGTATGAGTAGCTTGCTTCCGATGGGGCCCCAACAGCAATTGTAATGTATAAGTACCTTGATTTCAAAGGGGTCACTAACAGTAACTGTAATGTAACATTCCTTGCTTTCAAAGAGACCCCACAGAATCAATGTGTAAGTACCATGCTTTCAAAGGGCTCTCAAACAGCAGTTGTAATGTGTAAGTACCTTGCTTTTAAAGGGGCCCCAAACAGCAATTGTAATTTGCAAGTACCTTGCTTTCAAAGGGGCCTGCAACCTTTAGCTGATTGGACCGATTGCTTCCAATCGGGCCCCGTGCCCAAGGGGGCCCCTCGCTACGCCTAGTATCCTACGTAGACTCCATTTTATATTGAAGCTTTTTACGTAATGCTGGCGCGGGGCCCACAGTATTATTTAAGCGTAGGTCTCGTGGCCATACTGGACAACGAAAATAAAGGTGAACTGCGCGGTTTTTCAACATCCTTATTCATCAGAATTCGTTCTCGAATCGTAGAAGCGGTAATTGTTTATCGATGTGTGGTCTAGATTTTTCAACAACAGCTAGTTAAGGCAAAGAAAGTTGAGTTTTGAAGCTGTTTTGTTCGTTTGTAAGCGTTTCTTACTTGGAAGGTCAAGTTTTAGTAGTTTCTGCATGATACGGTTCGATAGTTGTCCCTGTTTCAATAGTTACTGCCACTTGTCTTCTGAAGGTTAAGTTTTCTTCGTAATTTAAAATGTGTGGTGTTTAGTTGGTCTTTAGCGTTATTTATTTTCCCTCGTAGAGATCTGATGAGGCAGATTCTTTCCCTTATTTGCTCATTGCCCTCAGGATTTACTTGACTGTCCCTGTCACAGTGGCATCCGGAAAAAGGAGTTTTTCTAAGCTGAAAGTAGAGTAATTACAACTTATTTGAGAGCATCAATCCAAAAAGAGCGCCTAAGTACTTTGGCCACTATATCCATCAAATCCGAAATTTGCGGAGGCTAAAACTTGGACAAAATTCTGAAGACTTTGCTAATGTTAAAACACGAAAAATAGGTTTCTCTTAGCAAATGCAATTTTCGTATCGGAAACTACAACAGCCTGAAGTAGGGTTGTGGAGCCGGAACTTCAATTTCAGATTCCGGTTCGGGCTCCAGATTCGGCTCTAACACCCAAAACCTTTTGGGCAAGGTCCATAATTATTTTATCCATTGAAAACTGAAAACCATTGTCTTATTTGTACAATTTCTTTATTACACTAGCAGAGATGACGCGTCGCGAAATGATATATTTGATGGATAGTGGGACATGTGCAAGAAATTTGAGAAGCCCTGGTCTACACACAAACTAACATGGGGCTCGTAAGAACTTTTTCAGTGGGGGGCAATAGTGCATTTTTCCAGGGGTGAGCCAACAGTGGTGCAATTTCTTATCACCAACTCGACACTAAGAGAAAAACATTTTACTAGCGACAGTAAAAATAGGAAAATATTGAATTTTAAAATCCAGGGGCCAAGTCCCACTGCACCTCCTTCCGATGCCTATGCAAGCGGGGAAAATTATTTTTACATGCGGCAATTCACGATCGTCCCGCCATAACTTAACTCGCTTCCCCCCACAAACAAACGGGGAAAGAAGCAATTGTATCCCCCTTGCCCCCCCTCGTTACGCCCCTGGCTCAACCTTATAAACGTTTTTGTCTCTGGTTACATCTGCAATAATACAAAATTGCTAGGGCTGGGGCTCCACAACCTTGGCCCAAAGTGCGCCAATTCTGTTTGTGTGTTCGCCCGTGTTATGATTTTACTTGTAGCTGACCTATCTGTTTAAATCGGCTTTGTCATTATTGTGCAGCATCACAACACAAGGTTCCACTGCACATTTGTGTGATGTCCTGTTGTCACGCCTTTTCGGTTGTTGATGTTCTGTACCTAAGCTGTTATATCTTTGCTGGTTGATCATATCAAGCAATGCTACTATTCATTATTGACAGCATTGCCAACTGGCCTGCCGTACTCCGCAATAGGTACCTGGCCAGACAGGTATTGTTAAGCATAGTAGCTCATGAATTTATTGAGTGTTACGGAGAGTCCATTGAACGGACATAGAAAGTCTCTGCTGGAGAGGTGAAAAGGGAGCATGCCTCCAGACACCCTTTGATTGGCATTACCCCTTGGTGCCTTGCTCTTTTACATCACTATGATTTCTACCATTACGACTTGAAGACCTTCCTCAAACTTTTCTGCACACGCCACTGAGTGGGGCCCCGCAGAAGTGCTTCCAATCGGGCCCCGCACTTGCTAAGGCCGGCCCGGCCCGCAACAGCATTGTAATGTATAAGTACAGTACTATGCTTTCAAAGGAGCCCCAAACAGCAATTTTAGTGTGTAAGTACAATGCTTTCGAAGGGGACCCCAAAAGGAATTGCAATGTGTAAGTATCTTACTTTCAAAGAGGCCCCCAACAGAAATTGTAATGTGTAAGTACCTTGCCTTCAAAGGGACCATCAACAGCAACTGTAATGTGTAAGTACTATACTTGCAAAGTTACCCTACCACCATCTCCAATCAGGGCCGGATTAACCATTAGGCAAACCGGGAAAATGCCCGGGGCCTCGCGCTTTTGGTGGTCTCGCATTTGAATATCAAAAACTCCTTTACTGGTTTTCATGTTTCTAGGCTGTTAACACGCGTCAAAATTGTAGAGCTTTTTGATGACTGCATTTAATAGCCTGTATAGGTTAAGGAGACTGACAACTTTGGAATTTATCATTTTTGAGTGACTTAAAAGAATTCAACTAAAGAGCACCACGCTTTATGGTCCTCCATTCAGTGATTTCACATAAACCTAGATGGCACAGCAAAAAAAACATATTCGTACAATATAAACCCAGAAAGCTTATGTTACGAACAAAAACATATGAGTGTGCTTATTTGAATTGAAACGATAATTTAATACTGATTTGATTACGCAGGGTGTCCACAAAGTCTGGATACATAGAGGTTTTCATCATCTATTTCATTTGTTTAGGTTACTTTTTCTCCCCATAACTTTAGTTTTAAATGATTATAGCTCTGTCCAAAGAAGAGCGAATCGAGTTGGTACTGTTAACCAAGCCCGTAACCAGGGGAAAGCAGGGGCCGAAGCCTCCGTGCAAACTTTTTCACTCCCCTAAGAAAATGTGTTGGACATAGTTTAAAACTATTGGACATTGTTTAAAAGATTTGGGCTCCTCTCTGAAATCTCTTCGCCCCACCTGGTGTCCTAAGCTGGTTACGGGCCTGCTGTTAAGTGGACGAGAAAGATGGTCCCAGACTTTATGTGTTTTTTACCATGTACCCAGACTTTATAGACACCCTGTAGCTCCTCTTCCAAATTTTCTGCTGCAGCGCAAACATTAACCTTTGGACGACCTGTTTGTTGCTCAAGACGTTTTTCATAACGCTGGTAACATACACCGTTGATGAAATCTCTCACTAAATGTAGGAGTACATTTGTTATTAAACTAGGAAATTTTGTGCAATCTTGAACTGCAGCGGTATCTAAAATCCCACAAAAATATAATCCCAATGCTTTCTTCCTCAAATAAAATGTGTTTTTAATTTGAATGCATAGGGAAACATCGAAATTTCAACAATGAGTCCTAAACCTTGTTTCACCAGTTTTTTTAATTGGCATTAGAGCCAATAACATTATATATATAACCCCGACAATGATCTTTTATGAGGAAAGGAAACCAGTTGAACACATTATGCTTGATCCGATATGCATATTTCCCACCTGATGTGCGCATGCAAACACTGTAATATAACGTTATCTTTAACTATTTATCACATTGAAGTTGCTGATGAATTTATCACTTCAAAAAAACAGATTTAACGTGATTTTTCGAAATTAAACCTATACACCAGGTCGACTAAATCAAGCAGATCTGTGTGAAAAAAAATACAGTGAGAACCCTGGTCACATTGGGAAAAAGGCCTACTACGTAACTTGAAGTCAACCGTTGAAAATGTTGCCACGTTATCGTTACGCAATAAAGACCAACGCTAGAACAATCCGCTAGCAAGTCGCAGCCTGCCTCTGCACCAGGGCTGTGAAGGTGGAGTCAGAGCAATTTTGGATGACTGGAGCCGGAGCCAAAAACTTTCAGATGGTGGAGCCGGAGCCTGAAATTTTGGTTTCGGTTCCACAGAGATAGTTTGTGGGGCAAGCGACGTATACAAATAATAAAAATGTTTTTTTTATGATTTTTGGACCAAATGGTTCTGAAGCTGGAGCCAAAAGCTTCTAGATGCTGGAGTAGGAGCCTGAAATTTGAGTACCGACTCCACAGCCTTGCTCTACAAGCTTAGCAGTGGACACGAGCGAACTGCAATCTCATCTTTGCATGACACCAGAACAGTGAACCTGGCTCTTGTGCACTAGTGTCACACCGGCATATAAACTGTCATTGCAATAATTAATGAATCGATCGGAGATTAACTCGATCACGAAACAGTTAATAGGTTTAACTATTGTAAAGCTCCCATGGTAAAACTTCAGTCAATTGCTTCAAGTTGCTTTTGCGTGATATTTCGTTGAGAACATTTTTTCTAAACGGTGTACATTTTGATCTGCGATAGAGTGTAGACATATCTTTCCTTAATACATATGTGAATGGACGACTTGTGCAGTGAAGACCGTCAGAGAGTCTATGACAAAAAAAGATTGTTGTGTAGTATCACGGTAGCAAAAATAACCTTTTTTGTGATAAACTTTCTGTTTGAACAAATTAACCACATACGAACCGCCGTGGTTGTTCACCCCCAATTGTCTCTGAATTGTAGGCTGCCAAATCGTATCAGTTTTGACTCTTTGACCGGTGCTTCTGCAAAGTTGAAACGAGGGAAAGTGAAAGGCTACACAGTTGCGATAAGCGTTTAGGGGACCTCGCGGTCACGATTTTGCCCGGGGCCTCACGTTCATTTAATCCGGCCCTGTCTCTAATGTGTAAATAAAGAAAAGATTCAAACCAACGTCTATGCCTAAAACATTGTGGGTTAAAATTTCTTCCAAACTTCTGAAAAGACTATCAAATACGAGCAAATATTTATACCAAATGATAACTTTTCATACCAAATGATACTTTTTTATACTGAATGATGATTTTTAGAGATTGGAGTGTTTGGTGTATTGCTAAATTTATGAAAATGCTNCAGTTGAACAGAAGGTATCCAAGTGGAACAGTAAAAAGAAGGAAAAAGGAAGCAAACATAAAGGCTGATGAAAAATGTAACGGTCTCCTGGACAGTTTTGTTGTTGTACCTAATGGTACTAGTTAGCCTACAGAGGAGGGTACCGCTTCAGGCACCCAAGTTGTTAATAGTAGCTGTGTCTGCATAGGCGTACTGGACGGCGTTTTACCGGAGAGGCGGAAGAAATTTTCACTGAAAATAACAATTTGCCATAGAAATAAACAGTCTGCCCTGAACCTAACTTTTCCAGATCAAAGTCATTATAACCAGTCACGACTTGGTCCAAATTACACACTACACTAGCCCCAAACTACACGGATAACCCGAAGTGATTGTACACTGAATACACTACATTGAAAATTTTTTCACCGTTCAGGATTTTTGAACGACTTGTGCTTGCCCTGAAAAACAGTGTTTGCCGTGACATTTGTCAAGCCGTGGGGGCGGCCGACTTCCCAGCCCACAACCTCGTACGCCTATTTATGTCTGCCTAGTGTATAATCAGATGTGCCATACACAAAAACTCAAGTTTTGTAAAAATGAAGTTGACAAATACACGCTTTAGAACGTACACATTTTTATCGAAGGATTTTTTTATGTCTCTGAAATGAAAAGATTAGACAAATTTCTTATTTCTTGTGATGTTGTACCTGAGTAAAATTTCCATGAGAAAATAAGACAACATGCAATTGTCATAGCAATGACCATACTACATCTTTTAATTCATAGAACCTCTCCTTTTTAGTTCACAAAGTAATATTGTGTTATTGCTGTTGTGCTGGAAAAACTGTCAATAAGCAAGGCTACATTCATACTTCTTATCAGGTAGCAGAAATGGCATTTTTTGAGTATTATGAGTGGGCCTACTCAGTTTTTCTACAGACATTTCAGGTATTTTGGGTGGTTTGAATTTAGCCTATGCTTGAAGTCACAGGTTATTTGAAGCTCCACTGGCAAGTGATAGGTTTAAGGTAGACTTGCTAGGTGATGTCAAAGTATTTTTGCCCGCTCTTAGCCAGTAAACTTGAACTGTTTTTTCTAAGCACAGATTTAATCAATATTTAATCAATTGTGTAAGCTACTTGCTAGAAATGGTGGTGAAAAAGTATATGATGAATTATTTCCTATTTTTGCACATTTTTCAAACTAGTGTCAGTGCAAGATGAGGGCAGCCTTGACTCATCCAGCCTCAAAAATTTCCAAAACAAGCCTCAGGTCGGATGCTTTTGTATGCTATGTTCTAGTAGTTAAAAAGATGAAATTTGAAACAAATTTGGTGTTTAAAATCTTCTTGGTTGTTGTTTAAGGTTTCATTCTTTCCCATAAAAACACGAGTGTGAACAAATTCAGGATGCCAACTACCAAGCATTTTATCAAAGGGGGAAAGTGTGAAACTTTCAAAGAGGCAAACTTTGTAGATTATTAATGGTGAATTCAGAGAAATGGGGCGTGAAAAAAAGAAATGGAGGCGATGCCAACTTGCTATTGCCCAACTTTTGTTTGTTGTCAGCCTTTTTTTCCCACCTTTCAGTGTTTTCAAAGTTTTGTATCATGAACACCATTTTGCATTTTCTCCTTCTGCTATGTCAGTCATGCCGTAGTCTCAGAAACATATCCTTCGGTGGCCGTATCTTAGACTGATCAAAAGTGCTTATCACGGTTGGCTGAGTATAATGACGTCATCAGAGGGGCGCCAACCTCAAACCCACCACTGCTTGTTTTTCATTGTTGTGCAATTAAGAAGAACGTTATTGTTGCATCATAGTTATACGATGTTGCCGATGTACAGTTCACAGTACCAGTAGTACCAGTGTTGCCATTGGGATCAGTCTCGTAAGATTGTTGCCTTTTTCAATATCAGATAATATCAACTTTTACGTTACAGCTTCATACAAGCTAAATGCTTCTCTGTTAAAAAAACTGACAAAGCGCGATTACTCTCGTTGAACTCGTTGAATCCGAAACAGAACGAAGTATAGGTGGAGGAGCAGGCAAATTTTAGGGGGTGCGAAAGATTTTTGCCCGAGTTCTTCCAAACTTGCTCGAAAAACCTCCAAACAAACGTTACCTCCCAAAAAAAGCTCTTTATGTGATTTTGGGCGCCATTTTTTTCAAATCAAACCATGCTGGGCGCCATTTCTGCTCGTATTTTCAGGGAATTTGCTCAGATTTTCAGGGATTTTGTGAAGGTTTTCAGATATTTTGAATGGAGAAGTCGGTTAGTCTCAAGCGAAGAGAACTTCTTCAGTTTGGAACGATAACCAAACAAACATTAGGGTGAGTGATCGATGAACGGAACTTACAAATCATGAATCTAACTTATTTTCGTCCTGAGATGAGAGGAAATGTGGCAAACAAAACAAAAGCTTAGTCAACATCAGATTTGTCGCCAAAACATCAGACATCAGAAATTTGTCTGAAAACATCAGATCTGATGTTAAAACATTAGTAGTGGCAACACTGCACAGTATTGTACATCGGAGTCAGTGGTGTCACCCCTAGTATCTTTCCACTAGATCTAGTGTTTCTTCACAGCTATCTACGGTTTTTTTATGAATGAGCTGAATGTAATTAATTACACAATTTTATGTAATTATAATTGTAATTAAGACTTTTTGAGTTTTCACTTGTAATGTGCTGAAAAGTCTACCTAATTACATCTTAAATTACTACCTAATTACATCTTAAAAACTCTATTTGAATAAGACAGGGGGAGAGTGTTGTAATAATGTGTGTAATAACCTAACTTAATACTGTATAAAACAATATGCAACTTGCTGCTGAATACTGATATTGGATATAAAGAAACCAA
>JGI24158J21664_10011017_pt1 | contig 12037 bp, 5 predicted proteins | sample Ectturendosymbi3_FD_21664 | JGI IMG/M metagenome (IMG submission 21664) | reverse complement strand
TCGCAAACAAGTACATCACGTTGAATCACGAATGGAATATTACTGGGAATTGCGCAGTAAGAATGCACAAAACATTAAAGCACTAATGTGTCCACTATAGTTGCATTGGTGTGGATGCGCGGACTGCTTGTGGTAGTTTGACCTGATTCTAACAGAGCTTTGAAAGTCATGGGCGTCCGCAGCAGGGGGCATTGGCAACACCCCCCCTGGAGATTTGTTCAAGAAACCGAAAATTTCTAGAACACCTGTAGTCAGCAACTTAATTCCGATTAGTTGATTTAATTCATGCAATGACAGTATGGCCTTCACACTACACAAGAGCCAGATTCACTGTTCTGGTGTCATGGACTGATGACCTTGCAGCTCACTCAGGTTGCGAAACTTGCCAAAGGTTTGTTCTACTCTTGGTCTCCATTGCGTAACAATAACATGGCAACGAATCTTTGAAGGTTCGCTTCAAGTTACGGTAGTAGGGCGTTTTGCCGCGTGTGACTATTGAACGCAGACATCTCGTCAGGTAATTCAGCGAGACAGTGACTGTTGATATCGGTAAGCGACAGACTTTGATCTACGTAACGATGAGAATATGCCAAGTTTGACCAGCGGTGCAACACCAGTAGCAGAAGGAACTCAAGAAGTAACATCGAAACACACGATAGATGAGGTGGCTGACGCTATCACATGAGGCAACGATATCGGTCTCTGGTCAGCCAATATACCGGAAAAAGTGCGGGAATGTTGGTTTAAAACTGAAACAGGTTTTCTTTGACATTGTGATCAAAAGTTATTTTAAACTATGATGTTCCACTACACAGAAAAGACAGTAACTCCTCACGGAAATGCACCATAAGTCTTTTTCGTCGCCAGAAGCACAACGGCGAAGTAGTTGAGAGAAACTGGCTTTGTTTTACTCCTTCACAAACTTACAAACGTGTGTTTATTGTTTCGCTTGTAGACTGGTATGCGCGGATATGACTAAGTGCGCATTTACTTATTAGAAAAGGATTTTGCGACTGGAAGCACGCTCTTGCGTGGTTGAAGAGCCACGAGCAATCTATGGAACATACAGATGCCACGATTACGTTTAGTCGCAGATGTAATTAATCACTGTGAAGAATTGATGCAGAGCCAGCCAGTCAGATCAATCAATGCGAACAATATTGAAAATCGCTTCTGCCTGCTACATCTGGTTTCTGTCGTAAAATTTATTGCTGAGCGAAGACTGGCGTTTAGAGATGATGAAAACGTTGGATCGCCCAGACAGTTTTTCCAAAAAAAGTTTCAAAATTTTTTTCAAGCAAAATTTCAAATAAAGAAGATGCGAAGCTTTTGGTGACTGGTGACCGGTCTTGCAAGAGTTTCACAAATCGCTAATCGTTGTCAAATATGGTGCGTCAGAAAGTTTTGTTACACTTGAGATAACAAATGTGACGCCACAAGATTACGTCATAAATATTAATTATCCGTGAAAATACTAGTGACTTCACCGATCATCCCCTACCTAAAGACTCTGTATCCGCATATGGGGCCTCCCACCACGCCTGGGCCCCAGGACCCCACCATCTAAATCGAGCGCTGTCTTCATCGTCAAAAAGCTGAATACTGTACATAGAAGCTGCTTCACTTTTGCATTACGTTTATCGCTTCACCACAGTCGGTAACACCAGCAGTTTTTTACGTAGTCAATCTCAAGTTTCAAGTCAAACGTATTGTTTCTGATCAGTGCCGGCACTACCATTAGGCGAATTAGGCGGCGCAGCGCTAAAGGAGGCGCTAAAAGTACAGTTGTGTGGTTCAGAAAGTGACGAACGTAAACTAAAAAAGGGAATGAACATGATGAAAGTGAATGAAACACGATCATGCAGTTTATGAGAAGATAAAGGTACTACACTATTTCAGGTTTGCTGTGAAAAGGTTAATATTTTTCCTATTAATTTCAATTTCACATATATTAGGCAAGTTATGTCGCAATTTGGTATAAATGTTATTCATGTAATAAACCTTTATAATGTACAAAACGTCCTTCGTATTTCCTTACTGTAAGTGATGAGTTGAGTAAGGATCTTTGTATAGGTGGGCTAGGCGCTGGAAAGGATCTTGCCTAGGGTGCTTACAAGTCTATCAGTGGTCTCCTGCTGGGACCAGCAAACCAATCCCTCCAGATCATACTTTATCAAACTCACTGCAAAATTTAAGGGTACCACCTCTGTACTTTTCATTCCTTAATTCTTGATTTTTCCTGGCTGCGCCACTTTTACCCGAGTAGGTTTCTAGTAGCGATTCTAAAGAGTGGGTCGGGTGCCCCCCTGATTTTGTCTGCCCCCAGTTGCGTGCTTAGTTTTACGTGAAGTTCGCTTCCTTGACAAATAGTGTACAGCAGATAACTTTCAGTTAGCCTTCTACCCGTGTTCAATATGTCCCAAGTGCATTATAAGCTTTGCTGTTATTGGACGACCGGGTAGGTGTGAGCTGTTTATCACGACACACACCGTACCAGTGGTTACTCGGATCCTGCGTGAAATTTATTCAGACCGCGGTCGTGGTGGTGAAAGCTTCAGTTCGCGGTTGAAAACAGACGCAGAAATGGGCAGATTGATCTTCCGTACTTTACCGTGTGAGATGGAATAGGATTATATTTCTGTCGGCAGGTTGTTGCTTGTTATGTAGCAAAATATTTGTGAAAGCATTAATATTTGGTGTCAGTTAATTTATTCGAATGTATCCTGACTGCAGTCGTGTGTTCAGCTGCCTTGTGTATACAATTACGAAGCAACTTACGTAACTGGTTCGTACAGCAGCAATTCTCTCCGTCATTTCAGTTCTTTGACCAGGAGGTGAACTATTTCTATCAGACGAACACTTGAAAGAATTCGCTAATGCATATTCAATTAGCGACATTGACTTAAAGCACAAAATACCTCTAGCAAAGAATTTTCTCCAGAAGGAGTCGCAGCTGCCTGGATCGCTCAAACAATTTCTTTCATTTATAGCCCTCACGAAAGCTGCGTTTGATTGTTTATGCAAGTTGTTACTAATACCTGTAACTCTTCCCGTCACCAGCGCTTCATGCGAGAGAAGTTTTCAAAAATGAAGTGAAAACAAATTAGTGAAAACGTTTATCAGGAATGCCATGACCAGTGAAAGATTGAGTAAAATTGCTCTATACTTTCAATTGAAAGACTTCGGGCTGAGAAAATAGATGTAGATGATTTTGTTAATGAACTTGACAGACGATATCACAATCAAAGTATTAAGTTGCATTGAGTTGATGTTGATATGAAATTCTAACGTAGGCTGCTGTGCAGGGATTTCTGTGAAGATCATATTGCTCATTGTCTATTTGTCGTAACCTTTTTCGGTTTATTTGAGGTAGTGCGTGTTTCGTTTATGACAATACAGTGATAAATTAATGCAGGATTTTAAAAGTCAGTTTTTAGGATCAGTCAGAAGAAAATTTAGTGTGAGTATAAAAATGAACGACTTTTTGGGAATATTGTACGAAGCAAATTTTACGCCCTGCTGTTACATCTTGCTGTCAGGTATACGCCTTAAACGCCGATGTACACATGCCTATTAGCGGCGCGGCTATTCCACTGTGGCACTTTTGCCAAAACTGTGCTATTGTTAAATAAATGCATAGTGCATTGAGTTGTCCTTACCCTATCCACCTAGCAGATGGGTATTACACTCGTCACTCGTGATAGTAGTGACACCACAACCACAAAGTGTGCGTACGTTACCACAAAAACGGATTAGTCAGTAGTCACCACATTGCTAGCAGATGGTTTATTTTTAAAGAAATTTGTTTTGTAGTGAGAATAGCTTGACCAAACCAGTTGGCTATCAACAGCCTAATTGTCTCTGGGTCACGATTGAATTTGTGGTTGGAACCATTTCGCATTCATGTGAACTGTTTTCCCTTTCGTGCAGCTGTTTTCGTTCATATGGGCCGGCAAAATTGTGTTCGGAAAACTGTGTTTCTTTCTACATGTGTAGTGCTGTGAAAGTTGCATGTTTAGCGCAGAATATTCGACAATAGTACAAGTGTCCGATTGCGTCTAGTGGCGTTCAAGTGTATCTAGTAAATAATAACGCTAGGTCATATTCAACGATATTCACAAGCCTATATTGGATTTGATAGGGTTAATAATAACAAATTAATCTACAAAACAACGGAAAATCACCATGCAGGACCAACATTTATGTTGGCCCCCTACTTTTTCCTTGGCCCCGCAGTAGCCGCTCAACTTTTTTAATTCTAGAATCGTCACTGCATGTTTCAGTCAAGTGCAGTCAGATTTGGAAACGCTGCCGAAACGCCAGCATTGTTGGTGTTAGTAGCTTAGTTAACCAGTACGATTTAAATTATAGGACGTACCACCTTAATTTATGTAACAAGGATATACCAGCTGGTACGCAACATAACCAAGGTTGGTGACCTTCGCGAATCTCAGAGCTATGTTGTGCATACAGAACGTCGTTGATTGTTACGACACCAGACAGCAAAAATTTTTTGAGACATTGATAGAATTTTTGTTTATATGAATGCTGTGACGCCTGTTACTTGTGTATAGGATATTTTGATGTATTAGGTATTCACATAAACCCGGCATGCATCGTGAAAAAATCGTCCTCAAAAGGATCTTTTGGGTGGAGGGGGGGCTGGAGTTGACCTTGCCTAGCGCGCACCGGCAAATTTGAGATGTACAAAGAGCAAAGAGAATGTGTTTGTTTACGTTTAAACCAGTGGTTCTCAACCACTGTGTTAAGAGCTGCATGCGGCCCAAGCACCCTTTGTGCGGCCTTCAGCAGTCTTTCGAAAAAACCTAAAACATTTTTTGTGTAACCGACTTCATTCTGCTAAAAATCCAAACGTACCAATTGGCTTGTGTTAAAATTTCTTTAGTGCGGCCCTCGAACAAAGTCGTAAGTCTGTATTTGGCCCCCTTCAGCGAGAAGGTTGAGAACCACTGGTTCAAAGAGATTATGTCACGGTTGATTGAGTATGATGACGTCATACGCTACGAGGGGGCGCTGAAAATGATCTTGCTTAGGGTGCTGGAATGGCTTGCACCGGCCCTATTGCTGATATCGTGTGAAACCAAACCAAAGTACATGGAATTCCGGCAAACATGCAAAGTGCTACAGTGATGATAATAGCGCTGTGGTGTATCGTCTAGCGCAAAAAGATGCTGTTAAGAGGAAAGTGTAAAATCCTAAATTGCAGCTAACGCTGTTGAAAAGCTACAGTGTAAGATCATTAGACGTTAAAATATAGTTGTTTTTCTTATACTTTGCTCTTTCCAAAAGAAAATCATTTAAAAGCTGAATTTCATCTTTACAATGCTGACAAACTTGCTGATGCAACGAAAAATCTACCAGTGCCATCATGAAATGAAGTTAAAGCGGGGGTGTCTCCCCAATATCTCTTTAAAAATTGGTTTGGAGAACAGATGTATGGGAGTGCATGTTTTTGGGGATGCAAAAAGATTTTTCCCAAATTTGATCTTTTTCCAAACAACATATCAGCAGCAAAGTTTCGTATTGGGTCTAAAACTTAACAATATAAAAAAGTCAAGGTGTCTGCCTGTGAAATTACACATTGCCAAATATCAGTAACAAATCAATTCATGCACGAGTCGGTCCTCCTGCAATTCTTCGTGTACAAAGTAAAGTCAAGGCGGCAACTTATTCCCATGCAGATTCGTTGATGTAGGTAACTCTATCTTGTTGATGAATTATGAACTCAACGCACAGATTTTTCAAGTCCTCACCAACGAAGCCCTGATTTTGAATTTACTACGCTTTGTACATATCTTCAATACCAAATTATATAAATTACGAGTCAAATAAACGCAAATCTGAAGAGTGTCTCAATATGGGGATCAACGCCTTATTCCCGACTAGTAATCAATATTTTATATAGTCTAATCAATGTGAAGAATGGTAATACGTATTTTGTTGAAACAATGTCATATAACTACAATGAAATCCCCCAAAATCGGTGTTCCTACATTTCTACATTTCTGGAAGGTGTAGTCCAACGTCTTCATTTTCAACTTTATAGTTCTGAACTTATTCCTCCAACACAATCATGTCAATAGCTAAGATTTGTTCATTTCCAGCATGCTGTAGATCAGACTTGGGGTAATCGTATTCGATTACACAACTTTTTGTGTAATCGTAATCGATTAAACTGAGCAAAAGTGACATGTAATTGTAATCGATTATTACTTTCGCGATTGAACTTGGTATTCTTCACACTGCGTCACTGGTCGGTGAACTGCGGTTTTGAAGCCTGGGTTTTCTCTCTGATCATTGGTTATTGTAGTTACGTCTCAGGAGAGGTCACTTGCGAGTGTGTGCGCGTTACATCCAGAGGCAGACACAGCGTTTGGTAGCTTTATTCCCGCTAACCTTCCTGTTTACAATATCTATGGAAAGAAATCCTTTCTCAGCAAAGAATCAGACACTTAAGATCTTACAGAGCTCTTTTTCGCCTACGATGTTGGCATCATCAGCTCTTATTCAAATAGAATCTATAGTTAAAAACGGATAGACCCTTTGGCAGCAGAAGAATTAGCGTTACATTGCGAGAAGAGCCGTTGGTTTTATTTATATATATTCAGAGTGGACCTATAAATACAAATGTTGCAGTAGGCTATGCATACAAATGTACTGTATAGTACAGTAGTTTAGAATCCAAGTCCAAAGCACCTTTCCACAACACTGACAAGTAGCATGGCAACAGAGATACTGGTGAAAAAAACTCAACGGAACAGTGAGCTTTCGTTGACCGGTGACATTGGTCTAATAGACAGATGCGCAGCTATATTGACATCACTGTTCATTTCATTTTAAATTAGAACCTATGCACAATGCTATGCTGGCTTGCAAACAATTTAAAAGCAATCACACAGCTGAAAATATCGTAATCCAGTTTGAAGAAATAGTCAGCAATAACAAAGGACTTTTCAGCGTTGCTGGACGACTGTTCAAGCATGATAGATGTCGTTTGACAAATAAAAGATTTGGAACGTTGATGTTTGTCAACTCTAACAAACATTTTTAGCATTGAGCATTTTGTTTAATCAACATTTAAAGGTGTTTGTTGACTGCACAAACATCTCAGCAAACAATTAATATGATTTTCTTTTTTCGGTTCATAATCCTTAGTGATTCGTGATTCTATTTATTACACTCGTTCATGTCGTATGTTGTCTGAAAACTTACATCAAACCATGCAAGATGGGTTTTGTTTTCTTTCTGAGGATGTTTCAAGATAATTTTAATCGCGATTGTAATCATGATTACATTCAATGTAATCGTGATTGATTACATTGTGATTTTGTTTGTTCGTAATCGTTATCGAGCATGTGGCAAGTAATCGTAATCGATAAACTTCTTGATGTATTAACCAAATGTCTGCTGTAGATGGTTGCATTTGTGCAAGTGACAATCAATTCATCCGGAGAAGAAACAAAACATCAGGTTAATATCTAAGATATGACACTGCCGCAAATAGGCCATGTCTCAAGTAAGGACAATGGAAAGAAGCAATGCAATTAAATAACAATTAACTGAAACAAACTTAAAACATGGAAACTTCACAGTAACAAATCTTGGGCAGTAGTAGGCTACCTAAAGTAAGCTACCTTATAGCTTATAACATCAATAAACTGGGTTAGTTGTACCACTAATATTTCTAACTCTAACTGAAATTTCGAATGAAACTCTTCTAATTTACACGGATGTTTCCAATTGTACCGAAAGTTGAATGGAGCTGTTGCTATGTCCCAAATTAGATTGAGGCTGTTGGAATTTAACTAAATGTTTCTAGCTGTATCAAAATTTCAAAGAAGTGATTGTATATTACCCAAGTTTGAATGAAGCTGTTCCACTTTACACAGATTTGAGTAAAGCTATTGCAATTAGCCAAAAGTTGATTTGCTCTGTTGGAATTAACCCAAATGTTTCCAATAAATGGAAATATTTCTAAGGTCATCCAAATTTGAATGAAAATGTTGTAATTTGCCCAAATTCTAGTACAGCTTTTCAAATGTCCCGAAATTGATTGAGGTTGTTAAAAATCACCCAAATGGTTCTAATCTCACCCAAATTTGAGTAAATCTCTTATGATTCACCTAGGCATTTCTAAATGTACTCAAATTTGAACAGAGCTGTTCTATATGGCCCACATTTGAATCAGGATTATTTGAAGTTGCACAAGTTTGAATGAAGCTGTTGCAATTTGGTATTCTGATTTAAGCTTTATTATTTGCTCTACCGGTAATTTGGTTGGGCTGTTGGATTTCATCCAAATGTTTCCAATTTATGTAAAGTTTCTGATTTCACCCAAATTTCAGTGAAGATTTCTAATTTACCTCTTTTTGATTTTGGCTGTTGGAATTTACCTTAATGGTTATGGCTTACACAATTGTGTATGAAGCTGTCTTAATTTTCCCAAATGTTGAAATTTGTGCCCAAATAATCGTCGATTTTTCTCTCGCAACCCCATGTTGCACGCCAATGTCATGGATGCCAATCTTCCTCAGCGTTTAATCCTCATTGCATAAGTTTATCACGGCTGCCATTCTCATTGGATGTATTAGGTATTTAATTTGACAATGGTGCACTGTTGCCATGACAATGTCTTGACGCTTCAATGTCCATCCTGTGATTGCCCATATTTAGAACATTCCTGGGTAACTATGACGTTGTGACTTCTTGGCTTCATCATGTGCCATTTTGATTTTTTTTCAAAGAGCTAGTGGTCAACATTGGGTCAGCACAAAGAAAGCAGCAATATTTGATACTTACTCCGTCACTTAAATGGGCGAATTAACCCTGCATCAGTGACGATTTAGTTAGGTCTGGACAGTGAGAGTCGCAGAACTTCCTGCTTCGATTTTTTTAAATAAAACAGTTGAAAATAAGTTAGAAAGCGTAAAATCCACTGTAAAACGCCCACAATACCTGTATGGCTAAGCTCTTACGAATAAGCAATCCCACTCATTTAAGTTTATATTTTTCGTCTAGCTGACGACTGCGAAGCGGATCACAAGCTATCTCATGCTGCGAAGGTTGCAATTTTGTCCGTTCTGGTTGCGGTGGGGGTTGCTCTCATTGCCGGCTTGAGCTACTGCGGTTATCGCAAGTACAAGAAAAGGAATGCATATCAAACTTTGTAATTATTCGTCGTCTTCACGAAAAAGACAACTTGGAGGGTTTTTGGCATATGTGCGATTGATTGGCGCGTTTGTTAAAAAAATAACCAACAAATTTTCTAACCACCTTTGTGTAGATTTTTTTTTGAAACGTTGCATCGTACTGTAGTTCTTTATCATGTTTAACCGAAACACTTGGAATAGTGACGATGGAATTCGTAACTGGGCAACTTCTGATTTATTTGCTCTTTCTCATTGACCCAAGTTCTCTGATGCTATTTTCACTGGAAGTTCAACCCGAATCAACAAAATCCTGTCAGGCGTATATTTTCACACTCCCTACAAGTTGCATCAGCTTTTATGGCAATGGAAGACCTGATTTTAATCGAAAAATCTGTTTTTCGTTTCAAAAATGTCTGCTCGCAATTTCTAATGCATTTGTACCGTGGCTGTTAAGACAGTATTATTAACAAGTACAGTGGATGTGCAATTCATGATTGACAGGTTGCTTTGCAAATGCATGTTTGGTTCAAATCTATATCATGTGGATCTTAACAGGGAAATGCGATTATCAAAAGTTTCTTTTGGCTGTCAACAAAGATGCCTCGCGCACAGTGGCATTTTTATGCAATATTAAAAAATCAGTTTAATTGTGTCCATACCCCACCTTGTATAATGCCATTTCTTCTGTTTTTTGTTTTTTTTTTTGTCGACTGTTTGCTCAAGTTTCTCAATTATTATTTGATTCTCTACAGTATGTGCGTTAACATCATGTCACTTGATTGCAATTTTCATTAACTTTGTTGTTATCAGCCATTTCACGTCAGCTTGTTGATTCTTCGCCAAACTGTTTTGTTAATGCGCACAATGCATTGCAAATGAAATGATTTTTCCATCAATCACAACAACATCGCTTTCGCTGAATCCTTCCGCAATATCGTCTTATTCCGATTCATCTTTAAGTCGCACTGATTTCACTTTTTCGACAATAAAACGAAAAACAATCTCCGTATTTTAAATTTTCTTAACTTGGCGCAACTTCGCTTCCACAGCGGACAACTGCGCGCCTGATCAGCAGGACCTGAGCCCTGTCGTTCCCATAGTCGTTGGTTCCGTTCTTGCCGGACTCATCGTGGTCGTCGTCGTCGCTTATTTCATCGGTCGGTCCCGGTCCAAGCAACCAGCTTACGAGACCATATGAGCACAACGGTTTTGCTTCGCCTGCAACAGCGTTGGTGTGCTCCCTGACAGATTATAACTTCATGTGAAAGCACTTTTTCTGGCGAATTTGTTAAACGTATGCCTGTCGTTGTTCTACATGTGGATGTATCGGGATTAATTCACTAAAACGTTTCGTTTTAGGAAAATATTTTTTCCGTAGCTTTGTGATCTTTGATGAATTCACGAAAATTGACTCGCTATTCTTGTTAAAGATCTTACAAATGCTATCACGGTCTTTTGTGGTGCAAGTTTCATTTGTTAACATTCTGATAGAGTACCGCAGTGCACCATGTTTGCGATTTTCGCGAGGCGATCGTAAACTGATGTATATCACTGTTTTTATCGTCACCGGTGTTAAACAATCGCTTTACGACCAAATTTACTGCAGTGCAAATGAATCGACTATCTGATTCCTTCTCATAAAATCGTGATGAAATATTTCGATATCAGGGTGGGCAATAGTGTTGTTTTTTTCAGGGTAGCCAAAAATGGTATTTCCATGTAGGATGCGCATCCATGGTGAAAAAAGTTACTTTCGTAGGTTTTAGGGGGGGACAATCGCCCCCCCTAAAAAATACGAAAGTAACTTTTTTCACCATTAATTTGAACAATTCGGAAAACAACATTCGTGATATAAGGCCATTTTGCCGTCCATTATTTTGGCACAGCACTATTGTGAAGCATACTTCACCTCTCTTACAGTAGTGAACCCGTGATGAGAATTGATTGCCAAATATCACTGAAATCGCTCCCTCTAAACTTACTGGCTGCATCCGCCCCTGTTTTCAGGTGGGGAAATAGGGGTGAAATTTCATTTTACTCACTCAAAACGAAGAAAACAACATTTTTTGATGAAAATTTAATGGCAAAAGGTCGAATTTAAAAATCCCTGGGGTGTCTTGGTCCCCTGCTCCCCCTCCTGACGCTTTCAACTGAGCCACAGGCATAGGGTTTCATTAAACCATCGTATGCTTATACTTTGCATTTCCTTGCATAGGTGTACGCAGTGGTGTGTTTAAGGGGAGGCGAGCGAGGCACTTGCCTCGGGCCCCCCCTTGAGGTGTTACCTGCGTAAATTTTCCATAGTTTTGATGAAAAACTTATTATTCACACATATAATGTACTACAAAGCAGATCATAAGTAAGTACTCTGCTTTCAAAGGGGCCCCCTACATAAACTGCTGTGCAGGTACTTTGCTTTGAAAGGGGCCCCCAACAGCAACTGTAATTTGAAGGTACTCTGCTTTCAAAGGGGCCCCTAACAGCCACTGAAATGTGTAAGTACTCTGCATTTAAACTTCATTGAAGGGGCCCCTAAAAGAAACTAATGCGTAAGTACTCTGCTTTGAAAGGCCCCCCCAACAGCCATTATAACATGTAAGCACCTTGCTTTCAAAGGGGTCCCAACAGCAATTATAATGTAAAATTTCATGCTTTCAAAGAGTCCCCAACACCAGTTGTAATGTGAAGTACCTTACTTTCAAAGGAACCCCCAACAGCAATTGTAATGTATAAGGATCTTGTTTTCAAAGGGGCCCCTAGCTGCAATTGCAATGTGAAAGTACCTTGCTTTCAGAGTGGCCAGCAACAGCAATTGTAATGTTCAAGTACTATGCTGTCAAAGGGGCCCCCAACAGCAACTGTAATGT
>JGI24158J21664_10011016_pt1 | contig 12038 bp, 6 predicted proteins | sample Ectturendosymbi3_FD_21664 | JGI IMG/M metagenome (IMG submission 21664) | reverse complement strand
ATGTGCGAATGCAGCAAGAATGTTCTACTTTCAGTGAAACAAGCAGTATCCAGAATACACCGAGTTCAGATTTGGTGAAAGTTGAGTTGCAAGATAGTGAATTGTGGAGGAAGTTTCATCATCTAACAAATGAAATGATTGTAAACAAACAGGGAAGGTGGGTTACTACGGTATTTCAAAATATTATTTATGTGCTCTTTCGTTGTATGATCCATGCGCTTTCAATATTTTATGGTCTTGCTGACACGAATTTAAACAGTCACATTTGGAGCGAATTTGCTAACTTGTTTTATTGTTTACTGAAGCAATGTTTTCGATTTATTTCTGTTTCTGCATAAAAATTGCATGGCCAAGTTGGATACAAAATTAGACTTAAAGTGCTTTGTGACGATTAATGTTTGTAAACAATCAAATCTAAAATGGAAGCGAAATATGTGGCCAGATATTAATTCGCCTTAAGTGACTAAATACGTCAAATTCTCGAAGATGTCCCAAGCAATACGAGTACAAATCTTTGACAATGCTTTGCAATTCAGAAACATCACAATATTGCTGAAGGAAAGTTAGTTGGGTAATTGATTTTTCGTCTGTTGGGAGAAAATGTTTAAATTTTCGAAAAATTTCCGGATTTCATGTTTGAAATTTCTAATTATTGCAGGTGTATGTTTCCAATTTACCGTGTCAAGCTTTTTAATTTGAAACCCGATGCAATTTACAACGTATGGATGGATATAGTGAACACAGACGGACAACGCTACAGACGACAGGTTTGACAAATATTTGTTCCTTTTAATCATGTCAGTAAGGAAGTTTGACTTCTAATAAGATTTAATTGAAAAAACTAAGAATGAAAATGATTTTTGTGCAAACCATATTATTGAATTAATTGAATGACGCTTTCACATTAGTTCTTATGGCTTATGTTATTGATCGTTATTGAACATTGCGCTTGTGTGTTATTTTAATCAAATTTTCATAACGAGCAATGCTTTATTTCACGGTTGATTAATGTAGCCCAGTGTTCTTCAACTGGTGTGTACGGTGCACCCTGGGGTGCACCAAATTATGCGTGGGGTGCACCACTATGAAAGGGTTCACAAGGGTGCATCACAAACTTGTCACACTAAACAGATACTTTTTACAAAACTTTCTGTTAGCAAAAATGAACCATTCTACCATTAATCAACCAATGACATTAGGATTTAACCTAGACTTTGCGCATTCTAAAGTGTGGTGAGTAGGCATGAGACTATGTCAACATAATTTTTGTTATTAATTGATTATTTCTTTGTGATTCATAAGAGACACACAATGAGCCATAATCAATAGAATTATGTAGCTGCGTTATTGAATTAGGGTACTTGCTTATTTAGGCCAGGGTACTCACAGACATAGGCGCAATTAGGTGGAGAACACGGGGAATGAGTCAGCAAATAGGGTGCATGGGTGTAAATATAGGGCGCATCAGGCCCGTAACCAGGGGGGCGAAGCCCCCCTAGAAAAAATTTCGCTCCCCTAGAAAAATGTGTTTGACATAATTTTGAAACTATTGGATATAGTTTAAAAAATTTGTCCCCTCTCAGAAAACTCTTCGCTCTCTCGTGGTGTCCCAAGCTAATTACGGCCCTGGGGCGCATGAGTTCGTCAAAACATCTTCAAGGGTGCACCATAGTACGAAAGGTTGAAGAGCACTGGTGTAGCCGATTTAGGAGTCTGCTTTCTGGCTTCAGTGCATTTCCTCTAAAAAGCACTGTGTATTTGCGCTCTTTTGCATATTAACTTTGACTGAGCTGCTTAATGATGCAGCCCACAAAATTTATCCAAATGCTTTTTTTGCTTCTTGAGGTCAAAACGTAGCTTCAGTTCCACAATAAAACACAAGAATTTCTTTTGATCGATTTTTGGTGAGACTGTTTAGGCGACGACTCTTTGACGCCAGTTGTTTTGGCGCTGAACTATTATGGTGCTGAGTCATTTTGGCGCCATTGCGGAGCCTGACCGGTGTGTGTAATGAAAATGGTTGAAAACGTGGATAAAACTTTTATATTGTAATTGTAAGCTAGACCTCGCAAATGTTCAAGTGGTGCCCGTGAGTCAAAATGTTTTGCGATATTTAGAATTTTACATTCGTATTTTGAAATTCGCATCTTCAAGACATTGGCAATGGGTCACTTTTGCTGTGTTTATCACATATGTATAGATAGCAATCGAGGAAAAATTTTTATCCCTTTTGCTAAATGACTTTCAGCCATGTATGTTATTAGCTATACGCGACAATGAAAGGAAGACTTTTAAAATGTTAAGAAAAACACTTCGTTCAACGTTTCTTGCCATCTTTCGAAGAAACAGTTGTTTTCTTGAAAAACATCCGAACAAATGGAAAACACACAGTTCTGGAGAGAACGACGTATGTGTAATAGAAATCAAGCAGATAAGTGCTAGCTCCAAAACAACCATAGGGTCCTAACAGCTCAGTGCTAAATCAAGGCAGCACCAAGTTTTTCCATCCCGCATTTTGAAACGCAATGTTCGAGTACACGAAACACAGAAGTATTCAAAGGGTGCATTAATTAAAATTCCGAAAATGAGTTTGTTCTGATCATTGCAGAAAAACCAATGGACGGTTGTTGGTCCTGGAAAAAGTCCTGTACAACACAGCTTTTATCTTCACCCTCTGTCGCCATTCAGCGGCAAAACTTTGATGAATCAGTTGGTTTCGTTTGATAAAGTGAAACTAACCAACTCGTTTTCCAAACAACTGTCTGCTGAAAAGGTACGATTTTTGTAGTTGGTATTTGAAATGAAGGGAGTTGTTTAAAAGTTTCATTACTATGTTTTTTCTTCACAGTCACTCTGTAGAAATGCTTACTTATTGCATTTGCTTGAAGGCTAGTGTTTTTTTCATGGGTGAATTCAAGCTGTGCAAATTTTAAGCGAAAATGTACAAATTTTACAACTTATTTCAGGGTAACAAGTAAAGTCGTCTTGACTGTCAAACATTCGTTTGTATGTTCGTTCATCCTCGAAAAGTCGAAAAGCGTTACTCTAGAATTTATTTCACAGTTTTATGTTCATTCGCAACATCATTATCAACCATGGCTTTATATCAGTCGTGTCGATAAACAAAGTGAGTTGCAACTTGAACCAACTTCAACGTTTGCTTTTGATGAAACATCATTCATCACAGTGACAACCTACCAAAACAAGCAGGTATGCTTTTATTTCCAGTTTGTAAAGTACTTCTATTGGATATAAATGTCTTATACCTGAGTTGGTAATTCAATATGTTTCTCAGTTTCATGGCTATTTGTGTTTGTATTTTCACTATCTGTTTGCGAAAAATGCAAACCTGTGACGATTTCAAGCATGAGGTAACCGGATGTAGTCAGGGCCGGCCTTAAGTCGATGCAACGGATGCGGCTGCCTTGGGCTCCGCGCCTCAGAGGGCCCAGCGCCATGGTTGGGCAGGTTGCTTATTTTTGGCCAGATACTCCTTGCGCACGAGAATTGTAGAAAGGTATAAAGCTCATCGTTAGCAAATAGTTATCTCGTTTGAATGAACTATGAATTTCCTCTAAATCGAACGTTATCAAACGTGCTCAATTCTCGTGCTCAGCTTTATATCATCTGCGCTCCACCACGTCCCACTCTTATGGATAGAATTTGGTTGTTACTAGTGCCAGTTGAGACTGAAGTAAATCTACATACTGCAAACAAAAGTGTGTGGTGATTCAACTGGTAATGAACACGAGTGTCTGTTGTATTAACTTTTTACGATAAAAACAAATTACGATAAAGCTTAGATCTGGCACTGTTGACAAAATGACCGGTATTTTTACAAAGCGCGTCTGGCAATCCTAGTCATAAAGCGGATAGCTGATCATGCGCCCAGACGTTACCTTGCACGAAAGCGTCCGCGAGTGTGGTTACCGCGAGCGAGATAAGCAAAAAGTTCATTTTAACAGTTCAAGTCAGTTGTTCTTCGAACGAGTGTCGTTCAACAAGAACGAAGTAACTGCATTGTAAGTTCAATTCGTTTGTCAGTTCGGTTTAACTGGCGTAACTCTGCACTTGCGCTCGCCGCTCCATTGCAGAGTTTCCTTTACAACTTTCGGCTTGATTACGAGTGGTAGCGGTACACTGTCTAATGTCCACCAAAGCAGCATGCTATTAGTCATACACACACATGACCGTAGCTGCGAGACACATGAGCTACGCCCACTCCCCATGAAATTAACTGTTGTGTTATCACAAGGGTTTCCAAACTTTCTCTGACCATGTACCCCTTCAGCATTTCGATAGATGAGTATGTACCCTAAATTTGTTGCGGCAAAAAGGCCGAGTAAACTAACAAAAATCCACCGAATTCTATAATATTTGGAAAAAATAATATATAAATATATTTTTCCCTTGTATTCCTAACCTTAAATGTACCCCTTCATATAGGCAAATGCACCAGATTGGGAACCCCTGTGTTATCATGTTTGCCTACATACAGATCAACTCCAATAATTTGCCCTCTTTTGATATTCATATACTTATTTTGCTGAAATATCGTCATCAAAAAGGTCATAACATGGTTGACTGAACACGATGACGTAATAAAACCACTGCTCAGAGGGTCCCCGCGCCAAGTCTTGCATTAGGCCCCGCGCCTGCTAGGGCCGACCCTGGATAGTTCTTGTTACCAGTTTGTAGATGAATCAGAAACTGGCAAAGTAATCCAGGCTTCGTAATAATATTGACGCAGCCTCATTCATGTCCAGACAGGCAATGCATATGTATAATATCGTACATAACCAATTATTTAGAGGCAAATTTTGCTGTTTATGTGTTTTCGAAGTCATGATACGTTTTGTACCATTTATCATGACATAGCAATAATGTCGCTGGTTGTGCGAGCGTTTTGATACCAAATCACTGTGATTAATGAAGTATTCCGAGGAAGTAAATGGAATCTTGCAATATGAATGCAGTGTACAACACAGTATAACTTCTGAATTAGAAACTCAAAACATAAGAGATTTCTAGGCAATGCAGCATTGGTTTTTGTATCGTCAAAAAATGCAGAAGTTAATTCTGGAAATTCAAAAATTGTTTCACATGGTATGTCAGTTTGTTTTTTTATTTTACTAGGTGTCGCAATTGAAAATCTACAGCAATCCATATGCATGTGGGTTCCGTTTGGGCGGAGGAAATGACGTTCGCAAAAGAAAAGTTCAGGAAATGGATGATCAAACACCGTCACCATCACAGGGATCCAATCAGAACGTGTTTAACAATTCAGCGAGTAAACGTTTGAAACAGCAATCTTGTGAAGTAAACACCCCGTCCATTTGCCAGACAGCTGATGCAATTTTTACACCGGAAATACCTCAGCTGCCGACTTGCTCCTGGATAGATGACCCTATACTTCCTCAACAAAACGTTTCTTCCGTAAGCAAGGTTTCTGGGGGGACAACCCTGCAGCCAGAAGTCAACTTCATTCAATCGAATCCTGCTGAACAACAAATAGGAGGAAACGTTGGGAACGACCCTTTGAAAGTTTTCAACGATCCCTCATTCTCCCAACAGCAAATACAAACTGACGTCCAATTTACATCTTGTCCGTCAATAGCTGGAGGTCAAGGTAACGAATATCATGGTTTATCGTCTCATTGCCAACAACAAAGCAACTGGCAAAACGGCAGCATTTGCACTTCATCATCTGCTTTCTGTGTTGCTGATCCCAGCGTCACTTCGTGCACCATTGCTGCAAGGAATGAACTTCCAGTTGTCGCTGCAGGTCACAGCAATCGAAGAATATTTCCTGAAGTTTCTCTGAGTGGCAGCACAATTCCCCAAATCGCCAATCAAGGTTTAATTCATAACACGTTTCCAGTCGACAACATTGGAGACTGCACGTCATTCGATCACGTGGATAATCATTCAAGAATGTTTGATGAAGGACGTCATCTACGTTACCAAGAAGAAAGTATTGTTTATCGCNAGGGCGATAAGCAGGTNACCCAATATCAGAACGGTCAGTCTACTTACCACCAGCACTCACCTGATTTTCTTGGCATTTCAGCTACAAGGTCGTCGTGTCAGTATCGTTTTTAATTCTTATATGACCATCATGCTGTTCTCGCCTTTGATATCAAAGTATGCACTCATTTTGAAGATTTTGTACGAAAGTTTTGTGTCTTGTAATCATTTTGGTTTGTGCCTTTTTTGTGCAAGACTTTTTTTCAAGGTTAAATACAAATTGTGGTTTTCTTAGAACGTGTGCGTCACTTTGTTGCAGTTTACTTGGATATTTAGGAATTCAGCGCGTTCGAAACTTTGCGCATACTGACTGTACAGAACATACGCTTAAATCCCACACCAACTGTAGGAGAATAGTCTTCACACTTTTTAGGTGGATGTGAAATGTGGATACATCAGACCCAGATAACTACCGGCAATAAGCAACAAAATATTGGAAAGTAAATAATGTAAAACCGTTTTTTAGGAAAGTATTGTTTATTTTTGTGGACAGTGTTTTTTGCTTCACGCTTGGAGTATTTGGTTAAACTACTTTGATTTTCGTTCTTTGATGGTGTTGAATCTAACATCTTCAGACTTTGGAAATAAATTTTCATTGCTTGTCAATCTGATTTTGCCTTCAGATGATTCACTCGTTTGATAAATGTCGAAAATAACACATTTTTCGAAACAATTCATGGACTCACTTAAAATGCAGATTCAGTTGTCCACGATGTTTTTACTGATATTAACTTATTGTTATCGAGAGCGAAAATTGGTTCATTAGATCCACAGTGTTTCTCACCATATAATATCACAAACAGGATTAAGACATTTTAAACATGTACAAGTAGCGATGGCCATCAGGGAGGTAATTAAGGTTGGCTTGATGCTAGTACTTTACAGCAGAAAAAAAATGATCGCGAGCACAACCCACAAATTGCTATAAATGGCTTTTTGTACTGCGGGAAGCCTTAGATCAGTGATTTTAAAACTTTTTCAGTTTGTGACGCACTAAGAAAAAAAAATTCGCGGCACACTTAATACACTACAAAGTTGTTTTTAAAAACATTGATGTGAATATGCGATGGGTGTGCCTGTTTTGGGGAACAAATAAGATTGAAAAGAGGTTCCGTCGTTGCCAATCACACCTGCATTTTTTGCTTTTAATTTCTGTCAGAGCAGAAAATCCATATATACAGAGCCACGAAGATGCAAATGGTAAGATTGTTTTGATGGCTTTCTCACCAATCATTTAATAAGATTTGTAAGCAGATCGCCAAAACTCGTTCAAGCTGTTTCGATCTTTGTTCCGATCCTTACCTATGGCCATGAATCTTGGGAAATGACCGAAAGAACATTAACTCAGGCGCAAGCACCAAAGATGGGGGATTTTTGCGAAGAGTCCACGGTGTAACAGAAGGGTGTATCCAGTTTAGATTGCGCCCGGGGCAAAAAAAACAGGTTTGGCGCCTCCATATTTGAACCTAAGGTATTTTGGGAGCAAATGTGCATTGAAGAAAGAACTTGCGACTTTTCGGCGTCCCCCAGTGATTCGCCCCTCGTTATGTCCCTGGTGTGGCACTTCGCGACAAAGTCCCTGGTGTGGCACCTGCAGCTGTGAAATTCGCAGAGCCTTGAATGTCGAAACACTTCTCCTAATTGAAAGGACACAACTGCGTTAGTTAGGCCATGTATCGAGAATGCCCAGCGAAAGGCTGATGAGGAAGCCCTGCTGGCCAAACCCACGGGAAAGCGACCCAGATGTCCGCCAAGGTGGAGTAACTGCATCTCCGACCTTGCTTGGTCCCGTCTTGGTGCGGAGCCAGCAGAACTATCTCAAATCGCTGTTGACCGTGATGTATTCCAAATTCTCTTATGGATGTTGTCCCCGCAACCCTCCCTAGAGGAAAAGTGGGCATGAAAATGAATGCAACGCGTAACAATTGCGTTAGTTTATCCGCCGGTGTTTAAAAGTGCTCAGCTAGCGAGTGAACAACTTTCTTAGACGGCTAGAATTGATTAATACGAACGTAGAGACGGCTAAAAATGATTTGCCTGCAATTCATGATACCTTTTTCAGGAAATAAGATGAAAAATAAAGTTCGGGAACCGCAATTGTTGCGTCAGCGTCAAATCATGCGGGCCGCGAGTTAAGTCGTCATGTGGCCCACGGAGCATTTTGAGTTTGAGACACCTGATCTAACGCAATTAATTCAGTACTGCCTCTATCTATCTTCTGATTTCCATCTATCTGTCTTCTGATTATTTAGCGGAGTCGTATGAAGCAATAAATCAATCAATCACATCAACAAAAGTTTACATAGATCATTCTACAAAGCTTGAAAACCTCAATTCCCGAAAAGGAAGGCAAAAGACATTGTCAGATGGGCATGAGGATGGACTGAAAGACCATGTGCAAGAAAAATGGAGGAAAGGGCAAATTGATAATCTGGGCTTTTGATTTCACTTATTTTTGCAAGCTCAGTGAAAGGGAAAGATCAATTTAACCTTACGACATGATATCATACAAAAAAGGTAGGCGTTACGAGACGACTTGATTAATCATAAGAAAATAACCTATGACCAGCAAACAATCACTGAAGATTGCATTTTGGTGCCCTGTTGACACTGCGCTTTATGTGGCAGTGATGGTTAGCATCACGTCGTGGTCAAAAAGGAAAAATACATTTGCACACCCACAGGAAAGACCAGGTTGACCTAACGTCTTATGCAAAATTAATTAGATAAACCGCTTGAAACAGTTGGAAAAAACAGAGACAACCAGCCGGGTGCTTTACCCGCAACATTATAAAACACGCAAAATAAAAACCTGCCTTGCTTATCCATTTGTACAAAAAGGTGACATTTACAGAACAGACTTCTTGCAAAAATCTTGGTTGGAGTGAAGATAAACACGCATCGAAACAAAGCCTAAATCAACTAGGACCGAAGATCTTACTGGACATCAGGTGCTTTTGAGTTTTTTGAACCTTAGTTTTGCTTCTTAGTCTTGGTTATTATTTGCTTTACAAGCCTTTGATTTTGTCTCGTGTATGTTTCACTGTTTGCTTACTGCTTTTTATGGCCCTTTATTCATTGGTCGCTCTGGATCGTTTTCTTTTGACTATTGCCTCTGTTTAGACGTAGCCTTTCTCCGGGTGTAGTGTTAAAAACGCATTTCGATGTGAACGCACCCAAAAAAAAGTTTTTTTGGGTGTGTGAACGCACCTAAATAACTAGCCATTTTCAACAGCATTTCAAACTCATGTTAAAATCAGTATTTAACGATATATTCAAATTTTTTACACTACAAACGAAAATATGAAAGAAGTGTGAGAACACGTTCCAACCCAGTCCCGTCGCCACGGAGGGCTTTGGTGGTCTTAGCCCTCCCAAACAAAGCTCCAAGTCCCCCAAATTAAAATATTGAAACATTATAAATTAGTGGAATTTTGTACAATTTTAATGTCAAGCCCCCCCCGCACAAACGTAAAGCCCCCTATTGAAGACTTTCTGGCGACGGTTGTGTTCCTACCCCACAAAAAAGTGTGGGAACGGCGTTCCGACTCGTTCCCGTCCCATACTTCTTGCCTTGCTCCATTTTCTCTTTTTTAATTCGTTGCTTGATTTCGCAGGTTTTTGCGTTAATTTCTTTTTTTTTCGTAGGCATTTTGACTTAGTTCAGCCAGTTTGTGCTTCTGTAACAAACGTGGTTTGTTTCAAGTGGTTTGCTATGAGTGGTCTGTTATGAACTGGTCTGTTTTGAAAATGAAACGAATTGAACATGGCTTTATTTCAGGGGCGCAACCAGCTCTTCATTTCGGGGGGGGGATTTTAATGAAATTTCATTCGATGATGTCATCGTGCTTATTCAACCGGTGTACAAATTTTTCGCAAACGTCACAGATAAAATTCTCTTCGCAACATTTCCGCAAATCAGAACTTTTTAGTTTTAATCATTATGCAGGCCGAACGATCAGGACAGAAAAAATTAGTAGCCTAATACAAACACTTGATTCCGTACTCAACTAGTGCAGTCCTGGCTTTAGTGTGGCAGACGTATGGACTACTAATAAACCTGCCTAACTTTTCTTCTTGTTTTTGCAAATTCGTTCTAGCCCTATTCTTCTAGCATGTGTTGGAATATCTATCACAAACTGTAAGATCCCAAATTTTTGAAGGATAAGCTTCGTCAAGGGTGAGGTGATCTTTGAATCCTAACATATCAGGCAAAACGGATCAAGTGTGTTTGGGGCAAAACGGTTTTTTCTGTCATCCACACGAGTTGCGTGAAAGTTTTTAGAAGCAAGTTTAAGGTCAGTGGTGTAGGAGGTGGGGGTTCCGGGGTGTGGATGCCCACCCCCAAAAAATTTGATTTGATAAAAATCAGGGAAAAATCCCTTAAAATTCGGGCAATATCTGTGTAAATTTGGGCAAAATGTGTGAAAACCTTCGCAAAATCGCTTTGTGTGCTCTGATTTTACAAAAATGGCGCCCGAATTCAAAGTGCAGACGTTTCTTTTTTTTGGAGGTCATATTTCTTCAGTTCTTTTTCGGGCAAGTTAGGGAAATTTGGGCAAGTTTGGGGGAAATTTGGGCAAAAATGGTGGTTGAAGTGCTTTCATTTGAAAAAAATGCGCCCTAAATGGAATGAAATACAGTCATTTTTTGAGGTGATTTTCTTTAGAGTTTTTTTCGGGCAAGTTTCGGGAAATTTGGGTAAAATCCTTCGCACCCCCAAAACTTTTCCTGCTCTTACATCTATGAAAGGCTATGGGCTTTCAGGGCTTACACTGATTTCAAAAGGTAGGGTCTGGTAAAGCGTCATTTGCAGCCAAAGTGGTGCAGTAGGTAGGTGCGTTCAACACTTGACTAGCACTCATATGACACTTCACTAAACCCTTTTTCCCAAGCCGTGGTACTGGTACCAACCCAGGAAGACAATCAAACGTGAAACTGTCCACACGCTAAATTAGTTAAAATATCAGGTTTCGAACCAAAAATGCAACTATAAACGTTTTTTTTAAGAAATGTACTACGTTAGTAATGGTGAACCGTTTTGCCCCCAACAAAAATAATCTAAATGTTGCAGAACATTGCTCTTCAATCTTTTTGTCATCGAAGAACCCCTGATATACTTTCGCGTTTGTCATGGAACCCCATTAGCAAAAATTTAAAAGAACGAATTACTTGTAAGAAAATCAAGTATTTCATTATAAAACAATTCAACAAATGAACAGTTATTACAGAACTTAAAGAGCAAGAAATTCAATTACTCGCTTGTTCTTGCATTTTTGGAATTTAGCTGCTACATTCAGAATTTGGTCATCCGGCAAAAAGAACCCGTATCTGAAACATGTGTCGTCCCATTTTCTAATTTTGGCAAATAAATTACATTTGCTCCGCTTCGGATCAGGTGCCTCTTTTACATTTGAACTAAACTGCTGATTACCGTCCACACATTCGCTGTTGTTATTATTTCGCTTCACATATGAAAATATGCTGTTTTGCTTTACCTGGCTTGACTAAATAGTAAAAAGTTGGGTTTCACATTGTTTTTACTTTATTCCCACAAAGATTGAACAGCAGCTTTAGTATGTGACTCGGTCTTCAGGCTGAGTCTACTTTTTTTACTGTCTATTCTACTGTGAACTGTACATCGGCAGCATCGTATAACTGTGATGCAACAATAACGTTCTTCTAGCTGCACAACAATGAACAAGTGACGCACAAACTGCCAATATTTCTTGTTCCGCTATCTCCACTCAACCTCCTCTATAACTACAGTAACTGGCCTACTTGGAGTCTGAATGCGGCACAGTGATCTAAAAAATTTCATGATGACGCATCAACATAATGAAGCAAAAATCATTTCCCCTAAAAAACGAGAAACTCTCACGGAACCCCACTACATGTTTTGCGGAACCTCTGTTGAAGAGCACTGTTGTAGAAGAAGAAGCGGCTTGACGTGGCTATAAACTTTTTTAATAACAACCAACATGTCAAGATTTCTCTTATCACTTTGAAAG
>JGI24158J21664_10011015_pt1 | contig 12039 bp, 5 predicted proteins | sample Ectturendosymbi3_FD_21664 | JGI IMG/M metagenome (IMG submission 21664) | reverse complement strand
ACAGCGACCGACTGCGGTTATGTAGGTTTGCAGGCTATCATGTCGACGGTCGGACTGTTCGCAAACAAGTACATCACGTTGAATCACGAATGGAATATTACCGGGAATTACGCAGTAAGAATGCACAAAACATTAAAGCGCTAATGTGTCCGCTATATTATCAAGTAAGCTGACGTAAAAGTTGAACTTTGCAGAAAACGTCTTTCATGAAACGTTTCGTGTAATTCAAACCTCCAAGCTCATTATCGCGTTCGTGCATTAACTTCAAATCTTGAAACTCTGTATCAAATGGTCTACCTTTTTCTCGTATTCAAATGTTGAGCATAGTCTTTTCAAAATGAACGAAGAACGTTTTTACATTTAGTAAAATACGGTTTTCATTGTGCAAGCTTAATATGAAATATTTCGAAACATTTGTTTGTTCTTTTCGCAGGTTTGGGTCACAAACACAAAACAGTAAACCATTCTCAAGAGTACGTCACCGCTGAAGCCGTCCAGACAAACCACACATAAAGTCTGTGCCGTGACGCTGAACGAAAATTAAAATCCATGAATGGAGCAAGACGTTCCTTTCTGCAGTCCTATCTGAACAAATGGTTATGGCGCCGCCAACGAAGCAAACATCAATGTTTTGAGGATTTAGCAGCAGCAGTAGCTACCAATCCCAAATGAGGTATAAACACTTTGATACCGCTGGCATAGGAACAACTGGTTCGTATGAAAATCCACTTCCGTGGCTATAACCTTGAGTTCCTCCAGCAGCTTGTGACTAACAGCAAACATTTTATTCTTCTCTTCAAGATAGCGATTGTGCAAACCGTGCATTGAAAATTTAACATTTCACTTTTCGGGACCGAAGCCAGAAAACGTTTTGGTGAGCGCTTACACCCGTCTCAATGTACATTCATTGCATTGTTAGAAACTGCAGCACGCATGGAATTGGATTCAAATTGTCATGTTTCCGCAATGGCTTGTTGGGTTGCACAAACGTTTTTAAAAAGTCTCAATCTTCTGTGTCTTTTTGCTAGCAGCCGTTTTTTGAATTACTTTTACTGAGAATTTGTGTCGGAATAGTACCTGCTCAAACATCTTTCATACCACAGCATTTGCAAACACAATCTTTGAAACGGTTACTATACCACGCTTTTTCCAGCATTATCGAATTTTAGTGCTAATAGCAATTGTGGATATTAAAGAAATGCCGCCGTTGCCTTTTACTGTTGTGTATGGGACACATGGAACATGGGTTTTAGCATATTGGCCTAATAAAAAAAAACAAAAAACGATTCGATTGCCATTTATTCCTAGATCTTACCCGAAAATGGCAAATACTGAGCAGGTGTGTCAAAGTCTAACCTGATACACAGCCTTATAAATAAGAATTGAATATGCCTTTCTTGTAGAAGTACTCACTGCCGCAGTGGTTGCATTGTCTAAAGTGGTATCAACATGCAAGGTGGTTCCCTTGTGTTACCGATGTTATGTGAAGTTACCTTTGCGAAACCCTTTCTGTGACGTCACATAATCAATACTCACGTTGACTGTTTCCTTCTGGGCCGGTTGGAAAAAGATGTGCTACATACAGTCTATCTAAAGCAGCGGTTCTTATAACCAGGGGGGCCGTCATTAAATTTCAAGGGGGGCACGAGCCCTATTCATGCGCTCTGCAACACGGAACGTTTGATCAATAAATTAACTAATAACTAGGCCTACATTTGCTTGCACAAATTGTTTATGTTCTGGGAGGCTTGAAGCAAAGGACAATTACCTAAAGGGGGCGTGGTAGAGACAAGGTCAAGAACCACTGATCTAAACTAAAGCGATCACTCCGTTTCACGTATCAGTGCATCAAACAGTCAGACGAACATCATGGTCCGGCGTTTCAATCGTATTTACACGCAACCGAAATTTGTTGTCTTGTAATCTATGAGAGTACAGACATACTGCAGACAGTGGCGCAGTCAAAATGAGGCCGAAGAGGCCATGGCCCCAGGGGCGTAAGGAGGTTAGATGGCGTCCGGGGTAAGAAGCAAGTTTGGCGCTCCCATGTTAGAACCTGAAGTCTTTTACAAGCAAAAATACTGTATTGAAGAAAGTACTTGAGACATTGTTGGGACTTTTCGGGAACCCCGCAGTGATGCAGTGCCCGGGAAATTGTGCCCTCTTGCTTTCCCCTCGTTACACCCCTGTATGGCTCCCCCGAAACAATTGCTAAGATTTTTACTGGTGCTTTATATCAATTTTTAACTGTTAGATAATATACAGAAAGAAGAGTCGGACTCAAGGTGACGTCAGTGACTGACGACATCCATGACTGGCCTCTCCCAAACAAAATTCTTGGCTGCGCTATTTTATTTAGTGACAAAAGGAAAATTGTCTGTAATGAGTTTGACTTGAGTAAAAGATCGCTCCAATTTAAGATCTGATTTCACCCATTGCATCACATTACTTTGGTTCAGTTAGGAATATTGCTGGGTAGGCTACTTTGCTGGAAGTTTTTCTGAAAAAAAATCAGGTTTGCCCTTTTTTTCAAAAAAAAGAACAGACCAGTTCATAAGCAGTATGTCTTGTCACTTGGCAAATGAATAAGTTCATATTTAAAGCGCTCCATCTCAATTCTTGACCGCTTTCAATTCAAATTTCCTAAAAAGGAGAAGCATGAAACGTCTTGATGATGAAGTATTCACCAAAGTTAACGGACCGTCGAAAAAAACAGTGCAATCGATGACGTTATTTGAAACACCAGATATTTTCTATAAGTTTATATCTAACGACCATCATAAGTGTCGTTGTAAAGCAGCGATAGATCAAACTTTTCAGTGACCAAAGCGTATATCCAGATCCAAAATTACCGCAACCGTGGAGGACCGCAGATGTGGTTTGACCCCATGACCCCCTGTCTTACAATAATATCGAGCCGTAAAAGTTGCTTAATAGCCGATTTACAAACTTTCGTTGGAACCACTTAATCTCACCCACCTAGTAAAAGTAACCATATTATCAGGCTTGTCAATGGGAATGGGATTCCTATGAGAATTCCATGGGAAACGTCCCATGGGATGGGACAGGCATAAATTGCTATGGGATGGGAATGGGACAGATAAATATGTCCCATGGACAACCCTGCATGTATTATGCAGAATGAATAAAGCGCACCGCACGATGCCAGATATATTTCGTTGGTGTATTAAAATTACCAGTTTTCAATGCGGCATCCGATATGATCTTTGCTTTTGTGAACAACAAATATGCTGCGCAATGGCGTGTCCTGCACTAGCCTTTAAATCGCATGCTTTGATGCAGTTCAGGTCATGTTTGCCATTGCGAGTAATGAATAAATCACACTGAGCCATGACGAGCATGCTTCAGTAGGGTTGGCTTGGTTTCCAATATACTTCAAAGCGTAATTTTTAGTACTGTAAGCAATAAATTGAAAAGACAGCTTTGTGGGGTTCATACTTCACTAGCTTGCACTAGCATCGAATGGTTTTCAATGCCTTTCAAACTGTTTTTACTATCGTAGTTTGCCTACTCACAAAACACACAGGATTTAAGAGGGATGCATTTTACTAGTGTGACCAGTGAAAGGTATTCAATGCATGCCCCCGACATAGTCTGTTTGCTCTAGTCAGCTGTAAATGCAGCACACGGATTATAGGTAATATGCTTTACTTCCTCGCCATTATTTGAATATCATAGATGTTTTGTTTCAAGTTGCTTAATTGCGTGGAAAAAGTGAACTATTCTGCACAGTGCAAGTCTGTTTTCAACTCAAGCATCATGAAACCAACTCTTTTCAACAGTTATACTGTCGTTCCGTGTTAATATGCACCGTAAATGGTTTGGCTGCACCGGATAAAAACAATTGAATCTAAGTGCGGTACGGCGTGTAACGTGTGCTGGAAGTTTGCTGGAGGTAGGTAGAATGGTCGTACCCGTCGAGTTTGTGATGTCATTATCTCCTTTTGGCGTGATGCTATCGTCACAAAAATTGGCAACTGACATCATCATCTGCACGTGCGTCACTGTGATGTCATCAATGACGTCATTTTTTGGAAGTGTGGTGGGTGGATTTCTTCACTAGACCCCAAAAACTCGCCCAGTTGATGATAATTCGCCCCATTTGATGATAATTCTGTCCAAGTTATAACGTGTACCTGAAGTTCCCGAAGGTAAACGGGAAATTTCAGGGACTCGTTGTAAAAAGTGACAGATGGTAAACGGAGCCTCGTCCTGACCTTGACGCAAATAGTTTCAACAACTTATTGTCTGGAAACCGTGACTAATGGAAAGAGCATAAATCGGAAGCAGGATATCATGTAATTTCTGTGCTGGATTTTGGTGGAATCATTAATAAAAGTGTTTCTTGGTTTTTGACATCAATGAAATAATTTAGACTTTTGTTGGAGCACTCAGAAAAACACATTAAATTGTCTTTGAGGAGATTGGTCAAAAGAAGTTTTTAAAAAATAAAAAATGAATCTGATTTCAGCCCCAAAAAATGCAACCAGCTGCTTGTCTTAAAATATTTGTTTATTTTTTGGTATGAAATAGTTTAATGTTTTTTATGAAATAGTTAGTTCCACGATTTTCTATCAGATGTGTTTTTGCAAACCTACAAAACAAGCGATTCCAGTTTGTAGCTTACAAAACTTATGCAGTATTACTCAAAACTATCGCAGGAAATATTAAATCTAAGAACATATCGTTGCTGTTTTCTCTAAAACAATCTCTTGAACACGATCAGCGCAATATACTGAGCAAATTCCATTCATGTTCCAAATTGATGTTCCCGTTCGCTGGCAAGTTGGCCTTTTGTTCATAAAACTTCCTAGTATTTGTTAATCGTAGATCACTATGTTTAGCACACATTGTACAAAGATTGAGTGTTTACATAGGCTCAACGTGATTGTTTGACCATATTTCTGGTGGGAAACGAAGCAATTAAATGTAGAAAGGCGGAATTTTGGGCTGATGACAACCAGATGGTTAAATTCGGAACCTTGCCCACGTGTGGAGGTGAATTACGTTGATCCAATAGCCCGCGTCTAGGACTTTGTCCCAAGGTTCATTCAAACGAAGCCGGAAAAGACATGAACAACATGAATTCTTACATTTCAATGCACGTATCTGTGCCCAACACCTTTATATTATTCTCTTCGAAACGACCCTCTCTACTTCCAAAATGCATAACTAGTCTCTCAGAAAGAACATGACAACTTTATTACTTTTTCAACGTAGATTCGAGGAACTGCTCTAACCAACGCATCTGACGTCATTGGGGAATGCTGATCTTCACAAACGTTTGTAGATTTGATCAAATTAGTATCTTTTCTCAAGAAACGTCGCAGAAGAAGCAACTTAAAGCCAAAGGTTATTAGCTTTTATCATAATTATTACGAATCAGTCCCAACGCCACGTGGAGGCTTTGGTGGGCTTTGCCCCCCAAAACAAAGCTCCAAGCCCCACCAAATTGAAATATGAAGCACTATAAATCAGTGGAGATTTTGTCAAATTTTAGAATGTCAAGCTCCCCTGCACAAACATAAAGCCCCTCTATTGAAGACTTTCTGGCGACGGCTCTGTTAAGAATCCATAATTTTGTGACTAAGATTAAAAATCAATTGCTTGTTCAATTATTATTAGATGTTGCAACAAGAATGAAAATGGCTTTTTGTATTCAGCAACGCAGACCTTTGTTCTCAAGTTGTCATTTATCTAGTTTCGATGCTCGTTTATTGCCCCTACTCTTGAGCAAACACAAAATTCAAATTTCTTCGAGGTGGAAAAGCAAGGATTGAGAAAAGATTCCTGCATTAGTCTAGTGAAAATTGCAACATTATCCTGGAGAAAAATACACTTTAGAACACAAGATCATTAATCTTTTGCAGAATTGAACTTTCATTCTGTAATGAAATTTATCGCGAGATGTGGATTTTGCTGTGATCCGTCATAGAGAAGCTTTTCAGCGACTTGCAGTTTTCATTTCTTTAACCAGAACTTTGAATGCTTGTACTTGTCAAAGTAAAGAAGTTTGAAATAGAGCGGAACTTGAAAGTCTCGAAAAGTGGCATAAGAAATATTAACGTAACAAGCATCAAACGAGATCACACTACAGACTTCTAGATAAACAACCGTTTTATCATCAGCAAAGATTCACGTCTTATTCGATGTTTGCTGACAATGATAACAGTTGTCTTTCGAAACGCCTTGTACTGTATAATTTCATTTAAATCATTGGTTGTAGTATTTATGTTTCTTAGAAAGCAACTCGTCTCCACAAAGGTGACGAAGTTGAATCAATCAGCAAATCGATTTCACGAAACAATAAACATCCTCAGCACAAATTTTCAGGACTGAGGACGGGTAGAGTTACATGAAATCGCTTTGCTATTAAAAGAAAAATGGCAGATTGATCATACTTTGTCGCCTTTGTGGGGACTAATTACTTGAAAACAGATATGTGTAAGTCTGAATCATTGCATAAAGAAAGCAGAGCCCAGTCGGCTGATTCCTCGAAAGCTTCTAGCAAACTTAGAGCTTGTAGTTGCTTCTTATAAAGTTTAATTTTTCATATATTGTCTTCACATTTTTTCCATCATCTTTACAATACATGTAAATTGATAAAAAAGCGTGAATTTAATTGTAGTTTGTCAAACATACATGAGACAATGCAGACAAATCTTTGACCTAACTGCTAATGAAGTAGCAGAATCAGGTGCAGTAAACCTAAAAACAAAATCGAAAGAAGAAAGACACTGTGAGATTAGTTCCTTTGGCCAAGTATAATGTGTGACTGCCTCACCACATCTATTCAGGATACATTTCACGGCAGGCATGTTGTCTAAAGGTCAACAGCCTCAGAATCTGAGGTTTCTATTTGCTTTACAAGCTCGGCAAATAAAGTTACACGGCCAAGACTCTGGCTGTTCAAAATTAAAAACCTGCATGGGTTTCTCAACAGTGTTGTAGAAAATCTGCCGCCGAATAACTTTTCACCTAATTCGATTTCCGTATTTTAATGAAACAAGAATGCTTTTTTGCTTTGTTTATCTATGAAAAGGAGAAAAGATTAGGTAAATAATTAAGTCTTTTATCCCAGGTGTTACATTAAAGGTACATTAAAGAAATCGACTCTCGCTTTGTTGGAGTAAAAGCGCACTCTTATTTTTTCACGCGAAACCTAAATATTGGCGATTGTAGGGCCATTGCTGTGAAATAATAAATACAAAAATTGCTTAACTATCTCCACTGTAGCTAAGACTATATATTCCGTGCTGTGAGCCCCCCTATTTCTTCGTGAACTATTAAATCCCTTCTTATATGCTTTTTTCAGCAGCGTTTGAATGCATTTGACCTGAACGAGATGAAGAAGATTTCCCTCATGTTGAATGAAACAAGTTTGCGCTGAGATTGATTTTTAAAAATTTGTTTACCCTTCTGTTTTTAACCATTGAAACAAGTCTGTTCGACCATCGTGAATGACTAACGGTGTGTTTGACAAGAACAAAGCTTTAAAACTTATTTAGAAATCAAGCAAACTATTACAAATGAGTAATATACATATTAAATCAATTTTATATAACATACCTTTCCCTCAACATGTTAAAATTCCAAGAATTTGAGACACTAGCCATCACGTAGACCTGCTAACAACTGAATATTTCAGATACCCGCTCTGCGCTGATGCTTGATGTTCTACCGACGTTTGCTTTCGACATGTATTTTATAGCCCTCGCTGGAGCTACGATACTGGTCCCGCGCAAGTAACGTAGTAGCTTCGGTTGCCGGGCTGGTGAAGCGCGAAATAGGAACATTCTTACATCGTTCTGTTGAGATGACAACGCACGCCTGGACCGTAGCGAGGAAGGAGAGGGTAGAGATCCTTGAGAATGGTGCGCATCAAACCAAAGCTTGCCGTTGCAAATGATTTCGACACAGAAGCTCATTTTTTCGAAATCCAAAGACAACTGAGTCGCTAGAAAATGTAAACAGCAGCAACAAGTTCACTGCTCATATTCTTTTAGGAACTATATACCTCGGAATTAAGTTATCAAGTTGCCGTCAACTTTCTAAAAATACCTCATATATGGGGGTTGTTGTTACGACGTTTTTGCTTTGAAATTATAAACGCACTATTTATAAAGTAGTGTTTGGTAAAAGTTGTCGAGACTAATAACTAATACAACCTAAAAGATTGTTTTTTTGTGTAGTTTAAAATGACTTTTTTCATTTGTAGGTGAATTACCCAATATCTCAACCTTACTCACTGCAGCCAACTCTTATTGATAATAAGTACCTCACAGCTTCCCTTTTCACTTCGGCGAAATTATGTGTTTGCTCTAATTGTTTTGTTTTATTTGTTGACCCATTGCAAGTGAAATGCCTTTCGTGTAAGATTTTGCACTTTTCAAAGATTGGTCCAAGCCAGCATAAGAGTTTGTGTTTTAAGCATCGAGACTGTGTTAACTGAAGTGTCTGTGGTTAAAACCTGATTGTGAATTCAATCCTATTTAGTCAGAAGTAGCAGGGTCATAATCACAAACATAAATCTTAGTAAACATGCGAACCTAATTTCTGACTTTTGCCTAAATTTTTCGGCTGATGTGAAAAAGTGTTCAGTTGAAACTTTTAGGCGGAACATATAAAAGCTCGAAAGCTCGATGTCTTTTACAAATTTCTGTTAAAGTGTCCTCAGGTAAAATCTTTGAATTTTATAAAGGTTAACGGCACACACTGTCCGGGGGGTCGATAAAGGCACTGGAAGGACAATTCTTGTGTTGTGCAGCTACATTGTCTGTACTCGCAATTGCGTTGTGTGAGAACTTTCCGCAAAATGTTCTCGTGTCTTCGACGTTCTGATCGTCGCAAAAAGCGACGGAATGGGCTATCTATGCAAAGGCACACGCTGTCACAAATTGAAGGCCGATTAGTTTAATTAAAACTTTCGTTTTCATCGTGTTACCTGGAAACCATTAATCCTTACAACGACATTCATTTCAGCCTAACAACAAAACCCGTTCGGTAGCCGTGAAACCCCGGCACTTGGGATTCACCCTCATTGGTTTTTGTCAATTTATTCTGCAGGCATGGAGGGGGCGGGGCAATAAAGTGATTTTAGAGCACACAGCAGTGACCTCCTGGAAAGCAGGAAGTTGAATTTGCTGAGTTGCGAAAAATACTGGATTTTTTGGAATTTCAGATGTAAAACACAGTACAAGAATTATATATAATTTTTTTAAATCTTCACTTATGGTTGCCTCAAATCTTCACTTATGATGACATGAGAAAACATGAGAAAAACCTTAATTGAACGAAAGCCACGCTGCAAAAGAAACTAATCTACATCATGGTTAGCATGAGGCGCCTCTCACAATTACCTCTGCCTGAGGAAAGTATCCAAGGTGACAACTATATTTACAGTAAACAAAACCACAACGACATGTTAGACCATTTATGCAGCAATATGGTTATGTCAATCAAAATNGCGTCAAGTGAAGCTATACCTGATAACACGATATCAAAGCATCACATCACTGGATGAATGGCTTCTGTGAAAGAAAAACAAAGTGCTTCCAAAGATGTTTAGTGTTGCTGGAAAGACAATTGCAATCATAAGCCCCGAAGTAGACTTTTTTTGAAAATTGATGGAGAGTCGCAAATGTTTCAAATATGTGATAAAAGTTTGTCGTAAGTAAGGCACAGGAAAAGCACAGCACAGATACACTTCAAATTCTCTGCAGGGCAACTCTCCCAGAAAGTTCTGACAAAATATCAGAAAGGAAGATAACAGGAAAGCCATGCTGCCATCCACAGTGGTTGGAGCAGCTAGAAACAAAGCTGTTACATCGATGTGAGAAAAAAACCTTGAAGTTTCACTGAATTCATGAAAAACAGCAATATTGATAACTTTGCAAAAGAAGATCAACCGAATGCGGTGCCAGGCTGGACATGGATTTTTACGGGCTGGGTCGTAAAACAGAGGCCGGGTCGGTCTGGGTGTTGCCTCAAGTGTAAAACTCGATGTTCTTCAACAAATCATTTGAGTAATTTTGGTAAAACCAGCAGTTCCTCAGTCAAACGTCCCACATGGAGACCTCGTTGTTCTCGATGACTGATCCATGCTTGGTGTCCTCGCTTCGATGCAAATGCAGGCGCGTGTGTTCGCAGTTCATAAAAGTGACCACTGACCAGTAAGATTGCCCATCAGTCATGGGCCACCATCGATCTAGAACCATAAATAAGGACGACTGGGGGGATTTTGATTTACCTACCGAAAACGAAACACTTTTCCGTGAAATGGTTTCTGTTTGCAAGACTAACGTCAGATCGTATATTTGCATATTCATCTCCAGGCACAGTTTGCTTCAGCAATGTCTTATGCTTAGAAAAAAACTCGTCCATCTCGAATTTCTTCATGCAATCGCCACGGAGAATGTTTTTTCGCTTGCTTATTTTTGACTCAATTAACTGCTAAACTTTCACTCCGAAATTAATCTTCCTCAGATGCCTAACCAACCGAGACATCATACAATGCTAACAGTGCCTGATAATACGTTACGACNTTATGCTGCAAGATTATACTAATTTTATGACCTCACAAAAACTTANTTACAAAATGTTCAAGATGAGATGGAAATGTTCTGTATGTTTATCAAATATTGCCTATATAATATTGTTATGCTACAGAAAATAAGAAAAAATAAGNACACAAATCACATTGAACGACATTTCTTAGAAATAAANACTTTAATATCTTCTAAGACCTAGTACTTNAAAATAAGGACAATTCATATAAATAATGACGGTATAAAGAACAAGCTAAAAAACGTTTTTTGATTCTTCTACTTTTGTCCTAGTTGTCCATTTTTATTTTGAGCACCACTGATCTTTTGACTCGAGTTATTTGATCGCAATTAACCAATTTGCGATTTAAGTCCAAGAGTAATGTAGCCATCAACACACGCTTTCAATGACAGNATGCCAACTAAACCATCACATGTCTGCCAGNGATGANCGGACTGTCATTTTTAGCAATCCAGATGCAGTTCTGAATTTTTCANACTTAACTGTAGTCCAAGTCTAACACCATAGACCAGATTTTATTTNAATATCAAGTCCAAGTGCAAATAGATTCCAATTAACAAGCCACAGATTTTTAAGCACATNCACGCCTCATTTCAGTTCCATAAACTTAGTCCAAATCCGGTATTGATCCCAAATTCTTAATATTTGCAGTCCCGATCCATACCACTTCCAAAATTTGCTATGGCCCGGATTAGGTCTAATCAAAGTATAGTCAAGTGCTCATCTCTGGTTTCTGGCACATTAACTGTTACACAATGAAGCAGTGCTGCCACTCTCTTATAGACAGGGGTGTAGTGTTAAAACCATAAGCGTGGGAACTCACCCATAAATCAAGCCAGTGGTGTGGGAGGCGGGGGTCCAAGCGCACCCCCAGAAGTTTTGATTGCCGAAAATTCGGGAAAAATCCCTGAAAATCCGGGTAAAAATGGCACCCAACGTTTGACTTCTTTTCTGCAAAACCAAAAAAACACACGAAAACCTTTTTTTATAGGTCAAACCCAATATCAAATTTTTTTGTGTAATCGATCACCAAAAAAGTCTTCATGATCTTTGTAGAGAAAAGTCGCACAAAAACTTTTCGGGAAGTTTGGGAATATTTAATGCAGTACTCACTTTCATTGCACTACAAACGAAAACATGAAAAAAGTGTGGAACGTTCCCGCCCCACCACTCGCCTGCTTATAGAAAAGTACAAGATTTTAAGTTGGTGAATAGTTGGTCCGGGGTCGATTGCATGATCAAAGTTTCATCAATGAATTTGCTGCAGTGACATCAACACCTGACTGGCTCTTCCCACACAACCTTCGTTCACTGCAGTTCAACGTTTTATTCCGAAAATTGACTTTGTTCCTTACAACAGTGGTCGGCAACCACCGGGCCGCGGCCCGGTGCCGGTCCGTGAGGAGTTCGTTACCGGGCCGTATCATTTTCCAAGTTAAATGCTTTGAAACA
>JGI24158J21664_10011012_pt1 | contig 12040 bp, 11 predicted proteins | sample Ectturendosymbi3_FD_21664 | JGI IMG/M metagenome (IMG submission 21664) | reverse complement strand
GCCTCTGTGCAGTATTGTTTTGCTCCCCTTTTCAGCCATCCTGACTAACCTCATTTTGTTTATTTTTCATGTACCCAACACTACTGTATTACTGTTTCCTGTAAAACCTTTTTGTAATCTGTCTTTGCCTCTGTCTGCCCAACCCCATTTGGTGGTGCTATGTGCCTGGTCAAAAACACACACAATGGCGGTACTCCATCATGGTCTGTATTACTTCACTGTGTTTTTCTTTTTGACTTTACAACTAGTTATCAAACAACAGTATACATAAAAAGCCATACAGAAAAACAACATAAAACTGAAAGATTTAACCGAACCCAAAAAGTAAGAAAACATACGCTGTAAGAAAAATAACAATAAAGGAGCAACAGCAAAGCAAGAGGGTAACGACAGAAGAGAACGCAAAAAGAAACGGCAGGCAATGTCAGCAAAAGAAACACAACGGGGTTGCTAGCTGCAGAGCCCCTTCATTTTTCGTTTGCTGACATTGCCTGCTTTGCCTAAGTAATTAATTGTGTTAAACATCGAAACCTTCCTTGAATGCCATCACCTTGCAATATGTGTACTTCTCATTTCAATTTGAAATTTCACAGGGCCGTTAATTTATGCATCTCATACACAACTATATCAAAAAACACTTGAACGGACATTTATGTAAGCATCAAAAACCCAATAACACACATGCAGTAAAATAACATTGAAACTGTATACCTTTTTATCCAATCCTTCTCCTTTCATCTTTATTCCTAGACAAGCCAAATGAAAATACTGTAGTCCAACGCCGATCACAACACCATTGGCACTTCAAACACTGCTGAAGAAATTGTTTCTTCAGTTCATGGTATGGATGATCTTCGTATTCCATAAGACTGGTCAGTTCTTAGTTAGTTGACAATCCATTTCCGTAAACAAACATCACATGCAAACTTTTAAATATGCCAACATCTGACATCTTAAACTTAATTTGGCAAGTTGACGCAAGGCTTGCGTGAGCTCTCGACCTTTTTGAAAGTCTGTTTCACCGGTGTAGAGTACATATCTTTGACAGGCCTTTACTCAGCAGCAGCAATATTGAATATACTTTGACGATGTCTCGGCCTCACGATGAACGAAGAAGCGAACACGTGATTCGCTCGCTGTCTCAACTGACGAAAGGAGGTCAGCGCGCAACGATCTGCGCGCGCATACACACATGTAGCGTATCAGTTCACACACACGCACATTCCTTCGGTGCGCCAGCCAACACGTCCACTTCAGTGAAATAACGAGTGGTAATGCGAATGGTGTCCACTGTAGGTGACAACTGCCATATGCTATAATATAGCAACATGCAGGTGTAGAACAAGTGACACAGCTTACTTCTATGGCCCATCAAAGCCCAAGGGTTGCAAGGTATTTCATAGCTAAGGACTGTCCACAACAGGTAATGTCGGCGCTTATGCCAATTTTTAATGTATTCATCGGGATAAAGTTTTAACAGCAAAATTCGCGAAATCTCCCAAAACTTGGGAAGTTTAGTAACCCAATATGTTGCAAATTTTCCGTGCATTACAAATCCTAAAACAAAACTATGTACTAAGACGTGAACATAACTTTTTTATGTTAATTAATCCTTACAAAAAATTGAAATGAACCAACTCGCAAGGCACTGAGACACTTTCCACAAACAAGCAAGCATTGATCTTTCGCCATTGTGTAATTTCTACAAAAATGCTGCTATCAGTACAAGGATCATTTGAAAAGAAAACACATATGTCGATACTAATTACATCTGAATGTTGGAATACACGTTATATGATATGCACAATAAGAAGTAGGAAGTTTCAATTTTCTACTTAAGCCACTCCTGTCCCTGTCACCCGATACTGGCACATTTAACCAGAAACAAGCAAAAAAATCTTTTTATTAGCATTCATCTATATACAAGCAAGCATTGGTGTATCTCCCTTGCGTATTTTCTATAATAATACTGCAGTCAGTACTAGGATCAATTAATAGGAAAACACAAATAACCTTGCTAAAATATTTTTTTATGTTCTTCTTCAGGTTTGGTAGCAATACATGTTATTTGAAATGCATAACAAAAAGCAGGAAATTTTAATAATGCACTCTTTGGGCCCGCCCTGTCCAAAGTCGCTCGATACAGACACATTTTACCAGAAACAAGCAAAAAACTTATTTTTGTTAGCACTTATCCTAACTCACCGATTATACCCGAATGCCGGAGCCCCACCTCCTACCAGTACGGAGCCAACCATCAGGCAGGTCACCTCATTCGACTATTGGCAGTCGGTACATTGCCGAATCAAAGCCGAGGTTAGCCAGCCCCGCAATATGTCCGCCCACCACTGGGCCGGTTCTATGACGGAGATACTGTTAATCTGGGTATGTTTTGATCAGTTTATCTAAACTTCGTTTCCAGCCTACCTTCATTCTTAAACACTGATTTCAAAAAAGCTCCTCTATTTCCCACTTTCCCCTTAGTGTACTGTGACATATGGCACTGACGAGTGGACCTACAGGTGAGTTGCTCGCACCTAAAATGTGAAACGAAAAACTTTTTCAGAAAATAGCGTTGATAACGACATTGATTACTTGCTGCGCAAACGGTAGCAGTTTCTCTTGAAACTTTCTGCAAAAGTATCCTAACATTCAACTTCTTTGCAGACCAAAGAAAGGTGACGTCGTTGACCGGCACCATTCACCATTACAACATGAAAAGCACACGTCGGCACCGGGTACTTTTGCAAACAAATTCCAAACTTTGCATATATCTTGCATCAGGGGTGGATCCAGGGGGGTGGCGATTGGGACGGTCTCCCCCCTCTAAAACCAACGAAATTAACTCGATTCACTATGACTTTTTACAACTCGGAAAACAGCATTTACGATAAAATGCCATTTTGCCGTCCATTGTTTTTGTCACCGCAGTACTGTGAAGTATACTTCATTCCTGTTACAGTAGTGCATGAAGCCGTTATCAGACTTGACTACCAAACATTACCGAAGTCACTCTCCCTACCCTCACTGGCTGGATCTGCCTCTATCTTGCATCTACGCTTTGAGCTGAAATACCAGCAAATTGAGCATCATGATGCAGTTCAATCGCTTGATTTTATGAAAAGAAACAAGCAGGAATATTTGCTCTTACCTACTTCGCTGCAAGTTTCCAGTAACATCACTACAAAAAAACAGCAGTGGGTTAACTGCGGGTTTGGGTTTCCGTTATAATTATTTTAAAATCGTAGTTTATCTCTGCTGGTAGTTCTTAACTTGAACTTTCAAAACGTTCAAGAGGTGCTGTAGGGCTGTTTTGAAGTTGCTTTCACTCAACGAACATTCGTTTGAAAATTGTCGGCTTCACAGAATTCTAAACTTGTTCAGGTACCGTCATAACAGCCACTGTGGCGAGAAAAACGAAAAAGCGCGGACCAGATGTTAAAGCCGAAGATATCAAAGAGCTTTCTGACCGTCTGAATGGTGTGCAGCAGCAGATTGCAGGGATGAGCGGAGAAAATTCTGATCTCAAAAAAGTAGCTTATTAACATGTATCAAACCAAGTTTGTTTTAAAAACTTGTTAAATTAACAACTCTTAGCTCCTAGTTTTCAAAAAGCTGTGTTGTATCTTTGACGAGTAAATCTAAATTGGAAGGTTTACATATCCATTGAGTATCTCTCGCCTTCATACACAGACACGTAGTGGTGTTTTCAAGGTTTGGGGAAGCAGAATATTTTTATGGGAGACATTTGCTTGTTTTTATTTACGTTTAAAACGAATTTTTCTGGGCTCAACAAAATATGGGGGCACAGAAAAATTAGGGGCACAGCCCCCTAATGCCTCCTGTGGCTACAGGCCTGCTTATACATCTGCTGTACATTGTTAAAATCAGGGGTTCCCAACCTTTCTCTGACCATGTACCCTTTGAGAATTCTGACAGATTAGCATGTACCCATTTAGCATTTCGAAAGATAAGCATATACCCCTTCAGCATTTCGACAGATGAACGTGTACCTCTAAAATTTCTTATGACAAAATACTTCATCATGATTAATCATAGATATATTTAACAATAGGCATATAACGGCTTTTGAGAATAATATTCACTGATATATGTGCAAATAATTGGAAATAAAAGATATGTAGATATATATTTCGCTTCTATTGAATCTCAAATGTACCCCTTCGGACAGGAAAATGTACCCCTAGGGGTCCATGTACCTCAGGCTGGGAACTTCTGGTTTAAATCATTTATTTAATGGCAGAACCGATCACCATGACGACTTGTAATGATAAAAACCCTCTTCTGAATGGACAGCAGGCTTGCGGAAGGAGTACTACGAACAAATTTTTAATACTTGCGCTAGCATTTAAAATACTTTTCTCCTTTCATCTGAGCTGAGTATTTTATGCGTGGCAACGCTCTCACGTCGGCTGAAGCCATCGGTCGAAACAAAGTTCAACTTCATAAATAAATTCTACTTTTCAATTCAAGGTTTTGAAAATGTGGGAAACGTGCTTCTTAAGTAGACGAAGCAAAGTTAAATGGTCCGATCACTGAACGCATTCCTCTGGATAAGAGTCAAGCAACTTATCATTCACCTTCTACAGCTGTAGTTCTGAGATTCGAATGCGCGCCGGCTATTAACATTATGATGCAATGTTTCATGCCTGCAATTCCTTGCAGATTGCACAGGAGAACTCTGATGACCTGCAAAAGCTAATCTCAGAATTGCAAGAGGTAAAAATCCTAAGTATGATACGCAATACCGGATGTAAGCGTGTAAGTTGTGTTCGTCCGCACATGGGCCTCCACAAATAGGGTCTCCACGTAAATGCGTAGCTTAGACCTTGGTTTCTGATTCCGTATCAGTGTCTGTGTGTAATTTTCAATCAACTTGTCAGTTCAAAGTCTCAAAGAATTCACATGGAACAAGGTCCTCCACATAGGTGCAGAAGCAAGCAATTTTTGAGGGTGCAGAGGATATTTTGCCCAAATGTTCACAAAATTTACCTGAAAAACTTTTATGCCACAAATTTTCTCCCTACAAATTTTCTGTAGCTGTTGGTAGATAGTCTTTGTTGTACCATGTGGTCATTGACTTGAAAAAAGAACATTTGATACTGGCAATTTGGTTCTTAATACTCAAGGGAAAAAAAGTACGCCAGGCTGTGCAAAAACATTGTCAGAAGCCAGCTAGCTAAGTATTCATGAGCATCTTCCTCACAGTCCTGAGGTTTCCATTCAGATTCCAGGTGTTGCTGTCAGCAAGGAACCCCAGACCGACTGAGGTAGACCTAAAGTTGCATCTTTCTCTGAAAGCATATATGTGACATATACGACATGTATCGTATTGTTTATATTTTAACTGTGCCGTGAGTTTTACAACATTATCTGTTCAACTGCACATATATGCAACGTGCAACAAACTGTATGGTAAAATGTGTTGACCCAAACACTGTAGTTAAATTTTTTTTTAATTGCCTGGCACAGACTTTCCTAATAAGAAGTAGGTGTCCTTCAGTATCCTCGATTCGTTCAATGTACAATTTATAAAGCACATAACTGAAACCCCTTCTTTTGCCAAAACGTTCCAGTGAATCAATTACTTATCAACTCTCACAAACTAAATCACGAAGGTACTAGAAATAGTTTGTTGATTTTATACATACTTAATATGTTTTCTATGACACAATGAAGTTTTACTTATACACTCAATAACAAGAAAGTATAATTGCATTAACATTGTTAAAAAATGTCGAAGCTTCATTGCCCCAGTATTTTTATATTTTGCCGAACTTTTTGACAAATCAAAATGCACCTCCAGCTCCTGCACCACTGGGCCTCCAAATGGCTTTGTGCACACAGGCACCCAAAGATAAAATTCCGGCTCTGATGACACAGCAGTTACAGAGGTGGGTCGAGTCCGGCTGCAATTTCTGTAGCGATTAAAACACCGGGACCATTTTCCGCAAAGTAACGTTAAAACATCTCCTTACTGTTATACTCTACGAGTCTCTACTTCTTTTTATTCTATGAAAACACGGAAAGGTTTGCAGCAAGAAAATTTTGTGATCACACGATTGAACATCATGTTCCAACGTGTGGTAAAAACGCGATGCAGGCACCGTAATTTTCTTTTGTATTTTCATGGTGAGACATCAAACAACTCTTGCTGTTGACTTTTAACTCAGCTCAACTCAAGACAACCACCTAAGCCAGAACCATTTCAACAAGAGGAACCTTCTCCTGAACCAAGTATAATACCAAAGACACCAACACCACCACCTTCGCCATTGCTGTAAGTCTGAAAAGAAGTTAAAATATCCCTATACGTATATCGGCGTGTTTGGGTTGGTTTCGCTATAGTCGCTTTTGGAGTTCTTCTAAAAATATGGAGTGCTGGGGCGTGTACAACGAAAACGCACGGCGACCCTCTTTTGAAAAGCAACGAATTTCGCATTGCTGTAGCTCTTAGTTTTTAAAAACATTGCCATTTAGACTTACACGGAAAAAAACAAGGGTTTGACTAGAAGTGAGATTTTTTTACTTTTGCCGGCCGAGCAAGTGGGAGGCAAAGAAAAAGAAACGGCAGTGTGACGTCAACCGTAAAAATAAAATAGCTTTGAAAAATGTATGATATCGCAAAAAATGCGCAGAAATATTCTACAAAATGAAAAAAAGTGCTTGTTTCCCTCTTCTTTCCGAATACATGCCTGCCTAGCTGAAAAAAATTTGCACAACGCTTGTTCAAATAAACATTCATTGCCATTCGTATTGTAAAGTTGAACGGCTGTAATAGTGAAGTCTCTGCAAGTAAAGAAACGAAAGTAAGTTCACAAAAATTGTATATGGATGAAACTGGTAGTGCTAAAAATCCCTAACAATGTTTTTTGCAGTGCTGTGAGACTTCACTCATGGGTGATTGTTTGTAACAGTGGACTTTGGTCGATGCATCCACAGTCTCTACACATCTGACCAGAGTTCGTTAAAAACTTTAAAGAGTTTTATTTCCGTCATATTTTGCCCTCACGTTAAATAACTTGTCACTTTTGGTATATGATGTGAATATGGATGCAGCACTGGTGATGTAAGGTTCCAAAAACATTTGATCGAAGTCGCTGCAAGTAACAGCTTCAACTTAGTTTGTGATCCACAATGAAATCAAAGACTTTTCCGTGTAAAGTCGGCTTTACGCCGCTTTACAAAATTTGTCGTTTGACGCCACGCTCTCGACATTTTCAAATGACCGCTGGTCAACTTGATTTCGTTTCTTACTCCACCTGCTCCAAAGCACACACAAAATTGAAGTGTTGCCAAGAATTGACGAAAATTTACGGAAATAGTTTTTCTTTAACTTATTCGTTTCTTGTTTTTACTATTTCCAGGCCATGAAGCACGGTGTATAAAAAAGTGAAAAAAAATTATTTACGTTGAATGTTGTTCAATTGAAAAACAAAACTGGAAAAATTTCTCTGCACGTGATCCAACATTATCAAGTCTCTGCAATCCACGAAAGACTTCGATTACATTTTCGTACAACAACACATTCCCCAAAATGTCTGAAAGAATTTTGGGTGACATAAGCAGTCCAATTTGCTGCATGGTAGAGCTTTTTTTAATTCTTCAGATAACGGTGTTGAGGGGTAAACTATCTCTGACAATAAATCAATAAACTCACCTAATAAACATATAGCACTCATGTGGGACCAGATGTTGTGCTTGAACAAAGATGTACATTTACATAAAGGTTATCAATTTGTCAGTGCAAAAGAAAAGTAAAGATCTTTTGATCTATCAAGAGCCAAAGGTAATCTTTAACAAAATGAAACAAGACAAGGAAAAGAACATTCGTGATCTGTACATTTGTCTGCATACGAGTATAAATACTGCACTCCGTAGCTGTCCATGACGCGACACCTAAAATCATACAGTATTATGTCTTTTTCAGCATTCCAGAGAAAACGCTTTACAGAAGTTATGACGATGGTTGGTTCTACAAGTAAGAGAAAGTTTTCAGCTGATTTAAAAACTTTGTAAAGTTTTGGTGTTGCAGTATGAAAAAATTTATATCACAAATCCATTGGCGTAAACAGAAATTTTAATATTGGTGAAAAGTTGGGGTTTAAAAAACTTGAATTTAAAACAGTATGCAAAGGATTCGCAATTCTAAAGTTAGCTACGTTTATGCAGCGACCAGTTTTCTGGTTTCACTGCAAACATCCCTGAATTTTCACTGAAAAGGTGAGTGAAGAGCACGCACAGTCATCAACTGCTTTGCGATCCGGAATGCTTTTGAATAACGTCAGTGTTTTAAACCTTTTACAGGAAGTTTTTGTCGCATTCATAGTTTGTTGTATTTGAATCTTCAATACAGGGAAGGCCACTGTCCCTTTTCCCCGGTCTCGCCCATGCAAACAGCTTTGTCTCACACGACCGCGTTCGGAAGATAGGGGCGCTCGTTTCGCTTTCAGACGAGTTCCAAATAATGAAAAATAAAAACAGTTTGCGCATATCACGATTGTTCGAGTTGAACCGAACGTAGCGCTTGGCTTGTTTCTTTTTTGTGAAAGTTTTGTTTTTTCTTTCACAGCGGTTTGTTGTTGCACAAACGGGAAAATGAAAAGGTGCTCGTAGAAGACAATCAGAAGTTCATACAGCCAACCGCTTTCGACGATATTGTGCCCACAGACCAAAATCAACAGGACGCAATTCAGGTAAGTTTTATCTTGTTTTCTGCGAGAGCTGAATAAACTTTAACTGACATTTAGTATTGTGTTACTGATATAAAACACGATAAAAATTAGGACCAGGTGGCGTGATTGCATCTACAACTTTACTTAGTCCAGTCTAGGTTTACAGTTAGCAAAGCTATTAGAGACTGCTGAAAACCATGACGTATTTCCAGTCCTCCTTGGGATACTGAGCCGCGATGGTCACCAGAGTAAAAGTGGGCGTCAAAATAAATGAATTAGAAACACGCTACCGGACAACAACTGCCCGACATTGCTTCTCAAAACACTATTTTGCAGGATCCGCGTTTCTCAAAATTGTGTTGGTTCACAATGATTGGCTTTGATAAACGGAATACGATGATGCTGACGTTTCCAACTATACAGCTCTCGAACTTTCCGTCAGCTGTCAGGGAAAAAGTTGTGTCAGATTTCTGAAAACATTGCACGAATGCGTTTCACGAATACGTTTCCTGGCGTTGCTGACAAAACATCTATCACTAGTTGCAAAGTTCATAAGATGCCTTTTACCAGTCAAAAAAATTTCAAGTGAATCATTTCAATCAATTCTGCGATTATCTCTGAAACAGATACTCGAAGGCACTCATTTTTCCTCGATTAGAATTTCCTTACCCTCAACATCTTGCTTTAGATATCGATGAAGGTGGCCAAAAACTGCTGCTACGCATAACAATAAGTCAAATTCATCAGTGAAAAATTCAACGCCTAAATTTCATCTGTTTTGAGGTTTCCTGTTAAAAGTTATTTCAATGTTTCGATGTTTGCAATATGCACTGCAAAAAAGCTGGGAAGGAATGTGATCCAGATGTGATGGAGTATAGGGCTGCTGTAGAAAAGTATATGGTACCTGATTTGCTCAAAATGTTTCCTTCAACTTCTTGGTCAAAAAATCACATTTTCTCTCAAACTATAGTGCTGCGTATTTTTCATGGTTTGCATGTGCCTCTGCTGCACCCGTGCGGATATCTTGAAGTGCATTTGTTAAAAAGAGATAATCGGCGGAAAAGTTTTTGCTTTCTTTGTCAATCCTCGTTTGTTCGTTTTTATTCCATAACAAGAAACTAGGGCTCAACAAAGCAAAAACGCTGGAGTTGTAGCTGAAGAAATACATTTTCATCTTATCAGCATTGCTTATGCTTCGCAGGTTGGAGACTCCGCAATCATTCATCGTTTCGATTATCCCAACAGTTACGCACCGGCAAAAATACTTCAATGCTGCCAAGATGACGTTTACACAGCTCAGTTTTACGATGACGTTATCGCCAATGTCACAAAAGATCAGGTATTGTCCTTTGTGAAAAAATTGCAGCATCGAAGGGTACTTTTGTGATGCATGACTCCACAGTCGCCTTTTTGCAGCAAATTCTTTGGCACTTTTTAGTTGACGTCGGGTTAACATGTTTCAGTTTTATATTTCATCAAATATTCTCTTTTAAAAGTTGGTCATGCGCTTCAAAAATCGAAAAAGCCATCCCATTGGTTTGTGGCACCGGCCGTTTGTCTTGGTTGCAACGTTTCTCTTCAAATCACAATGTTTGATATAACAAGTTAGTTCTACAACAGCTGTTTTTTCAATCTGGGCAAAAATACTCACTCGCCGCACGCGACCGATAATGGAATATGATTTTCATTCCATTCTTTTCCCCGGCAATTACCAGACAACCTCCGTAAGGGTTTTAAATCTCGAAGGTCTATCACGAATTGCTTTATAATTAACTGAGGTATCGACTGAAACGATTTGTGCAAAAATTGTTCATGTTTTTCAAGATTGTGAGTGCTTGCAACTTCTTTTTTAAGTTTAAAGACAGTGAGAAACTGAGAAGGATTCAAACAATATGCGCATAGCAATAACAAGGCTTAAAAAACACACAGGAACGCCGGAACAGCAAAAGGGCAGGGGGCCAGTGAAAGGGTTGGGGGCAATGGCAACTTACAAAAAATAAAAAAATCGTTATCAATTGCAGGGCTGTGGAATCGGAGTCGGAAGGGTTTTCAACCTGAGGAGTCGGAGTCGTAGAAAATTTTAACGGCTACGACTCCGGCTCCGGGCTGACATTTTGCGGGCCGATTGTAACTGTGCCTCAAACGTGCGCAAGCATTACACTCTGCAATTTAAATGGCTTCAAATTTCAACAAAACAGGATTATGGCTATTGAGAAAAGCTGCAGCGCACTGAGTTGCATACCCATACATGATTTAATGTTTTTGCACAAGGACTTTGCCTCGACAAACATGTGCTGTTGTTAATTGACTTGCCCACACTCCACAGTCCAACTGGATCAGAACAAGTAACCGGCAATTCAAAATAAAAACGCACTGCGGCCTTAATCCCCAGTAGAATAGACACTCGGATTTCGCCACGTTGCCGTGCGCCGCGATCAAATCACTTTATCGCGCAGTATTGTCGAAGCGCAGGGTGGCCGCCGCGAACGATGATTCCCACATTTGGTTTCTGGTCATGCTTCTCGAAGCACGGTGAGTTGTCTGACCGCAACGCAAGCAAACGATAATCCCGAAAGACATTTGCTCTCTGGTTATGTTTCACCTACTGCTTTGCAACGCTTTGATCCAGTCAATTACAGACAACACAGCTACTTCGCTTGGTTTTCTAAGTACAGTAGCAACAAAGCAACTAGCATTACTGGTACACTCAGTGCGGCAGAAGGCAGTAAGCAGCAAGGTTCACGCGAAGAAAAGAGTTGGAATTATAGAATCATAAGAGTTTGGAGCTGGTTAGTATTTAAGCCTGAAGTTAGTTAGTAATTTGCCTGAGCTCGTGTGTTCCGCTGCTTGTAATACTGCAGATCATTCAAATATTTTCGCTTCACCATACTTTGCTATGGTGCAAAATTAATTGCGCAAAATTACAAATCCGTCAAATGATATTTTGTTTTGTGAACGCGCCGATGAAAACGTATAATTTCAATTCTACGAACCCGGTCTTGTTTGCTGCATTTACCCATATAGTGGATTTACCTTTTCGCATTACGAATTGCCGTTTCCAACTCGCGATTGTGTTCCGTACGTGAGGTCTGCTTTGTATCAACTTCTCATTCGCGTCAAGGGAATTCGTGTCTGCGCGCTCCACTGCGTCCGCGCAGTTACCTCGATTTCATATTGCTTTCGAAGTTTTCGGCGAGGACACCACGTTTCAGGGAGTCCAGTTTTGTATCGCTAGCGCAGGGGCCACGTTGGCTGTTTCTGCTGTCGCGCCATCGTAAAGCTATTTCTGCTGCTGCTAATCAGAAGCCTTTTGTAAATAAAGATTTGTGCACCAGGAAATCTGT
>JGI24158J21664_10011011_pt1 | contig 12040 bp, 11 predicted proteins | sample Ectturendosymbi3_FD_21664 | JGI IMG/M metagenome (IMG submission 21664) | reverse complement strand
CGGTCTGCGAATGAGACAGGAACTAATCGCGGCCGCGCAGTCGATGGTGGCCCCTGTTCAGAAGCCTTCGCCCTTTTAGAAAAATTACAAAGGAAGCAAAAGTAGTTTAATCGAAGTATCAATAACAGCGTGCTCGTTGCTTTGCATGCAAATGAGTTCGCGCTCGCTCAATCAGCGTGCAGGAGTTGCTGTGCGCTGCGTGAAGGGCACGTTTTGCAGGATGCTTGATATGATGATGCGGTGCAATTCGATCTTGTTTCAGGCTATGCCAGTAGCGATTTTTCCGCTAAACGCTTGTGTTACATTACATTGCTGTATGTTCGCTGGACACGCCGGTACCTGGCATTAAACATCTCTTCCACAGTAGCAACAATCCGATCCCTCATAATTACGAAACCGCTGAAATTGATGTTATGCAAAGAAGTGTTCGTCCATTTAAAATAGTCACCCCATCAAGAAAGCAGCAGTAAAATCTGCTTGAGCATTTTCATCTGACGTTAGCGAGCAGTATGTGATGTCGTTGTGATGAATGCTGAAACCGAAAAACTGACACCGTACAGACTTGACATTGAATGCCGGGGTCGTGCGTCAGGTTTGTTCTCATTTGGTCGTGTTTGGAAGAACGGGTCCTCATTATTTTCTCGCAATCTCCCACATGAGTCATAAATGCCATCGTACGACGTCACCACCTGCCCTTCGAGCCATCGCTGCCTTTCGTCTTGCGCTCACTTCCGCCTGTTAGCGGTTTGTTTTAGCGAGAGGCGGTTTTTATGAACACGTTACGTTGCTCGCATCCGTTGTAGCTGATGGCATGGTGCGGCAATCTACCGTGAAACGACGTTTGAGTTCAGTACAGGTTTGGTTTTCGACGGGTGTTGCTTTGAAATGCAGGCAAAGCGGATAGANATGTTCTCAGCGTTCTGCGACGGTTCAGATGTCGATCGCTTGCATTTTCCTCGGTCTTGCTTTAAGGCAGTGTTCTGTAGCTGTACGTTAGAATTGTGCGCTTTGCAAAAAAACGTAAATAGAAAGCGATTGTGCAACGCTGTAAAGGGTGCGCCGTGAGGGACGCCTGCATGGCTCGGCCTTTCGTGGCCTGGCTTAAATCGCACCACCCAAGCTGTGTCGTGAAGGCAACGGTACTCGGAATTAACGTTTCGTGATGTCCTCTCCTTAATCGTGTCGTTTCAGAATTAAATTCAATGATTCGTTGCTTTCGGATGAAATCAATGCCTGATACTTTGAAAACAATTGAAAAAAAAAGTTTGAAGCCAAGTGTTTTCTCGCAAAAGTTTGAAGCCAAGTGTTTTCTCGCAAAAAAGAAAGTTGCCGGTTCTTCTGCAAATGCTGTGCATTCCGCCGTTTTCTTAAGTGTCTGATTATGACGGTGTCTGCCCTTCTTCGTGCTTTTATTCCATTGTGTTTGTTTCTTTTTTTTTGTTTCACGAAGCTGTGTCGTTTCTCAAACTCGCGCTTGATCTTTTACAATCGTGTCCTTCACGGCTTGCACTGGTGCTTGTTTTGTCGCACATTCATATTTCTTTGTTCTCGGCCATATCTGGGGTAAGGTTCACAAGCTGTAACAAGCCGGATTTTTCGAACCGCGTAATCACCGCAGTGCATGTGTCAGTGTTCCAAGCTCCGCATAAATGTTTTTCGCGCCCCCCATGCAAGAATGTTTTTTACCCCCCTGCAAGAATGTTCTTCACGCCCCCAATGCAAGAATGTTTTCCATGCCCCTCTGCAAGAATGTTTTTTACAACCCCTGCAAGAATGCTTTTTACTCCCCTGGAAGAATGTTTTTCACGCCCCCCTGCAAGAGTGTTTTTCACGCCCACTGCGGGATTTGTTGCACGTAATGCGCAAATGACGAGTTTCAACACAACTTATTCGTGAAGGTTGGACGGCCATGGTTCACACACGGACTTTTTTAATGCCACAATGCTTTTTTCGGGAAGGTCTTTGAAACGAGTGACCAAGACAGCATTTTATGAAATTGAGCAGATTGCGTGACAAAATTTTAATGGTAATAACCGACCCGCATGCTCCCAAAAAAATCGTTTTTCTTGGTTGTCAACTCTCTTATACTAGTAGCCTTTTTAAAAACGCAGCATGAAAAAGGGTTAAATGTGGAGTTAATCCGTGCAAACTTTCGATATTTTAGTTTTACTAGAAATTAAAACGAAAACTATTTTACAAATTGGTTAATAAGGAGGAAAGCTTGCGGCGCATCCGGTCAGTGGCGTGTTCCTCAGAAGTAGACAAAAGGCCCAAACATTCGAAGGCAGCGTCAGAGATAAAAGTATAGACATTTTCGTCAGAGATAGAAGCATACCGCCTTTCCGCACGGATAAAAGCATAGCTTACTTGGGATTTTGTATAAAATCAGCTTTTTTTTGGAGAATATTGCATTCAATTCTGTAAAATAACATGTCTGCCAAGAACGTATGGTGCTTTTCCGAGAGTGCTTTTTTGGAGATAGCATAATTTTTCAGGAGCTTGTAGGTTTCGTGGAAATAGACCAGGATTTTTAAAACCACGCCAAGTCAGGTCTCCAGAAAGAATCCCGCGGCAGCTGTGCCTGAGACAGCAAGTTCATGTGATTTACCAAGAGCTCCACGATCGAGCTGAGAAAGGCAAATAGCGCAAACCCTGCTCATGAAACGATGAGCATCGAGAAAACGAGGGAATTTAAAAGAAAATTTGTGTACTTAAAGGAAAACGTTATAAACCATCTGATTTATGACTTCCAAACTTTTAGAGACAAAGCGAAAGGTGTATGAGAGTTTTGACCTAAAATGTCAGTAAGTGACATGTAAGCCCATAATTTTGAAACATGCAGATTTTTTTGCAACTTTATACCCGTGGTTGTACTTCAGATAACCTTGGTCTCAGTATACTCATGTGTTGTGTGTGCAATGAAAAGAAAATGTGTGTTTCGCGGTAAAAGTACGATTCTGCAGTGACAATTGGCAAAAGTTGCTGCCTGAAAGTAAAAAATAGTTCGATCGCAGATTACCGAGGTCATGTGTTCCAGAAAAACAAAGTCTTATTTCGAGCTCCATGAAACCTTTACTACCAAAGGCAGGGGGCCATGTCTCCCAAATTTCAAGGACATCTTGTCGTTCTGTGCTTTGAGGGGCGGTGTCCCAAACAAAATATCGTTGCTCGCTTAAAGTCAAACGATTTGCCACTCCCAAAACTTTGACCTGGCTACGCCACTGTGTACTGCCTGGCGTTTTTCGCGCAAGCCTGGTTGTTATCTGAGCTGGGGTTGCAAACATTCATGAATAGATCTTCGCCAATCAACGTCTTTCCGCGATTGATGATCAGCCTTCGTTTTTGTAAACGTGCCGCCGGTCAACCGACCCCCAAAGCAAAGTTCGCTTTCGTCTTTTGATCCTCGATTGTTTTGCTGCGACTGTTATCTTCGATGCACAGGGCTGAACTGTTGGGGTTAATCTCTGTTCTTTACCCCTGTAGAACCCGGTGGCCCTGATGCTTAGCCTGGCCTGAACCAAAAGCGTAAAACGGCCAAACCCGCTTTGGGAGTGCAGCGCGTTGTTTTTTCACTGTTGCGCGTCATGTGGCTTCAATTTGCAGTTTGGAAACAACCTCAGCCACTCAAATGATTCCTTGAAACGCGGCTGCGAACATTTTGCAGAAAAAATGGCTCTTCTCGTGAATGTTCCTTGGGGTCATATTTGGCAACGTGCTTTAAAGTGACGCCCCAGACTTCTTTGTATTGCTAAAGGGATCTCCATTGATCGTGCATAGCCTGAGTTTACTGTGTGAACTCACTTTGTTTACGTCGTCTATTCTCGGTGCATGCGCGTTGTGTCTCGCTTTAGTTTGTTTTGCAATGGCAACATCGCAACTGCCCTCCCCCAGTTTCGTCGCCATCCAATGTGACATCGCGTTTATCCTCCTCACCATTCTATATCATGCCTCGTTGCTTACGTGCCATGTGATTTGTCCCGTGTCAATAAAATGTTGACAAGACTGATGGGTGAGACCAGACGTCACTACACATTGTTCGGCTGATGTTTCATGGCTTCCCGTCGCCACCTGCGTTCGTCGCTTAATCGCTGAAAGTTGTCTGCTTGAAGTTACTGCGGTGTCCACTCCTCGTCATCTGCTGGTTTGCAGCACACAAAGTGTGCCGGGCAATCGTGTCTAGCTACGCGCCCCTGAAAACCTCAAGTCTAATCAGTTCTGCCGAGTTTGGAACGATGGGGGTCTTGCGTGCGCACGTACCTTTCATCCGTCGGGGAGTCCGGTATTTCCCAGTCTTTTGAAAAAGAACTGGGTTTCCCGAGTGACGTCAACATATTCACGGTTACGTCATTCCCTGTTTTAATGAAATTCACGTGACAATTAGCCACTGTCTTGTTTGTCGTAAACACATGTATTTTTGAGAGCGTTTTTCGCACAGGCAGATGTTTTTCTCTAAACCACCTAACAAACCTATGGTCCATGTCCAGCCCCATCACCACGGGGGGTGGCTTTGGTGGGCTTAGCCCCCCCAAATTGAAACGTGACCCCCCCAAATTGAAACGTGAAACACTATAAATAAGTGGAGTTTTGGTTAATTTTATAATGTCAAGCCCCCCGCAGACCTGCAAAGCCCCCCTATTAAACTTTCTGGCGACGGTTCTGTCCATGTCGCATAAAAGCACGATGCTTTCGATACCTGCTCCAAGGTTAACCAGTTACTTCAGGTTCGTTATACTCGCTATAGTGAGTCTTTCAAGTGTCACAGTTGGTCTGCGGCGCCCACCTCCGCTTGCTTGCGCCGTGGACCACGCGGCTATAAAGTGAATGCAGCATTGATGACGAGTCCCTCCCATTAACGCCAACAGCACAGGACAGGTCGAAAATAACATTTTTAAAAACTGGGAATCGAACCCAGCCTACCAACTTTTTGGAGCGTGTTTAACCAACTGTACCACTTAGCAGCCAGTGAACGAGTCAGGTACCACTAAATCTTGTCTCACTAGATCTTGTGTCTCGTAACGATGATGGTAATGGCTTATGCAATTTTGTGACTCAAATCGCGAAATAACACAGTTGCAACAAGAGGAAAAAGAAGAACAACAAAGATCAGATATTAACTGCATGCTGATGAGAATACAAAGCATAGCACTTCAGGTTCAGTAAATTGATGTGTTCTGACATATTTGAATCACAAATGTTTGGCGACAAACCTTACGGGTCAACTGCTCAGCCAGACCAGCACGAATCAATTTTTAATTGAAGACGTTTCACATGCAGTAAAAGAAAAAAAAATCAAATCAATGTCAGATAACCAAAAAAGCGGGGAAAAGCATGCCTATATACATGAAAAGACAACAATGAAAAATAAAAAAGTTATATGAATTTAACATGCAGCAAAACTAATGAAATAATTTGCTAAACGTGCAAAATACAAGTTTTAGGTTGTGTTCTTTTTCGTCTAAGAGTCAAATACGAGAGCTAAAGCAGTGTTTCCCAACCATTTTGCCTAGATAAGGCCCAGATTAATTTTGGTAAAAATTTCGTGGCCTCCTGTTTTGTTAGCAAACACATTCTAACGTAGCAAACTTATGCATGCAATTCACTCCTGCATGCAATTCAGTAAAAATCTTGCTGTTGAACACAATGTGATTGCGCTGTAGTGACTAGATGTCTAGGTAAGACATTCTTGTCCTTAAATCCGCCTCCCACTCGAATCCTGCGCTATGGCGCACAGATTGAGAAACATTGAACTGGAACGACAAACAAACATATCAACAGTTTGAAGTGGGCGTTGGATCCTCTTCGTGTAATGACGACAGTTTTGTTCACGTTTGTGCAATGCTAGTATGGGAGCACTGGCATGTGATAAAGTGGCGAGAGAACGCGACGGATTGTAATTTATAATTCGGAGAGGAACACGACGTGATTTTCCTGTACTACCTTCATCTCACGGGCGTCGGCAGGATTTTTGAGGGGGGAAATAGTGGTTTTCCAAAGGGGTAGACAAAGGATTTTTCCGGGGGGTCTAATAGCGGTGAAATTTAATTTTACCAACTGGAAACTAAGAGAAAAACATTTTCCTGCTAAAAACTCAATAGCAAAGGCTCCTTCTGTCCCCTCTTCCGACGACCATGCTTCATCAGATAATTCTTACGCAGATTACAAGTATATCGCACGGCGTCGTCGGCAGAAGGTCCGAAACCAAGGAGGCGGGGCAACTGCGCAATTACTTAAGCCGAAATTTTCAAAAATAAATGTAGTTGTTACGTGCAACAGGTTACAATCATTTTTCCCCTCCCGAAAATCAGCTGTTTGCGACCTGGTCGGCAGGATATTACCTACATCATTCACTTATTTGCTACAGTTGCAATAGGCTATACACCAGGGTTTCCCAACCGGGGCCTTCGCCCCCCCCCCCTGGGGACCAGGAGCAAACCCTATTGTTGAGAAGCGGGAACAGTTGTGTTGAGAATCTTTGGAAGGAGGCTACAAATTATATGTATTAGTTCGTTTTATTACACCTGTATTTGTTGAAAGCGAGCAATACTGATATAGGTATCAAAAAAACACCTAATCGGCCGAACTCCATTTTTTCACCGCACAAGAAACATGTCGTGTGCATACAACATTTAAGAGCGAATACCGGAAACTAACGTAACGATTCGCCTCCATTGCTGCTGATGGCGCAATCCTTGACATCCTCACGTCACTCCTGCTGCGGCTGAACGATTCGCTGCTCAAGTGCGTGTCTATTCGGCCATAAAAATTTTGTGTGGTGGCAAACTTGCATCTGTCGTTATAAACCAGGGTTTCTCAAACGCGGCCCTCGGCCCCCTTCGGGGGCCACGAGCAGAGGCCTTCACTAGGTAGCTTTGCCGTGATATTGCGCAACCCAAGTCAAGTATTCGCCAGTTAAACTTCGTAAGTGGCCAGGGCTCAATGAAAGTTTCAGAACCGCTGTTATAAACGAAAATATTCTGCCGGGACCGACGAAAAATCGTTGTTGAAAGCGAATTCTACTGTACAATGCGATCTTCCGCATCTGCCTGAACCCTGTGAGAAGGTGCGTCGTGAATAAGCATTGCAAACAAATCCACCTTCGAATTTTACTTAACAGCAAAGGAAACGCATCCGACTTCATCCTCAATTCAAACACAAAAATCACTGCTTGCTTTGTATCAACATGATACACGCCGTAGTTTGCGCCGCATAAGTAAATAAGGCGCGAAGACAAACATGCGCTCGGATAGAAATTCGTATTATGTGTCATGGGGACCGTGGGTGTGCTCAAAAGCCTTTGACTATCGTTCGATTTGCTGTTACTTATAGGTCTAGACGGATAGCTGAAGTAGCAGCGCATTTCTGGTTAATTCCTGTTAAACGTAAGCGAGGTTCGCGGCAGCCGTTCAAATACACTTTCAGAAGTAAACAGGCCGGCAGCATGAGGGATTGCAGTCGAAGCGAAATAAACGTCTAAGAACAAAGTAAATGGAGATATGCATGCGTGGGTCTAAACACTGCCGACACGGAGCTCCGACTGCCGATGAGCTCCGACACGGAGGGACAAGGTCACGGAAAAACGAAATGGATTACAAGCAGCAAATTTCAAGAAGTATTCACCTACCAGCACAATCGAATATGTTACGACTGCCATCGCGGCGGTTTGCTCAGCCTTTTCCTTTAAGAGTTTCATTCAGCGTACAACTGAGGAGCAAGAGACGTTGCACCGTTCCTGTTAAATTTAGAATAGCCCCGACGACGCAGAAATTCTTCCATCAATGCCACATCGCTCAGCACGTTTGCATCAGTTGCGATCTCACTCACTCTCTTTCACGGCAAACACATGCGCGATGCTACTAGTCAATCTCAGGGATCGCACTCGTCATGTTTCGAGCTGACAGTGTCGCCGACTTTACATGCGCAGCAACAGCAGCATGGTCGTCGGAAGGGGCGAGGAAGGGCCTTTCCCCCTGGATTTTGAAATTTGACGTTTTTCATCGATTTTTACCAAGAGGTTGTTTTCTCAGTTTCGTGTGGTTGAAATGAAATTTTGCCACCCCCTGCAGAAATCGTTTTGGCCACCCCTGGAAAATCCGCCAATGGCCCCTCCCTAGAAAAATCCTTCCGATGGCCCTTCCCTGGAAAATCCCGAATGGCTCCTCCCTGGAAAAATCCTTCCGATGGCCCCTCCCTGGAAAAATCCTTTCGACGCCCATGAACGGCAGCTTTGGACGCGCACAGACACTCTCGGGCGAAAAACAAAGAACCACCAGAAGAAGAAATCGAGTGGTGGGCCAAGCGGACGCGCAAGATCGGTTGCAACGTTTGGCGCCTGCATGACAATCTCGTTCCTTCTGAAAAGATTTGGGCAGCATGAGGGGAAGCGGGTTTGGTAAACACTTTAGCCGCGTGAACTCGGATGATACGACAAGTCTGCCTGCACTCTGTTCAACACACGTAACTTCGGAAAATCCGAGAGCAACCGGCGGCTGAGTTGCTCACCGGGCTGTGGAGCCGGAGCCGAAATTTTTTAAATGGTGAGCCTGAAATTCGGGTTCCGGTTCCACAGGCCTAGTTGCTCGCACACGACGCCGGCCAAAGCATGAGCCCCCCCGGCTCGGAGCAAGCGAGCACAGACGCGATGGAAACCTCGGTCCGTTGCGTGCAGTGAAAATAGTATTCGATGATGACGAGTGAAACTATTGCGGCCACCCCCGAAAAAAGCGATGAACGTCATAAAGCAGGGAATGTGCGGCGTCGCAGCCGCAAAGCGTGGATGCGTTCCGTATTTTTCTGACGCACACGCAAAAACAGAGGAAAATCGGTGTAGAGACGGAAGGTGGACGTGCGCGGAAATTGGAGCGTAAGAGACCGCGAAAGTAAATGTACCTGTTTTGCGATCGGCCCGAATCGACTGAAAATCACACACGGCTGACGAACTGCGCCGCCCTACTCATTTGGAAGCGGTGCTCAACAAAACAACATACCATGCAGAATGTTAATGCAGGCCCGTAGCTAGGCTTTAAGGTTTGGGGGCTTAAAATACATTTTTAGGGGGAAGAGATACTTGTTTTAATAAATGTTTTCCGGGCACAACAAAATTTGTGGGGCATTGCCCCAGAATTTCCTCCCTGGTTACGGGCCTGTGTTAATGCAAGTTCAACAGTAGCGCGTCAGCAGTTTGCCAATTAGATGCTGCACGGCAGCTAATACACGCGACTTGGGCGAACAGAATCAACCAGAAGTGGTTATCAACAAGGGTTTGGGGAGTGTTGCCGATAGATTTACTGGTGGGGCGTTTATGGCGCAAACATGCACGCATCTGAAACTGATTGGAAATCGGCAGCTGGTACAAGCATCCCGTGATGTTTCATCAAACAACATATGTCAGCAGCCGTCCACGGTCGATTCCGCGCAAGCAAGCAAGCACAGGTGCAAAGCGCATGAATTGACATCAGGCAACTACAATGTCGCCGCTGCAGAAATTACTTGCGCGTCACTAGCCTTCGCAGCAGCAGCAGCTTCACTAACAAGCCACGTCGAAGAAACAACACAAGGCAAAATATCCTGCCCGAGAGCACGTGCACGGGAGGTCGCTGCATCCAAACAGTTTTTCGATTGCAATCAGCAGAATAAAACTAAAGTGTATCGATCAGGGTTAGGACGTAAGGACAGGCGCCCGTTCCTGTCATACAACGAAGATTTTTCTGGTCGACATATAGCGTTGAAGTTTACCTATTTGGCAACATTGCTTTGACAAGAAAAAACGACGCAAAATTTCAGGCATGCGTAGAAGCGGACGTATAAGCACTGAAAGCACTAAATGGGTTTTATAGCGTCAAAAATACTTGGAACAGTTTTCGCCAGGTGGTGCCCAGTTGAATTTAAGTCAACAGTGGATTCCAACGACGTTAGACCGAGGGCTGTTTGAGCTTGGAAAAATGACAACGGCCACTCGTCAAAGTGCATGTTTCTTTTTTTCCTTACGCATATATCCCATATTAAATTGTTTGATCGAATCAAACTGTTCACGTTGTCCCGCAATCAGTCGTATTCAACAAAGGACACCATGGGGCATTGTCCCGTTACTGAAGGATCAGCTGGAAGCTGGAATTTCTGATGAAATTAAAACTGCCTCTGCTGAATATCAAACGACGCAGGCACAGCTACAGAGAAACACTACGTGACGTATGCGCTATCACTGTGCGGTGAAGGCGAAAGGCACTGGTAGCTCAGTGGGTGCAGGACAGTGAACGGCCCCGACAGACCGAACTGGTGACAAGGTGTAAGTGGCACAGCATTGAATGCTTTGCGGTTTTGAAATGCTTTCCGCTGAAATCGTGCAGCACATGTGCGCGCTGCAGAGCACACAAAAAGCAACGCAAAAATCGAACGTACACCAATCAGCTTGGCCGATTCAATAAAGGGCGGAACGCCTGCGTATGACTTTTACAGTATTTGTCACGTACATTCATGGCAAGCCAGCACAAAAGGGCCAGCGGTGAGAACTTCAACTGTCTGATTAGAAGAAAAAAACGTCTCGACCGTAAAATCTCCTGTTTTACTCAAATATGACGTCAACAGGAGCACTGGAACCTTCAACTATCTCGCAGTTAATGATAAATGTACTTGCGTCGCACAACTATGTTACAAAAGGGTTTTCGATAGTCCAGCAGACCGCCACACCGCGAACAACCAAAACGAGGGGAGATCGGCATACCAAGAATTCACCGCTTCACCGTCAGAAAGCTGTATTCACAAAGCTGCAACTGCCGCACCTCAGTTTACGTCGCGCCCGTAGCCGAAGCATTCACTGTTGAGTCAAAACCCCACAAAAAATAAAAATTGGAAAGGAGCACCACTCGATGATTTTAAGGCGCCGTCACTTTGGCCTCAACGTCAAGCTGCACAACTCACACGCCGAGACAAGCTGCCAGCAATAAAAAAGAACAACATAATGAAATTCGTCTAAAATAAAAATACCATCAGAACGCACGCGTGCCCCCAGAACCAGAAGTCTATCATGACGCCGCAGAAAATCGGAGTGTGCTCGAAGCATTAACCGCTACTAAGGTCTATGTGAAGACGGACGAGCTGCCCGCACGTGAGAGCAAAAGACGCGCGACCGACAAACGACGGGTGGCGTCGACAGGTTTTGGTTGGTACGTTCGGAACATGTAGCGGTCTCACATTATACAGTTGTCGACCTTTCACCTTTCACGAATCGACACCTGCCCTCGCTGTTTATTTCCGCACTGATTGTGTGGTGGAAGGCTCTTCGGGGACTTCATTTTGAGCGATGCATAGAACAGCCGCAGGGGAATCACCCCAATTTGCAACCGCACACATTAACGCAGTAGACGATCAAGAACACTTGACTTCGAATTACGGTTTCTTCGGTAGATCTTGAAAGAATTTATCTACAGGTTTAAGCGCGTTCGCCTTGTTTCCACTTTTCAAATCTATTCAATAATCTTCAAAACTTTTCCGATGGCGATGGTCCGTCCTTCGTCGCGGAGAGTGAAACGCCCCATCTGGGCAAAGTCTTTAAAGCTCTCGATGCAAACGGCGCCTTGCGTTTGCAAACGAGCGATCACCGTTTGATCCTGCAGAGAAAATAAGAGTGAAACCGATTTATGCGTTTTGTGAAAGAAGCGCGCATGGTTTGCCGCGTGCAACAAATCAGAAATCAAAATGCAAACGCGATTCTCTAACACGCGATGGCGCTGCAGCTTGCGCGGAAGGTGGACGAGACGCGGTCGAAACGGGAACGTTGCACGTGTTCGAATACATCCTAAGACCGGAAAATTTTGTTTTTCCTTTGTGTTGAAAAGCAAATCTACTATAGTTTTAAACCGAGACACGCAGTTGCTTAAATGTAACTCTTGACGTCACAGATCTCGATATATGACACGTATTACCACATATTTTGGAAAAGCAACGGTGTTCATAAAATACGATCTTTTTCTGCATGTATCGTCTCAGTGGACCAGTGGTTCCCAACCGGGGTGCCGCGGCACCCTAGGGTGCCATTTACAATACC
>JGI24158J21664_10011010_pt1 | contig 12042 bp, 11 predicted proteins | sample Ectturendosymbi3_FD_21664 | JGI IMG/M metagenome (IMG submission 21664) | reverse complement strand
ATGCCTACTTTGTAGGCGAAATATATACTCTGTAAGATCTTAGTGTCTGATTCTGTGCTGAGAAAGGATTTCTTTCAATAGACAGTGTTGTGGAATGCCCTGTTGAAAATGCATTGTTGAATACCCTGTTGAATATCCAATAACTAATATCAATAGCCCCTGGTAGAAATGATGCAATACTTTATCGAAACCCTGCCTTAGACTAAAGAAAATGTTTAGGAAAGATTTTTGTACCAATGGACCTTTGGCGATACTTGAACCAACCTTGCCTTTCTTTAATTATTTCCCGCGCCTTTTCAAAAAAATATTTAAACCCTGAGAAAAAGTTATAATTTTACTATTACCCAATGTTCAAGCAGTTTTGGAAGAACTTCACTAAAACATGTATGTGTAACTTACAGAGTTTCTAAAGTTGCCAGCTTCTGTAGGGAAAGTATATCTTCTTGCCTAGTCTCCTCTAACAGTAATTTAAAACAAGCACCCTCTCTCTAACAGCTAAGCAAGCACTGTCATATAGGCCCGTAGCCAGATATTAAGGTTTGGAAGACAAAAAAATTTAGAGGGGCAAGATTTCTGTTTTTGATATTTGTTAAAAACTTTTTTGGGCACAACAAACTATTTGTGGCGAACAAAACACATTTGGGGGTCACTGCTCCCGAATTCAACCCGTGGCTACGGGACAGCTGTCTCATAAGCATTAGGGGTAAAGATATACGGTTTGCAGCAACGCACTACGCTAAGCAAACTTGTCCACCAAACTGCAAGCGGGAATCAGACTGAAAACTATTTGATCTTGAACCGAATTTGATTCTGGCTTCGAAAAACCTCAAACTGAAAATGGATGCTACAAAATTTATGTCTAAACAACACTGTCGTAACTTTGTGAAAAATAGTTGGAAGAGATTTCAAAGACGTCTCCGTATATTTGTCCTGAAGCCTGTCTCACCCTATTTTGGTTTATTCATTTTTTCAGACTGGCAAAGCAGCTTGCATCAAACCACAAAGCCGAGGTTACGTTCGCGCACGTCTCGATGAACTCTACTCAGATGGACCTTCCCAGAGAGTGTACTTGAAGCAGCAAAACATATTTACCGCTTGCTACTTGTCGCCTTACTGCGGTAAGAAGATTTGAACTTAAATGCAAACGCGTGACCTGTCCTTGCCACGGTGGGCAATTTTACAGTTTGCATAAAGCCACACATTATCTCATAATAGAGTTAATCCACTAACACTGTGGAGGGGTACGCTTGGTGCAGCAAACGTGAAGATGCCAAAGTGCAAAACTAAGCAAACACCTTAGTTTACTGAAAGTTTTTGGTATGCTGATAACAGTAGGAGATCAAATTTGTTGAAACGGATAAAAACATCCTTGGTATAATACTGTATTTATTAAATTTTCCTTGAAGTTATAACACTTTGGGAAACTTCAAGAATATTTCGCCTGATTGCGTAACTATTTTTTTCACAGTTTTAAATACGTCTTTACTGGTGCACATATGCCGGATACATATTCGTGCCTTGCGCGCTCCACTTTTGGGAGCGAGGAAATCCGGGCGGCCCTTCCACCAGGTCAACTAGGCGGCCGCCTAGAGCGCAGCCTTTAGGGGACGCAGAATCCGCTTTTTTCTTGACATTTATGCATGCACATAGCCTCGTGGGGTCATTCAGGTGCACTGCCCCCAATTGTTTTTGTGCGCCCCAAATTTTGTTGCGCCCAGAAGAATTTGTTTTAAACAGATAATAAACACAAAAATTTATCCCCCTTAATGTTTGCAGGGGGGCAAAATGCATTTTTAAAACCTGACTACGGGCCTGTTTTCATGACCCGAAAATTAAAAAGGTATGGCATTATTTTGTAAATATTGAAGCTTGCCTAGGGCGAAGCGTTGTCTCGGTCGGGCCCTGCACACACACTCGTGAAATCGCAGTGTTAAGAGCTTTGCATTTGCGTTATTGAAAGGAAATTTTACTGTCAATTTATTGTCTGCTGAGTACTCAGAAAGCATTTTCGGGTTTTCTAAATATTCGAAAAAATTCTGTTTAGCCAAGGAACAAGAACACTATGAAGCCTAACAAATATTTTGAGTTTTAATTGTAATGTTTTAAGACTTCATGTTCACATGCAAATGAAAATCAACAGAAATTTTCTTTCAATTGCAGGTGGGATTGGAGGTGGAGGGTTTGGTAACTACGGATATGGTATGACTCGGGAACAAGCTAGGAGATGGATCGATGACGCCATCAATGGAAATTTCGACGCTATTAACGCGCTCATGCGAAACGGCGCCCGACTACTCCGTTGGTTGATAAACACCGGCTACCTGGTGCGTGCAGACTACCAGCAACTCCTACTCGTTCCACATTTCGTCCGAGTCGCATTCCAGGTCTTTGGAGAGTTTGGACCTTTCAATATCCGCCTCATTTTACCGGTCGGGCCCCCGGTGAAACCCGTGCCAGTCAAACCAACTTTACCCCCTCCAGCTTCGACAATTATTCCCATTCCACCGAGACCGACAATTCCAGGTGGGCAAAGTAACTAATGTGCGAAGAAACAAGGGAGTGGATGATACATTGATCAGGCAATATGTTTCAAGTGTCTTCTTATCAGATTTGGTGTGATAAAGTGGTCATACATTTTATCGAGAAGTGACAAATTGATAATTTCAAGCGCTAACAAATCATCTACTGTACGACATGCTAGTGGACAACCTGGGGAAGATATCGTTCTGGTAAAGAAAAGTTTAAGGATTGTAATCATAGATTGATTGATGAAGGTAGTGGGTTGTTTTGTTGTATTTTCACTGCACGATTTCCTACGAAAAAGAGATTTGGATTTCCTTGTTGATCTCCTTTCTTTGTTTGTGATGTCATAACTGCCACCGACCACTGCACTGGTGTGATTCGGGATATATAAACTATTAGGTAGCAGGTGGTTGGTTCGATCTTTAAACTTACCGTTTTTTTCCAAATAATGACAACATGAAGGCATACACTTTTTCGAAGCTATATAAAAGCGTGTGCTCATACCAGGGCGAGGGGACCCCCAACTAGGCAGGCGCCTAGAGCGTAGCATTCAGGGGCGCGGAATCGTTTTTTTCTTGGTTTCCACGTCCCGACTGTTTTAGTGTGACGCATGTGACGCATGGGCATCGGAAGGATTTTTTCAGGGGGGTGCATGATTGGATTTTTCTGAACGTTTTTCTACGACGTGGGGAAAGTGGTGAAATTTTTTTTCACACTAGCAGCTAAGAAAGTCCCCTTTTTTGTTGAAATGTTCAAAAGTCAGGGGGGATTGCCCCCACTGACCCCCTTCCGGCGCCCATGGCGTGACATGTAACGCGGATTAAAACTGGTTGTAGCTTGCCTAGAGCGCAGAATTGTCTCGGGTCGGCCCTGCCAGCGCGCATATTGTCGACAACAATCCAGTTGCTGGCACGCAGAGTTTGCACAAATTTTACGAGGAACTGTTGAAACACAACCCAGTAAACTGTCAAAGCCTCGTCAACGCGCGGTGTGATTAAAACGACATCCACTCCACATACTATCGACTTCTAAGTCATTATTTGTGCAATGCGCCTCTGCAAGTATTCATCCACATATCGTCCACCCGATTATGGTTCAGTAGGCGCTTTCACTATGACGAAAACGTTTTTCAGATCGTTGTTACTGGTATCCGTGGGGAGGATGGAGCCGTTGCCAGGGTGTCTGCGGTGCAGGAGTGCAGACACGCATGCGAAGATGTAAAGGTTGTGTGCCTGGTACCGGTGCTTGTCAAGGCAATTGCCAACTATACAGGTTAATAAAAATTTGAGATGCTTTCTCTAATATTGTTCTGCAAATAACCACTCGTTCTCCCCTTAATTTTTTATGAGGTAACGTTAGCATGGTTGTGTTAATCCAGGGCTTGTGCGAATCCTATCGGTCAGATATGCGGCTACTGGAGTGGATGGTCGATATGGAGCATCTGCAGCACTTCCTGCGGTCCAGGCGTTCGGTCAAGGACGCGAACATGTATTGGGGGACAGATTGGGGAAACAGGTGGGTGCAGAGACTCTTGGGTCGGTAAAGAGCACTTACATATATAATTTTCCTGGTTTTCGTTGTCAGATTTCGTCATGTTGCTAAACGAAGAACTTTAAAAATCGTGTTTGTTTTCACATGAAGAAACAACCTGCTCGAAACATCTTGGCCTGCATGCACAAGCTTCAACATTTGAGCTGAAAATGCTTTCTTTTATTTGCATTTTTTTATCAAAAACGAGGCGATAGTTAACATCTAATGATAATTTATACACGACAGGGTGCACCGAGACATCATCGGACTCTGTGGCATGTAATGATGGAAACAACAACGTCGGACGTTACTTGCCGTGGGGTCTGTGGAGTGCATGCAGCGCCTCATGTGGAACAGGTTCACGCACAAGAACTCAGGTGAGGTTCAACAGTTTCATATTCCACATGGTATATACCCTCCTAATACAAAACACACTATATTGGTTCCAAGGTATTGAACATGTATACAGGAATAAAAAACACGTTTACTGAGAAACAACCATTCGAAATAACTGGTCCTACATAAAAAATCTGCAGAACTCCGAGAAAGTGAGATGTTCATTTGCAGATCATTTGTTGAAAGGAACTCCCAATACTGTGGGTGTATTGAAGTCAAAATGGCGTCGGGACTGAGCGTGTTACTTTTGTTCAATAATTCGTACATCCACGTAAAACCTTAGCAACTGTTTTTCCTGTAGAAGGTTAAATGGGGTCACCTATCATGCCACAAGCATTTATCTTTTGTTTTCAGAGTCATAACTGTGGCTTAGAAGACAAGATTGAAACGGAACAGTGCAACACCAATCAGTGTTGCGGTAAGCTGGAATGGACCAACTGGTCACCTTGCAGTGTTTCTTGCAACCAGGTACAGCTTCACAATTAGATGGTGTGAGACTATGTAAAAAAAACAAGACCTCAGGTGCTGTACTTGCTAACAGGGTGTACAAAGTAGAAGACGGGCGGATGTTTGTCCAAATATACCCGAACAAGAGGAAAGGAGATCTTGCAACGCTGGTGAGCACATTGCTGTAATTTTGGTGCGTTAGGAAGCATTTTGGTCACTTCACGTAGTTTATCAACGCAGCTTTGCATCACTCGAACTGTAGGAAGCAAACGTAATCCCAACGTTTTAAGGCCAATTTCAAAGTAACAATATGCAACGCGCCATTTAAAAAAACATCATTTCTTTTTTCCGACCCCAGTTCTCCTGGTAGATCATCGCAATGCGCGGCATCTCCTAAACGTCCCCACAGTAGCTCCTGGTATCGAAAAAGTTGCCATATAAATGGCGCGACCTGTCTCTACAGGGGTATAATTTTGGCAGCTACTGCCATGAAACGTACAAAATCAATCAAACCCATCGGGTATCGGTCGTCGCGTGGGTCACCAAAAACCGCGCTTGGGCTTTAGGCAGTGAGGCTTGTTCGAAAAATTCGCTGTTTTCTCCCACACTAGCTATCCACAACTGGATGCACCTCGTTGCACCCGCTATGCATCTGGGGAAGCTAATGGGGACTGTGCAGAGGCTTCTATGTTGGGAGATTTGAAAGATACGCGTCAACAGCAATCCTGGCGTTAGTTAGTATTTGCAAACTGGAAGATGACTTCATTAACAGGAAAGAGCACGCAACGGAAGAGAAAGTCAAACAATATTCCTTGAATGTTGTTCGCATCTCTTCCAATAAGATTCCGTGGTCCAACACTGTTGAGCTGGACGATGTGTGGAAACTCGTCCACACCAGCGTTGAATTAGTAAAATTTGCCCAGACTGGTGTGGGGATGCTTGTAAGCTCTCAGCTGGAAAATTGTGTTGATGAATGGATCCCATAGGATTGATGTGTATCTTGAGGTAAAAGTTTTTTGAGCCGCTGAAAGTTGCTATGTTTGATAAAGCATACACCTCAAAGGGCACAGTACCCGGAATTCGTGGAAGATATTAGAGGTATAATTCTAACGAATCTACTAATTTAGGAAGGCTTCAATGCCCACGTTGGGAATGATGCCGGGGTATGGAAGAGTGTGATCGGCCGACATGTTGATGCTGACGTTAATGACAAAGGAAGACTTGTGCTGCAATTGTGCTGTAATGACGCACTATGCATCATGAATATTTTTTTCCAAGATAGAGATGTGCGCAAGCACACTTGGTGCAGAGATTCATTAGGTCAGCGGTCACTCTCTGATTTCTGCACAGTTCCGGTTGACTTATTCCGTTCAGTGCAGGACGCTCGAGTTAAAACGGGTCCTGGACTGTCGACCGATCACCATTTGATGATTTGCAACTTGCATTTGGAACACCGTTTTGAAAAAACAACAGAACGTGCACAAACGTGCTGGACTTGGAGATCCCACCTAATAAAGAGCGAGGCCCGGAAGGACAAAAATCTAAGAAATAACTTTGGAAACAACATATCGGAATTGTTCCAAGAGCTCTTGGAATGTACAGCGGAGATGAAGTGACAGCTGTTCAAAGCAGCTGTAGTTTCACCTGCTGCTCGGGTATGCAAACGGAAGAGACTCGGTGTGGCGAACAATCACTAAAAAGAGCTCTGTTGTGGAACCAAGAGGTGGAAGATGATATTCAAACGAAAAACGTAACCTACAAGGCATGGTTTCACAACAAATTCAAGTCTTCTTTGCCTTCTCGGAATGTTGAAGAAAGTTCGCAGCCCTCAAGGTGAAAAAGTCCAAAACGCAATCTTGGGAGATTTTCGGACATAAAGTGGATTCCAATTACTGGCAAGCAACAAATTGCTGTGGCAAACCATCCGCAAGAAAGCATCTGAAGAGATTATTTCAAAGATTTCTCAAACGCAATCACTACCACACCACCGGACACACGTAAGTACGATTTGGGGAAAAGACCATCGCTGCAACCAAATCCTCCTTGGTGTCAAAAAACATGATATAGCAGGCTGTGATGAAATCCGACCTGAAATGCCAAAAGCCTTGAATCAAAAAACGAGTTGTTTGGCCTACTTGTGTGTGTCAAGTAGATGCTGCGAAACAATTGAACCAAAGCCAAATGATCCCAATGCGGTTTTCGTTCTGTTGTTAGCACTACAGAACACATATTGCTGCTCCAGCAAATTTTGGAGAATTCTTAGGAGCAAGGGAAAGACGTCTACACATGTTTTGTCGTCTTCGAGAAATCATGCAACGAGGTTCATTGTGAAAAGCTTTGGGGAGTGTTGCGGGAGTACGATGTTGACGGACATCTGCTACTGGCCCTCAAATCACAAAGTGCGCAGCTGTGAAATTCAGAAAGATCCGAATGTCGAGTCACTGCTGTGTTTGTGTCATGTGTCCAGAAAGTCCAGGAAAGTTTGGAAAGGCAAATCCTGCTGGCTACACCCCCGAGAAAGCGGCCCAGAGGTCGTCCAAGGACCGAAAGCAGTGACCACATCTCCGACCTGGTTTAGCTCTCCCTTGGTGTATAGGCAGCAGAACTATCTGAAATCTGTGAAGTAATTCGAGACTTCCTAGGGTTCCTGCCCCGCCACCCTCCCCAGAGTAATAGCGGGCATGAAAATGAATGTTGACTGATCTTCTCATTGACATTCTAGCAAACGTTGTTATCATCGTGGTTGATGTCGAACCTACATTTTGTAATCTTTTTCGTAAGGCAAATATATTGAAACTTTCATTGGTCAGTCGGCGTTAAGTCCCGCAGAACCCACGATCGTACCTATTAAAGTTATTATGGGCCATACCTCGCGATAGGAGCGCGCCAGAGGGTCAGTGAAGACATGTTTGGATGCGGAAGACAGCAACGCATTTTTGAGGTATTTTGCGGGAAGTGATGACGTCACTGCGACGTCTTTTTGGGAAAACCCGTTTTTCACGCAGCCAAAACAATTTTTGGTTTTTTTCATAAAGCTAAATGAAACACGTTGCAAATAAAGTTTTTATAAAATATATTAGTCATGGCAATAACTTAGCGAAAGAAATTTTAAACAATGCACTTAAGCTTTTGGCGGGCTGAAACGGTGCAAAACCCAAAATTTTTTGGTTGTTTTAACACTCTTCGGGTCTTTGAAGGATGAATTGTACCCAGTCAACACATACAAAACGTCTGAATTTTTAGGAACAGATTTTTTATGTCTTTAAACATCCCACCATATTTCAGTTGAAAATATTGAGAGAAAAAAACGTTATGGAAGTTTTTATTAATATTTAATTAATAAATCTCCTACGGGATTAACTTGCTGCTTGTAGGCCATATCTTTTCAGCTACTGCTGAAAAGGCATTCAAAGGATCTGCAGGTGCGGACATTTGCTTAGTTTATTTCAAAAGAAAAAAAATTAACCCTTGAATTTTTTCTCAGTGGGGGGTGCAAAATCCAAAATTGTTGGTTGTTTTCACCTTCTTCGTGTCTTTGAAGAGTAGATTGTACCAAATCAATACATACAAAACGACTGCGAATTGCGGAACAGGTTTCCCTTGGTGGCATGCAATATTCCACCAAATTTCAAGTGAAAAGATAGAGGGGAAAATACTTGAGCGGGTTTGCATTTCCTAGGGAATTAATTAATTATTTATACATAAAGCTAATTAATTTGTTGTTTTTAGACAATAATTTTCCAACCGCTAACGCTAGAAGACCAGCCAAGGGCTGTAAAGTTGCGCATTTTTGCCTAGTTTATTTTGAAAGAAAAAACGAAATACGAAATAACCCTTCGAATTTTTTTCAAATCGCGATAGCGACGTTCAAAAATCCCTTGACCCACCCACTTTATTCACCTACAAATTTTTCCCCAAAAAACAGTGATGAGTCATTTAGGTCGGAATTTTTTGTTAGTTGGGGTCTTCAGACGTAGTCCAACCCATACAACACTTCGAAAAAGCTAACAGGGAAGCCCAAAAGGAATTTTTTGAATTTTCCCGAAAATTCCCAAAAAATCGCTTTTGAAAAATCAAAAACTTGCATTTTGCCAAAATTTTCAAACATCCAGCCATTTTTAACGTCATCGGATAGCTTGCTGTCTTGCGAATCCGAAGATGCTTTCACTGACTCTCTAACGCAATCCGTTCGCAAGTTATGGCCGATAATAACTTCACAAGGCATCATCGTTGCTTTAATAGGAACTTGTTAATCAGTTTTGCAACTGTTTGACCAAAATATTGTTTTTCAAACTTTTTCAGGACCTGGTAACTATGGAGATTGGTCACCTTGGAGTTCTTGCAGCCAGTCTTGCGCGGGAGGAGTTCAATCACAGCAGCGCATCAATCCTTGTGTGGCAAGTCCCGACGTCCGAACACGCTCATGTGGTGTTGACGGGGACTTCCCTGTCTGGTATGTGTGACGTTTCATTTTCACTTAGGTCCGGCTACTGTCCTGAGGTCAAACGAAATGAAATCGAAGCTGTGCATGATTTGATTGCACTGTTGCACAACCTCAGTCACAAAGATTCATTTGGAGGCGGAAGGAATGACAAGGCTTTGTAGGTTTATTTTTCCGCGATGTTCAACTGAGGGTGCGTGTAAAAATCTGTCAAAGTCTTCAAATGCATATTCTTTGTATTCCTTTCAAAAATTGGTTGCTTGTTAAATTATCTTCGCAATTTCCAACTCTTTTGAAAAAAACTTTCCACAACGGTTTGGAGCTGGGATCGATTATTTGCTTGCATGTTTTGTTGCAGATATATGAAAATGGATTACAAATAGCACCTGGACAAGATATTCTTTTTAGCTGAAAATTAAAAATAATGTGAAACTGGAACCTAATAAGTTACTCATGCATATTAGGAATCTACCAGAAAAGTTGTCAATTTCTGAAAGTTTAAACTAATTTGTGAACGCGAAAGCTTGCTAATGATTAAACAGCAACGAAGCAGACACTGTGTCATTCACTGAACATGTAATTCGCTTGCTGAACAGGTATCTTCAGCTCTTATTTAAACAGAATCGCTTTTGCTCTACAAACTCACTTTTTATTCATCAGGGGTACTTTCGGGCCGTGCAGTACAACGTGCCCTGGAGGCCAGTCATTCCGGTACCGTGTGCACAGTTGCACTAACCAGCGTGAGAGCGACGTTATTCCCTGTGGCCCCCCTGGTACGTACGGGGACTGGACTCCATGGAGTGCTTGCTCAAACACATGCAACGGAGTAAAAACGCGAAGAAGGTTCCACACCTGCGGTCTCGAACCTGAAGTTGGAACAGAAGCATGTGGCACAGGAGGTAAGTTGCTTTAGTCAATAAATCAGCCAATCCAAAACAAACCACAATCGTATTTCACCTGTTCAACTCGCTGTGTCTTCGGTTAGCAGTCTATTCATAAAACTTAATGTCCCAAATTGCAGTGGAATATGACACAATCAGGAAATCATTTTGATGACATTTTAATCACGCAAAGTAATCCCTTGGCAACAGACAGTATTGTGGCAATTAGAAGCATCAGGCCCGTAGGCAGGTTTTGAGGTTTGGGGGACAAAATGCATTTGAAAGGGGAAAGATATTTTTATTATATGTTTGAAACAAATTTAGGTGCACTGCTCCCGAATGACCCCGTGGCTACGGGCCTAAAAAGCATTCAAAACGTATGTTTAAAGATTGATAGCCACTTGATTAGTTTATTTAGGTCTCTTTCTAATATAGTCAAAATTACTTTAGCTCACGTTTGACATTTATGAGTAGTTATCACCGATGAAAAAATTATCTCAAATAATTTTTCTTGCATTTACCTAACTCAAATCAATGACAGATATTATCATTGCAACCAGTTGTTTGAAACCAGTGCAACATCACATGCCGCAAATTATCCACTGGGTTGAAAATTCAGTTCACTTCCATGTAGTGCTTGGTTTCAGTCCTGCAATATCATGAAAGTCGTATAGTGAATATTTCGTTTACACTGAATACCGTCAGCAATGTTGAAACGCACTACAACAAAGTTTGAATTTGTTGGCGAAAAAGAGCGTCAAAGCTTACGTTTCCACAGTTTTTATGTTGCAGTATTCTGTGCAACAGCTTCAATGTCAAAACTGATTTTTTGTACATATCATTCAGGAGTCTTTGGAGCGTGGTCCTTGTGGGGTCTGTGCTCCACGTCGTGCTTCGGTGGTTCGCAAACACGCATTCGAGTTCAAGAGTGTACTGGGGAGCAAGAGGTAAGAATTCGAGCATCCTCTATGGGATATGACTTAGCTGGTGAAGTTTTCCGGCAGACCAATAGGGTATTTTTCCTGCCAACAGTCACAAAACCAGGCGTGTGGAGCACCAGGCAGCTGGGGGAAATACTCCGCGTGGTCTATGTGCAGTCAAACCTGCGGAGGAGGAGTACGATACCGTGTACGTCTTCACCCGTGCCGTAAGTGAACAACCTTGCGTGAGCTGTATTTTAGATGAAAGACGCAATCCCTAAAACTGCCTTTGTGTTTTGCAAAGCGGCAACAGTTAATTCCGAGACAGGAAGGGAAAGGAAATCAGGTCCGTGCAACACCAAGCCATGTTGCACTTTCCAGGGATGGGGTGCGTGGTCAACATGCTCACAATCGTGTGGCTACGGAACGCAGATCAGAGAGGATGTCAGCACATGTCCCAATGTTCCAGCGCGAAGACAAACGCAAGTATGCCAAGCAATCGGTTTTCTGACATTAACACCGGTAACACAAACTTGTTTGAACTTTGTCTTCAGCAATGCTTCTTCATCAGTTGTTCCGTAGCTTTGTCGTCTTCACTGAATTTTGTCTGCCATCTTGCCGTCAAAATCTGTTTTATTTTGTGTTTTTGATTAACCATCAGTCAATATTTATGGTAGAGATGTCTCATAACCAACGGCGACTACGGTGAATGGTCTACATGGAGCCCTTGCAGCCAGTCTTGCCCAGGCGGGAGAACATCCCGTTCCAGGACTCACACTTGCAATGGTGACGTTGACCGACAAGTTACCTTTTGCGGACAAGACGCAGGATACAGCGCTTGGAGCGCTTGGACTGATTGCTCCGCCAGTTGCGGAGGTGGATTTCAGACCAGGCGTCGGATGCA
>JGI24158J21664_10011009_pt1 | contig 12042 bp, 9 predicted proteins | sample Ectturendosymbi3_FD_21664 | JGI IMG/M metagenome (IMG submission 21664) | reverse complement strand
GAAGCTTTGTTTGCCCTATGCAGAACTTGAAATCGATTCTCTTCTTCTGCATCGTCAATCAAGGGCGTCGTGTTCAGCTTTGCATTAGCCTGGAAAGGACTGCTGTCTCTGCTACCAACCGAAGCGTCCCGATGCGCGTATTGCAAGAATCTTTTTCTTGCGTAGAGAAGAGAAGAAAGAGTAGAGAAGAAAATTGAAAAACACAGTGACTGGTTCCTGCTTTTTTGAACTTTACGCAAACCTAAAACTCGAAGACTTATTCGGCTATTTCTCAAAAATCAATTCATTTTTAGAACGCGTCTGCATCACATAGGCGTAGCTGGGTGGAGGCAGGGGTCATGCCTCCCCCACCCAGCTACGCTTTTTTTAGAATATCAAGTCATTTTGTGCTTTGAGAGGCGGTATCCCAAACACAATACTGTTGCTAGCCTAAGATAAAAAATCCCCCAATATTTTGGCCTCCCAAAATTTTAGGCTGGCTACACCACTGTGTTATAAAGTAGATGCAAACTTGGATTCCATTTGCATTAGTAAGATTTCACACCAGCTTGTTTTGTTTCTTGCATCTTCTTTATCCAACCATGATTTACGCTTGTATTACGTATCGTGTGACATTTTTGCAGAAACTAACCTCTGGAGAGCATGAAAGGTATGTAGCATCATCGCTAGCAGTGATTCAAACATCAATAGCATTTGTAAAACAACGGTGGCAGAGAGCATAAAATTGGTTTGTCTTAATTTTCTAATTTACAACTTAGTTTTGTGAAATAAAGCTTATCATTTCTAGAATAACGCGCTGTTGCGCCTTTGCGAAAAATTCGTATAACCAAAACCTCTGCGAGGTTGACTCTGACATGTATGTTTGTGGCGACCCACAACACAAAGTTTCGCCAAACCTAGTGGTATCAAGGGCGCTGTGACGTATTTCTCATTTTATGAAATATTCATGAAGTCATTGCTATTGTTGAGTTACGTAGCAGGTTCTTTTTCGTGAAGTCAAACGATTTTACCTTGAAACACACAACGAACCTTTGAATTCAGAAGACTATTATTTTTCTTGATATTTCGTACAAATAAAGCAGGTATTATTTGTTTAACAGAGTAAGCGCAAATCACGTTTGAAACATCAATAATANNGGTNNAAANTAGTAAAACTGTTTTTAGACCCTGTTTCTGAACATTCCGTTCACATTTCGTTCCGCTTCGCAGCCAGTGGCGTCGCCGGCCCAAAATTTTTGGGGGCACCAAAATGTTCGACTTTAGGCGAGCAACAAAATTTTGGTTGGGACGCCTCTTCTCAATGCACTAAATGACTAGATATGCTAAAAATTGGGCCGTCATGGACCCTGGACCCCTCTTGGTTACGCGTATATTCGCAGCCCATGACAGAAATGCGGGAGGTCAGGTGATCCTTGAATCATCAAGACTATCTTGGAAACAAACTTGTTCAAATGTATTTCAATGCCAGGAAATGCTCAATAAGTTGCTGTAATCCAATCGCTATCACCGACATATATTTGACAGTGGGATTTTTCGCATAATTTTCATAGTCACAAAGAAGTAATTTGTGTTTCAATGTTTCAGGAAAGCTACGTTGTTGAAAAGCATGACCATTTTTTTGCATCCAAACAGCAATTATTTCTTACGGGAGTGATTCACATATTTTGAAAAAAAAAATTCACGAATGTATTTTCCTAGCAGAAACTTTAGTCGAGTGACAAAAAAGCTTGCCTCCTCTTGGTCAACAAAATAGTTTTGTGCGCCAAGGGTGGGCAGAAACTTAAAAGTGCTTTAAACACTGATTCGGCAAAGTCTTGAGCAGTATTTTTTAAAGATTTCGTTTAAGGGAACACCAAAAAATTTTATGAGGCCGCTATTTTTAGCAAAACGTACAAAATAACGCCTAAACGTATTGTTTATTACAGTATTGGCGGTCACAGTGCACAAGTAGTACTACTGTATATACAAATTTTTCAACATAAGGTTTTCAAGTATGTACTTTCCACGATGGATGTAAGCAAGGAATCGATCAGCAAATTTTATAAGGTTTTCAATTTCAACTTCATTAAACAGCTGTTGTTCATCAATGAAAGCATCGGTTTCTTACTCGTTATCTGCAGATTCTAGGGCAGGAGTTGGGAACCTGCGGCCCGCGGGCCAAATGCGGCCCGCGTGAACATTTGATATGGCCCGTATCAGGATTTTCGTTACCATGTTCGAGTACAAAAATGCGTCAAAACGAATCTCCGTGACAAGCAGGTACTTAGATAGTACGTTAAGAGCAGTTACTCTTTCCTTATAGTTAGACAAAGGTAGAATTATTAACTGATTCCGCGGCCGCCAGCGCTAATGGACAATTCATACTGCCCGTGTCGGTAAAAAGGTTCTCCGCCCCTGTTCTAGGGTCTTTAGTGCTGACTGTGTCACTCTCCGTTTATAATTTTCTTTTATCCATTTCATCAATCACAAATTTTATGAGAAATCTCAAGCACGCCCTCATCATTGAGCTGCCCTTGACCCAGTCTCGTCGCCATTAGGGCTTTGGTGCGATTAGCCCAAAAACAAAGCTCTTAACCCCCAAATTCAAATATGAAATACTATAAATCAGTGGAGTTTTTTCCAATTTTCAGAATGTCAAGCCCCGCTGCAGCTACGCAAACGTAAAGCCCCTCTGTTGAAGACTTTTTGGACCGTTCATTAAAACATTAATGAGAGCAGTCAGAGTTTCATCAAACAGCCGGTTTCGTTGCTTGGTTTTAACACGGCACAGAGTTGAAAATCTTTGCTCTGGCCAGGTTGTGTCAAGTGGAATGGACAGCACATTCCAGCAATGTTGGTTGTCTCGTCGTTCATACTAGCCCAGCATGGCTCTGCTTGACATCAGAAACAATGCAACTACTCAAATGTTCCGAGATCAGCAAAATATACTCAGTTACTGCCACCGAACTTTTATGGTGGAAGTCGCAAAGCCGATCATTATGGCCAATGCGGTCCACCAAGGTTTGCAAGGAAGCTATTTTTCGATTTGCTATCTCTTCTCTCAAAACCCACTAAATCAGATGTACGCGCTCAGCTACTGTGTTAAATTTATCTGAAATGCGATCCTGATGAATAGCATGAAATAGTGAAATGAATTTTTTTCTAGGCTATTGGCTTTTTGGAGTTAATCAGAGCTGAGGTGACTTTCCAGGCGGTATGGGAGTGGAGGCCTGGCAGATTCCGAAGTGTAAACATTACTATTCTTTCCTCGGTCGGTGGTAACTGCTGGATGCTTTGAGCATGGCAAGCATTCATTCAGCATGCAGAGTGAACACATTCATTTGTGGGGATTCATCAACACCTTTCAGCTTAATCCATGATTGAAAAGTCTGATATTGTTAGATGCTTATGATTGACTGCGAGCTGAAACTAACGATTCTTTTGAGATTCTAATAGTTGAATGCCGTGCTTCCTGCACAGCAGAATCGAAAGAACCTTTGCAGTCTCTGCTGCTGGCGTTTGCACTTCTGGCTGGCTAAAAGTAAGAAATTTCTTTTTTGGACTTACTACAAAAATACTGCTTTATGCTTGGATGGCTAGCTTTACGTTTTTGCTCTGACATTACCTTCTGAAAATACCCACACAAGAAAGTAAATGTATAAAATCTGGAAAAGGTTTCGCTTGATGAAAACGTTTGACACCGTAAAAAGACCTGTCTTGCAAAAAGCGCCAGGCTCAGTGGCATTCAAAGCGTTAATTATTCCGTAACGTCAGTTTTTTAAGGTGTTTTAGGGACCCGATTTGGATCCATAGAATTGAATATCAGGTCCTTAAAATCAGAAAAATCGGGACCGTAGAGGTCCTTACTAGGTACCTAACATTTTCCTTAAAAAAACGCGTAACATAATTGTTTATCTCCTAAAAGCTGTCAAAATATTGATTGTTGCGTTGCATGGGATTTCAGAGATGATTATAAGCGAGGTTACTGTCTGCAGTGCACGTGTTTGGTGTGAGGCGAATCGATTTTGGAAGTTAATGAAGCAACAATTCAACTCAGCTAAAACTATTCGTGGGTGTCCAGATTATTGTGAAAGCACCAAGTTCATGGATCCGCGCAGGAAATTTATGGATCCGTTTTGAACCCATAAAACGCCCTAAAAATCCCTGGTCTTGAGCACAAAACTCATGAAACGTCTTGTTGAACAAAACGTTATCGGTGGCGAGTTTTTGATCAAGGCAACTTATTGCAACGCCTCACGAGTTGTTAACCTGTGTTGACACTATCACTTACGGCCGAACTCAGCTTTAAAATCTTCACGAAAGATAGGAAACAAATATTATTTTTCACCGCATGGCCTGATGGATAAGGCGCCTGACTTTGGATCAGATGATTGAGGATCTTTCGCCCAAAGCATCACACGTTTTCCAATTCTCGATAGATTTCAAATGATGCGGTATTTAAGCTCCAATATTGCTTGCAAGTCAGTGGGGAAGTATCAATGAGATATCTGTCAGTAGCGTTCTCCCCTATCAGTCAGCTTCACAAAACAGAAATATGTCTTTCATGCTGTGAAGATCTTTCCGCATGAAAGCGGGAACTCGAAACTTTGTCCAGTTTGCTGTGAAATGAATCATTCCATGATCCGCCGATGCAGCTTGTCTTGAAAGTTGGTTTCTTTTTGTGAGCAATGCAACCTTTGCACGCATTTTTTCAATTTAAACGAAACACAAGCTCGTAAAATATGTGGTCGTATATTGATCTTTACAAAAAGAGGAACAAAATCACAGTACGAGAAACGTCACAAAGCTCGGAGAAGTTAAAAAAAGCAAGGGACGAAATGACACAGAGTTACTCCTCCGCTTCTATCTCAGCCAGGGCGGTCGAAAGTTGGTTCGTTTTTTCGCCCAAGACGTTGTAAAAGCTCTTGATCATTTTTTCCAGCTCGAATTTTTCGCTCCTGCGAAACACAAGTAAACAAACTTCCAGGAAAAAGGCACCATCGCCCCACCCCTCCATATCCTCGCCCCACGCATCATTTTTCGACGCAGTCAGCCGGCGCTATACTTCAAGGACTATTCTGTGTTTTGACTTCTCAATACAAGCGTATATGTTCAAAATTAATATCTGAAGAAAAATCCACGGCGTCTGTTGTTATCATCCAGACCAGCGGTGAGGAACCTGCGGCCCTCATGAACATTTGGTATGGCCCGCATCAGAATTTCCGTTACCCAAGTTAGAGTACAACGTCGAGTCAAAACGAAGATTCACGATAAGCAGGTACTTAGGTGGTAAGTCAAGAGAAGTCACGCTTCCTCATAGTTAGATAAAGGTAGAATTTTACGATAAAACTGATTGATTTTGCGGCCCGCCAGCCATAATGCACAACTCATGCGGCCCGTGATAGTAAATAGGTTCCCCACCCCTGCTGTAGAGAGACGGTTGTGGCAAAGGAGGCAAAAGTTGACGCGAAAAACAGGCGACGTTGTACAAAAGCGGCAAAACAGTGGAGTACCAAGAACACTATAACAGGTACCTCCAACCTCTCACACTTTGCAAGGTACCGACAACCAATGGTTGGAACATCTAAAAAGAGCGACCTAAGACTTAGATGTAAACCTTTGTTCGGAGAATACGTGAAAGGTTAAGGGTCAAGTCGCGCGATTTTGTGACGCAACTGCCTCACAATATACGGAAGTGCAATAGTGCTTCGATGCACTTCGGTCGTCTCAAAATAGTTTTTCAATCTCTTTTGCGCTGAGCAGTTTAAACTATGTCATCTCAAAGGTTAATTATTTGTATGCTGCTATTTATATTGACTGCAATAATCTGAAAAATTAACACCATCGGCGCTTTGGAGCTTTGCGTTAAGTTCCGCTGTTTTCTCTGATTTTAGCGAAAGTGTCTGAAACGTCAATTTTCAGTGGGTTCGAAGCGGAACATCCAGCATTCCACGCAGGCAATTTTCTACCTCGAATTGCGCTTTGCAAAAAGTTTAACGCAGTTACATCAACCACCGTGACTTCCAGTAGCGTCTCTATCGCACGAAGCGGGAAACGTTATGAAGATTTTTGACGAACAAATTACAGTAACTGCAGGAGCCGGTAAATAAACACGAGAATGGACTCACTTTGCAGTTGGAGCATAACCAGATAGGCCGTTGTCGGCGTAAGTGGGAAAGTGGGTGGAGCTGACTGTTCCCCTGGAATGATTTAAGAAGATTGATTGTATGAAGATCAGTAAGTTGTGAGCAGTTTAGCCTTGTTTGGAAAAAAGGTTATGATCTGACGGAGCAATCACGTGTAACACGCAGAAGAGTACTAAGGACAACTACGTTATTTTGTACTTCACGCCACTGAATTAAGCTCTGAAGCGATTAGGAAACTTCTGAGCAATTGGAAAACAAGCGGAAAAGGAAAAAATGACAATGAAAAAGATATTTTTGAGTATACTTCGTTAAACTTTGTAAATCGAACTCACGGCCATGACATGCTCGACAAAAAATTAACAACCATGATGACCTTCCGCCATTCTGGGCTTTTGTTGGCGGCAAAAACTATTCAGTGGTTATGTTGATAATAATGAATGAAAAAGCAAAACACAGTGAAAAAATTGAAAACAACGGGGTGAACAATGAACTTTCCACACAGGAAAGTTGAACATGTATATCTCACTGCCTTGAGCCAGTTATGATAAGTCAGCGGTTACCAAAGTATGGGTCGCGAAGGGTCGAAAAATGGGTCGCGCCAAGGTGATTCAAATCTGTCAAAACGAACGTTTTTCTTTTCATTTTTCAAGTTCTTTCAATTCCTTCATAGATTGAATTATTGCATCATACGCATATCATTTGGCTTCGTCCTAACTGGATTATTGCATCATAAGTGGTTTTCTGTGAGTTTTAATGGCAGCGCAGCCACTAGCCGTAACTAGGCAACTGGTTGCTAAGTTAAGATTCGTTGGTTACGGAAGTATTTTGGAGCTGAAGGGTTCAGTAAATAAGTCAGTGGAGTATCAGGGTTGATAGTATGAAAATTTAGCTGTGTAGTAGCAGAGTAGTTTGAAACATTTTCGCTTCCTAAGCACGTAAAGCAAATTTATCTCGATGTTTCAGGCTTGGATCGTGAGATGTTCATTGAACTCAGATTTAGTTCGCGCTTAAAAAAGTTTGGGAAGCACTGTAATAAGTGAGGCGTAGCTTTATTCAAGGCAAATGAGTGAAACACATTTATCCTTGCAGGAAAGGCACGGTAAACAGCATCGCACGTTCAACGGGAAGAAAAACAGTGGGTAACAACGACTTACTCCTTCTTGGCTGGGTTTTCCTCCGCAGCGAGCGCCTCCATTTCTGCGCAAAGTTCATCTCCGGTCGAGAACTGAGCTTTGATCATTTCCGGGGTCAGCAGCGGGAATTTCACTTCGCCAGGTCTGTTGACAAGAAACGTGAACCAATGACATGAACATGCAGCAACGTTAAGTGCCGACGGGGCAGGATAGTTAACTTCATTCAACCACTGTCGCTGGTCAACAAACTTGCCAGCGATTCTGAATCGTCATTCAATTATCCTTTTTTCTTACGGAAATCCCTTTTCAATCATGTTTTAAATGCGTTGATTGCGAATGAAGTATTTGTCTACAATGGGGCCTTTGCAGAGGTTGATAGGGTTAAATGGCCACAGCACTGACATGATACAGTGTCCAAACACGGTTTCTGCTTTTGAAGGTGGGAAAGGCTCCAGACATAACGAGAAGCACGATTTTTGGTCTGGCGTCGTTGGTGACCAGTTGGCCTACGCGTCTCTATGAAAAATGCTCACAAAATTGCAAAATTATAAAAAAAAATAAAACGAAAATTATTGCACGAAAAGAGAAACAAAACTCAAGGCACTTTTATAAGCGAGTAATTTTCGCGATAAAAGTGAAACATTTCTTACTCTTCTGCAAGATTCTGCTCGTCATCTTTGGGCATTCCTGTCAAAAGTCGAGGGGGTTGTGTCGGGATCATGGCCTGACTGAAATCGGCGCTCCTGCGAATGACACGTGGCAAGACATTATTGGTCAGCGACAACAACGAAGCAGAACCGTCGCCAGAAAGTTTTCAATAGGGGGGTTTTGCGTTCGTGCAGGGGGGCTCGGCATTGTCAACATTTGATAAAACTTAACTGATTTCTAGTGTTTCATAATTCAATTTGGGAGGCTTGAAGCTTTGTTTGGGGGGCTAAGCCTCCAAAAGCCCGCCGTGGCGACGGGACTGCAACAAAGCATATACCTGCCATAAACGTTGTCAGCACGAAAGCATCACGTTTTCAACATCACATTTCCTGCTATTAGCAGTCATTTCAGTAACTTATACAACGGTACTTACAGCACACTACACCTCACACTCAACGCGTCTGGCTACACTTTTGCAAAAGCTTCTCTCACCATCGGGGCACCCAGACATTTGTCAGAGTTGGAATGTTCGATAACGAACTAAGACCGTGCGACGAAAACTTCTTCCACGTCATAAGGCCTTTTATGACGTCCTGCAACAAAAACACCGTTTGTTTATTGCCAATGCATTGCGTAAGGTTCGTAGCGATTTTGATGGATAAAGCTAACGACGCTCATTCATACAATAGTTTGTGAAAAATAAGCGAAAAATTGAATCGTTGAATCATTTGCCCATCTCAGGAGTTTGTCTTCAAGAAATGAAAGAAATAGAATATTCATTGCACTCGCTTTTGTATCCCTGTCGGAGTGGCACGACTGGCCTGCGGCGCCAGTTTCCGCTTTTGCGATCGGAAAGCCCGAGCGGCATGTGCGCAAAGCTTCGCACCGTGGTAGCAAGCAACAATACAGATCATGCACCGCAATCACTCTATTATTGCTTGTTCCCGCCACATATATATGTTATTGTTCTTCGCGCACATCCCGTTCGTGGTGAATCACACAATCAACGCAAAGCCACCGGAGAAGTTGCAACACCGCTTTATATGCGCCGTGGGATACGCGCCTACTTTCGCAGTGAATGCTGCGCTGGTGGCGAGTCAATGACGGCATCGAGCGTTAACTGTTCCTTGCACCAATTAACGTCGAGAGCAGTGCCGCTTTTTCAGGTCTTCGGTATGGCCCGACGGAGATTCCAGCGGAGTCTATTAGTTTTGGTGGCACGTGCTCAGCTATCTGTAGCCGGCCGGTGTGGTGTGTGCAGTCAGGCATAAGAGGCCAAGGCAACCGAGATTCACACGTACTGGTGACATGGCAGAGGCCACATCGCCCGTGAACCTTTCCTTACCCAGCACGAGACTGGAAAAGCTGCAAGTACCGTTTTTTTTAGACCCGACCGGGAATCGAACCCACCTCACGAGCATCCGTGGCGCGTACTCTGCTGCACGATCGCCAACTGACCACAATTTTTTCGTGAATACATAATTTTCGTTTGTGCGCGTATCTCATGTTCATGATAAGTTTTTTGTTTAAAGTCTCGATAAACTGTTCGAGAACCCCGAAATGTTATGAGTTGTTGAAAACTGAATACGTGATTCGAAAAACGCTGAAGAGGTTGGAGGCGCGGATCTCAGTATAAGAGAACGTCAGAAAAAGTATCTGGTATCTGGCCAATTGTAGGAAAAGTGGAAAACATAAGGAATGAAAGAAATCGTACCCAGCAAACGAACTATACCTCGTGTTGGAGAAACGTCTTCGCCTTGGGAAGCTCTGTGTATCTAAAAATCAGAACAAACCACATGTTACGGTGAAAAGACTTGATCCCGAGATACCAGATCGAGTAACAAAGCGCGAAATGTTGCACGAAGACGACGTCCAACTTCTTCCATGCCAGGTTCGATTACATTTAAAAGCGCGCTGCAGATCTACAGCAGATGCAGCAAGCCTGGTTTCTGTTTTCTAAATTGCCGACGAGCAGGCTGCAAATGATTTTATAACTTCTTTTTTTCGCTACAAACCACTTCCGAGCATATTATGCTTCTCTCGAAGCCATTAACCTTCCCAGTACTTGCCTGGGCATTGGGCATAGATGGTAGTCGTGGTCGACCTCACTGTGAGGCAGAGGCAGGTAATGCTGCGTGATGCCGGGCGCCGGGTTCTGCAACAAAACAACAAACGCTTTGTTTGCGTCACAACACATACTTTGTTTTCGTCACAACGCAACGTTTAGCCAAATAATTACTGGGCAACGCGACCGAGCACTGGGTAACCAGGCATGAAGCTGTTCTCACGCGTTGTTTGCTTTGGCAGGAGAAGTATTTGACGCGAGATGCTGTGTAGATATAGGCAGTGGTGTTGTACAGGGGTCGGCATTCGTCCAAGCCAGGGGTCTCCAAACATTTTTGTCAAAGAGCCACGTAAGCTAATGTTATATAACAGTTCAAGGGCCTGACAAAACTCCCGGTTCAAATATATATGATGTCAAAACGTGAATGTTGTTTGATAATAGCAATGCGTTTACCGAAATGGTAAGATTGCTTGTTCGATTTTAGCATGGTGGGAATATTTGGCTTCCGACGAAATGTACCTGATATTAAAAAAACTCAGATTGCGGCAACGTTATCAGCTGAGGTTAGGCTAGTCTGTAGCACAGTCACACTCAGCCAACTAACATCCACGTGGCCGTCGCGCAAAACGTGATTGTTTCGGGATATGTTGTATTCTACCAAATCAACAATTTTTTCGAAAACGTGTTGTTTTCAGTTACTAACTAGATGTCTTCGCGGGCCGGATGAAATGGTTTCCCGGGACAGGTTTGGCCCTCGAATCGTAGTTTTTAGCCCTCCCCCCGCTCTAAATCGTTTGAAAAACGAAAAGCGCCCCTGACATATTGACTGCCATCACGTGGTGACCCCGACACAAAATCCGCAGCTGCTTTCGCTACAGCGAAATGTGCTTTGTTGTAGCGTCGCGTCCCCCCAGCTCTGTTGTTGACGCTGCAGATGCTTTGATGTGGGGCGAAGGTCCTCTTTGCCTTCCGCTGTTCGGAGAAAAGGAACAACCCACGTGGTTAAAAAAACCGTTAAGGCGTGGATGGATTTGTTATCTGCCATTGCACCACAGCTCGTGACAAAGCAATCAGGTGTTGAACTGCAGTGCATCCAGGGATGTAAAAAAAAGGTGAAGTGGAGAAAGCAATGTTGCATTTTTATCATGCGACAACAGGTGCAGAGAAATACACCAGTTTTTTAAACAATGACTATTGTTAAAAAAATATGCGAAATAAAAAACCCGTAGCACGCGTTTTTGCAGAGCCACGGCGCAGAAATGCATAAATATTCCAGTAATTTTGGTAATATTCTGACACTAATGAAAAAAAAAACATTAAACCAAAAATAGATAAATTTTTCTAGGTATCGTACTCAAAATGTTCAACTTATAAAAAATTCAGTGGCAAAATATCACTTACGAAAATATACAGTCTGTGTTGAGGAGGGTTCTTGAATAGACCGGCAGGGGGGATGAGGCCGGATGACGACGATGATTCATTCGGTTTCAGGGTCGGTTCGCTGTCAGTTTGGGGGGTCGAAATGTGGAGAGCCGATTCCTCATCCAGGGCTACGGATGGGGTCTGCTTGAGTTTAAGTACCTCGTCCCCCTCACTAGTTTGATTGACAGCGAATGCCCCGCTGATAATTTCATCCTGAAATTAATAAAATAAAATGTGGGAGGCAACAAATTCAACTGTTAAACAAACAAAGTCGGATTCGACTTTCAGTTGTCAGTGGCAGCGACATCATATGATCAGGTTCACTGACCATAGGTTCGGGTTCAGTAACCATGGGTTCAGGTTCACCAAACACAGAGAGTCTGAAAAGCTTTGCGATGTTGGACAATTTAAATGATTGGCCAGGACATGCAAATTCGTCAGAAATGCGAACAATTTTAATAGAAACGGTTGCAGTTCACATGAGTCTGATAGTCAAACGGTGAATCTCGCTCAATGTCGTTTATTCAACATAAAACATTTTAACCACAAACCACAGTGCAACAGAATGGTTTGATGCATGAATGGACTTGTGTGACGCATGAATGGACTTGTGTGACGCATGAATGGACTTGTGTGACGCATGAATGGA
>JGI24158J21664_10011008_pt1 | contig 12043 bp, 6 predicted proteins | sample Ectturendosymbi3_FD_21664 | JGI IMG/M metagenome (IMG submission 21664) | reverse complement strand
AACAGTAAAAGTATTGCAACTGAGGCGGGGCCCCTAGACATGGCTGGGGCCCCCCCCGGCCGGGGGGTGCGGGGGGCGGTTCCCACGGCCCTGATTCCATGTATTAACTTTTCTTCTATCTCGAACTAGCCTTACCTTTTTTATGGTGTGCAAAGCAATTACTACCCAGTTACTTCGGAATGCTTTTTGGAAACAGTCTTTAGAACTGGATATGTAGCTCTAAACTAGCATCGTGCTGAAGCGTTACTATGACATACGCGCATACATTTTGGTGAAGAAAATTAAGGATAATATTGTAAAACTCCTCACATCGTGTCTGCTTCTCCAAATTCGGTGGTTGGTGGGGAAAGCGTCGTTGGCAACGCCTTTTGTGTTTCATTAATCATCTGTAATTGGCAAGTAAACCGGCCTTGACAGACTTGAGACGAACGCAATCTATGACAATATCTCGGGTCTCCTTTTAAGATCTAATAAGACCATCTAGCGCTTATCTTTGTATAACTACGACCAGCTTTTGCATTAACACAATCTTCCAATGTAGGTCAAAGTGAGCTTTATTGTTTCAGTCTCTCTCGACTTAATTCATGTCTACCGATCAAGCAAAAAATTATTTTGTCCCTGAAAATATGCACAACCTTTCAAGTAACATATTTACATTTGCATCCAAAGCGCGTAACGAACTTCTTTTGTCAAAATGCAAACAAGATTCAACACTTTAATATCACTTAATTTCAGTTCGCTTGCATCACAACCAGGAACAAAACAAACTAACCTGCATTTATTACCAATGTCTTGCTTTCCAGCCGATGCACAAGGTATTGTTCCACGGCAAAAATCGTATCTAAATCCCGAAGAGCAAAAACTGTAATTTTTTGCAAAAACCTTAATAACTACTTTTAATGCGATTTTCACAAAGAAATCGTTCTCTAATAGTTACGGTTTGCATATGCACTGTCACTAAAACTAGTCCTCAACGTCACAGAAATTTTTAAAGACAACAACGTGAATTAAAAATATGAAAGATATTTACTTGCAACGCTCTTCGACTCAGTAACTTTTCTCATCATTAGAACGCTCTGACGATTTCACGTTCAACGAGCGCGAATTTCATCAATACTTTCAACTGATTTTGATAAGTGTTACCAGACCTTTCATCGTCCTTATTGGGACATTGTACTTTTCCGTCACATACAGCGGTGCGATTAATGCATAGGCTGCTGTTGCTTGCACCACAGGTTACTTCACGGAGCTTGCAATGATTCACTCGTGGTGGCGAACTCGTTTTCTTCGTCGGATGCGCACCAGTTTGAATCAATGATCTACAAAATTTAAAGACTTTAAAGCTTTGAATGACTTGTATCCAACTGAGCAGTTTACGCACACCAGACCCACTCAGACAAAGCACCGGCGCAATATCTCTGCGATGCTTGACCATGGCGATGTACGAGAGCCTATTCATGTGGTACAGTGGTTCCCATTTCCTTACCACGTATCCCTTAAATCCTTCTTTGTTTCAAGTCCCCTGGCTATAAATCAGTTATAAAAGCTAATGTATTTATTAGTAAATTTGTTGATCAAACCATCGATGTTGCACAACTCTTACGGGCTCGCGTACCCTAAAAATTTATTGACGCCCTCCTAGGGGTGCTCGACCCCCGGTTAAGAACCACTGATGAAGTACATCAAAACATGTGGCTGTGTCTGGCCGTACGGTAGCACTAGTCTATCTTGTGGTGCTAGCTTTACGGAACTGTTCAATATGACGCTCTCTGCTTGGCTTTATAAAATGGCGACATCGAAATGGGAAACCCCGGTTTCGTCACATTGAAACTTGATGTGATTTTTGTACTGGCTTTTAACTCGAAGTTGTCATTATGCCAACACCGCAAAAAAAAGCGAAACCGTTCCGAAGACCATCTGACGATTGAGCAGGTGCCTTTTCGCAAAAGTTGCAGAGATCCATATTGCCAAAAGCATTCTCCTCACAAAAGTGTTATTGGAAAATAAATTGTGTTTACGTTTTGTTGCATGCCCTCGCAATTTGAGTAGCGAAAGGGATCGGGTTTTGCAAATGTAGCCCAAAGATACAAGTTTAATTGAATGTGCAAATATTTTTATTTTTTTGCTGTCGTGTATGAAGCACTTTTCCAGTTTCACTTGAAGTTAAATGTTTGTTTTGGAGATTATGAGGTAATGGGTCACATGGGAAAGATACAATCAGATAGGTCAGTGCTATCAAATATGAAACGACTGTAAAAGTCTGTTGGCAAAATAAAAACAATGCAATGTTGAGGAAATGCGGGCGGAACAAACAAATGATGTAGGTATAGGCTTTTGCTGGTTAAGAAGCATGGGAAATTATTAGTTGGAGGGATACATTTACGGCATGCCGAACACTACGTACAGTGAAATCAGTTGGGGATATTGGAAGTTATTTACAGAACCATGAAATAAATCAATTGAGTACGACACATCAGGCAAATAATGTAAACATGATGCAAACAACTAAATTTATCAAATTGAAGGAACAAAGTTTTAACTGGTACATATGGAAGAAGATTAATCAAGTACAGCCGTACCACCGACAATTTTAGCATTGACTTTATGATATGTGCAAGATCTTTTTCCCTGTGGATAGTAATGGCTTTATTGCCATTGTTTTATCTGAGGTTAATTTTTCCTTTGAATATCCATACTAATTTCCAGTCAAATTCTTTTGCTTTTTTCATTAGCCAATCAAAAAAGGACTTATTTTATTTGGTAAGGTTTTCATTGATGAAAGCACATTCAGTGGTAAGGTTGACTAAAACTCTATCTTTTACTTTCTTTCCTTTTAAGCATATTGTAATTTCTATTTCTTCTCAGGACAAACCAAACAGTAAAGTTGGATGTCTTGCTTCTTTTAAGATTTACCCAGTCTGTGAGCAAGATCAATGTTTCTATGTAGTATTTTATCGTCAGTTTCGGTGAGTTTTGAGCAGAGTCAATTTCTTGTTTTCAACCTCAGTATTGCTTTGATCATCACGTCTGGATATTCCGTAAAATTTCACATTTTGTTTTCGGCCACACTGACACACAATTAGGTGTGGCTGAGTCATATTTGTCGAGCCACGGGCAGAGTCAGAGTCACAAGCCCTTCGAGTCAGATTTATGTCAAAAATTTTTGAGTCGAGTTAATGTCGACTCATGACTTGGACGTTTCAGAGCCGAGTCACAAAAGCTGTCGAGTCATTTCAAGTCATTGGTTTGCAAACTCGAGTCAATGACGAATCAAATAAAATTAAACATTTTCCCTATGAGGTTTGTTAGCATGCCAACTAACAAATAAGGTTTTTAAAACGTTGTTTAAAACATTGTTGAAACGTTGTTGAAATGTAGTGCAAACGTTGTGAAAACAATGTTAAAATATTTGATCGTTTCAGAAACTTTTTAAAAAAAGTTTAAAAACATTTTATGATACTTAGGATTCATTTTAATTCTCTTCTCCACTCTCTGTCAATTCAACAGATCTAGCTTAACAATTGCTGCAACCAGTATAGGCCTCCTCCTTGTCCGTCAATACGCCAACAAAGGCCTAAAGAAAAGCATGAGACTGACAACTACGACCAAGGTTACGGAGTCGGTGTTGGAGTCGGAGCTGCAAGGAGTCGGAGGCTTTTGGTTGGAGTCGGAGTCGGATTCCTAACAACACTAGGATTAGGCAGAATAGTAGCTGTATAAAGATTAGTAGGGTAAAGCCTCAGTTGAGAGCCAAAATTTGTCCTTCACTTGGAATGCCATACTTGCAACAATCTCAGTCGCACTTCAATTTGTCTTTGACTCGAAAAGCTATGCTTGCAACAGTCTCAGTCACACGATCTCCGTGCTTGCATTGAGCTTTGACTCACATGCAGCAGAGTACTATGATATTTTTGTGACAAATAATAGGCATTAGCAGGTGTTCTTACTTTGTATTGGCAAAACGTTCAAGACTTATGTTTCTTGTTGGTTTTGGAGAGCATTCAATAAAATTGGTCGTATACGTTCAAGGAATTAAAATAACCAGCACTGTGAAATCATTCTCACATTTCCAAGGCGTCTGCTTTTTCATTTGGGTTTTGATAACTTTTCCTAATGAAAACAATTCAGTGCGTTCCTAACAGATAACTTTACCTTCGCTTCTTTAAACTCAACAGACCAGACACACTTCAGGGTCACCATTGCGCAGTAAATCATTTCGAAACGAGCGAATCGAACTCCTTATGTTATATCGTCAATGCATTTGTCAGTGTTCATATGCACAGTGCTTCTACTTATAGGTTATGTAAATGTTTGAAACACTTAAAGATCTGAAGGTACTGTAATCGTGCCCTCAACCAGAAAATGGTAACTAGGCAATTCCCCCTCCCCGACATTTTCAAAAATATGATTAGTTGTTAGGTGCAAGTATAACAAGTTACAATCATTTTGCCCCCTCCCCAGAAAATATCAGCTACTTGCGGCCCTAGCTGTAATCATGCTTTTGATCATATTACACAAGAAAACCAGCTGATAAAATGACAATGATAATTAGATCCACGCCTTTGCTTAAAGCAAGAAGCTCTTCACAGATAACTGGGTGCATTTCACTTGAAGTATTGCTGATCTGACCCTTTGTGTTCCATAAAAAAGTAACGTTAATGAAGTGATCTTGTGAACTCCATGAGCACATTTCCTATTGCAGTAACGACAGCGTTGACTTTTTTACGATGTGATTTAACGATGAGTTGAAGGTTCAAAGTTTGGTAAAAATATCACTCGCACACAAAGGTTCGACATGGCAGCTATCTTGCCCAACTTACCAATCCCAGAGAAGCTTTTGAATGTTTCATAGAACTTCAACCAAATACTGCTAAAACGTTTGTTTAAACTTGTCTTTTACCAATTCTGTCAAATTTGGCTTTGTTTGATATGGTGGTTTGTTGTTGACGCTTGATAACTACAATGGTCTTGTAGCGCCAGGACTGAGTTTGTACAATTTCTGGGTTCATTTTCACTCGGTTTGTTTTGTTTTCTGGTTGTGTTCCCTGAAGCTCTTCCGTACATCGTGCGGCTGGTAAGAAGGCTACAGTTCCAATTTACAAGGTCTTTGTAAGACCCGGCCGAGAGTCGATCTCTGGACCTACCAACACCGAAGCAGACGCACTTACCACTAAACCACAGGTCAAATTTGGCTACTTTTTTCGCTGATTTCCAAATGCAAAAGGCAATGTTTGGCCTTGCGCCTAGAGTCACAAACAATGAAGTAAAAACCGCTGTGAACATTTCTTTGCAATTACTTATGAAGGTCCACACGGGTTTGCACCAATTTGCACACGCTTGGGACGCTTCGAGGACATAGGCATTCATCACTGAGGTCAGAGCAATCCACAATGCCATTGCAAGCCAGTTTACGAGGAATAATCATCGATCCGTCCAAACATTGAAAACACAACATCCGGTTTAAAGATGTTGAGGGAAAAGTACGAATATCCCTTAATGAAACGAAGGTATTGTAAATGCAAAATCTTCACTCCATTAAAAATCACATTTCTTAAAAAATAATTACCTTCCGTCCCTATCGTCGCTTACGTTGCTCTGATAACAAATATCCGAACCATCGACGCAGTCTTTGACGTTGTCCCAAAGTAACTGCTGAGGCAAGCGACACATTTGTCCTCGCCTTTTGCATTTGAAACCTATTCCTGTTTCCCATCCATCATCTTCATTGCAGCTACTTCGGCAAACGGATTTATCGCAGATTGTCGATCGCTTCATGCACTGCCCATTCTGACATCTGTAGTGACTTGCACAACCAGCGTCACACATGGTCATGTTGATGCAATGAATTGTTCCATTGCAAATATAATCCCGATGTACAAAGCACTGCCTATCAAAGCCGTTTCGCAAACATCTGTAATTGGTGCGTGATGAGTGTTAATCTTAATAAACATTTATGCTACATTTATTTGAAAAACTATGCATAGTTATTGTATTGATAAAAAAGTGTGGGGAGCAGACGCATGTCTGTACTTTATTAGCTATAATTGACCGGAATGCATCCACTAAATTAAATTCAACTGCTGCCTTACTGAACAACTCACCGCAATATGTATGGGTTTGCAACAAACGAACTAAAATATGCAGACTTTTTACGTTTGCAGAAAGAAATTTCCATCCTCAAAAATTAAATTGTTTTGTTGTGTTTTAAATGGTGAAAACGTAAGGAATGCCTGGAAAGAATAAAGCACGGTGTTTCATTTCGATTTCAGATCAAACACATACCGAGGAAATCATTTGTTACGCGGTCTCATGTCATAAAACAGTAAGAGATTACTTGCCCAAACTCAAACAAGTGTTAGCTTCCATTGCCTGATCTGATCAAATTGCCGACTCATCGCTCAGATTGCGAGCAGTACTGCACATTGCGCCTGTTTCGGACAGGTCAAGTGGTGGTAACTCCAAAAATGCGCAAGGCATTTACTGTCCTTGAATATTCTGCTTCATTTATTGAATGGTTTGACACGGTGCCCAGTTCACTGTGCTAACATCTCAACTGCACCTAATTACACCATCCCAAAAAATGTGAGACTTGATCAACGCTTGTTTGTTATTTTTGAATAAAAAACTTACTACGTGTTACAGAAAATGACTGATGGCTCAGTGCATTTAATGGGGATGTGTGCGGGGCACATAAGTCTGTCTTTCTGTTTAAAAACACAGATTTTGAGCATAATTTAAGCGTAATTAATGTACATTGTTTTGTTATTGATTTGCATTATATTAACATTTTTTATTATTCGAGTTTTCGCTCAAAAACTCACGAGTTCATTGAACGCCAGACGTAGATCAAACAACATCAGAAAAAATGCAAGTAAAGCAGTAGTAGGCCAAAGATATTTTGAACATTTGGAAATTATATGCCCTCCTCGACGCACGTACACAACATCATCCTGCCTCAACTCCTTGGTACGCCTATCTGTTTAATGCTGTCCTCTTCAGGTATATACTTTCACAAGGTAATGTCATTTGACGAAATAAACCTTAATGTGAATAAAGGTAGTAGGAATCTCAATCCAGCAAGGCTATTTGATGCAAAAAGTATTTTGTACACATTTACCGCAAGAAAGGTGAGATCGTTGAAACATTCACATAAAGTGCTTCATCACTCCCGTCGCAGTCTTCAACACCGTCACAAAACGTTTTTGAAGGTATTGTTGTACCATCATTGCATGTGAAAACTAAAGCAAAATGTTTTAGGTTTTTGGTAATTTAGCAATGCAGTTCAATGCGGAAATTCAATTTTTGGAACTGATAGTTCTCTTTTTCAAAACATTCCAATATTCATTGTTGTCAAACGTGTTCCTTGCAGAAATAATGACTATGATGAAAAAATATCCTGGTATCAATACTCAAGAACCTACGGCCAACGTTTCGTCAGTTTTTTCCAACAAAATTTGTTGCAGTATATGTAGAACCTAAAACACATTTTGGCTTCAAAGCAATTCAATTGAATATAGAAAGTCAGTTTTTTGGAAGTGATAATTAGCTTCTTTCTTAAATGTTACATGTTACTCACTGCTGTCAAACATGCCACGTACCGAAATCAAAACACTAAAAATTGTATATTTGAATAAGAGCTGATGATGCCTACTTAGCAGGCGAAATATATACTCTGTAAGGTCTTAGCGTCTGATTCTTTGCTGGGAAAGTATTCTTTTCGATGGACGCTATAAATTGTTTATCAAATTCAAAATATACGGGACGAAACTATGCTTGAATAATGTTCTCGAAGTAATGCACATCACTTTTGATAATGCAAATAGCCCGAAGCACAACGTAACAACGTTTCAATGCAACCGACTTTTTGAAACATTCTTTCCATCAAGATTTGATAGAAGCATCAGGCGATACACAGTAAGTTGCGTGGAATTCAACCACGGAATAGAGCCACGTTCCTGGCGAAAACCGCTTGCGCCAGCTATCTTCCACGATTGCACTTATGGCGTAGCTCCTTAACGCATGTGATATCATGCGAAATAATGATTAGTGTCCACATTACAGCAGTAAATTGTAAAACAACCTACTGTGGTTTGTTGAAAGACCACAACTGAATGAATATATATTGCAGGACAATTTGTAGATTAGTTGAAATTTACGGAAACGTTTTGTACTAACTGCAGGAATTCCGATCGATTTCTGTCTTTCGTTTCCGTGTTCCAGAGCATCCAGTACTAGCCTGCATTTTAAGTGTACATTGTCGTTGTTGGAAGAAACGCTATGAATGTATGTGAAGGTGGTTCGCTTTTGCACAGTGTTTGATTGAAGAACTTCAAATATTATTTGGCGGCTTAAATCTCTCCAGGTTTGCAGCAGCAGACGGTCTTGCGCCATCATGAGTTAAATAAAAGTTGCGCAGTGCTAGCTATCTCTAGAAAAGATAGATAAGGGTTCGTCAGTAACATATGCCAACCAAAGAAGAGAGTTTTAGAAAATAAGAAATGTTGACAGTCCCAAGCAAACAAGCGTTGCCCAGTTCTCATTGAAACGTGGTATGGAGCGATCAGATTCTCAAATGACAGATAAATTGGTGGACAGACACAAAACGCAGAGATGATCCGAGTGAGAAACATTTCTTACCAGTCTGTCTTTAAAATCTGTTGAAAATCTCTGAGCATCAAGATATGCCTAAAAAAAGTCGTTGCATCTATCAGTTACGAAATTACACCAATACACTAAAACATTCTGAAAGCATTAAAATTTATATCTATGGTGTCTGAATTGTATTTTCCCTTCAATCAAACAAAGTTGTATTTTCTTGAAGCACGTCAAATGCAATAGGTGTTATATTGGGGAAAAATGTCTACAGAAACGTTTTTCGTTGGGATACACTTGTTTGACCATTGATATTAACAGCAGTTTTCAACTTGCATCAGTGGTGCAATAACCAATTCATCTTCAATTTCCTAATCACTAACACTTTTTCCAGAAATTAAACGATTTGACTCAAGCCAATTTTGTCAAATTATTCAACTTAACTCGACTGATAACAAGCAAAAATGCCTGATGACGAGTCGTTTCATTAGTTCTCAGCATTTGCCACAAGCAGTGATGCAGTCCAGACCACACAACATATGATATCGAAACGTGCTTGAAATTAGAAGCAGAAACTAAGACATATTTTGTAGGATAGCAACGGAAAACCACGATTATGCTTAAGCTGCAAATACACATGCGCAGTAACGCTCGTATCCTTCTTTTCCTCATTCATGAAGTTGCGCGAATGAGAAAAAAATAAAAAACGTTTGGGGTCATCCGTCTATTTTTTCAAAATTTGTGGGATTGATTTTCAGGGCCGAGTCTAACAACAAACAGATTGAAATGCTGAAGCTTTATCAATCCATATTTATAAACCATTTGTAGTCTCAAGATATAAGAATCGGGTCTGAGACGTGCATCCTTCGAGATCGAAATCACATCTCTGTATTTCAAGTTAAAAAAGCACAAGAATTGATGTTGATACCTGTGAAATATGGCACACGCGATGTCGTTTTCTTACGCCGTCGCATCTCCTATCACAATTATTCCATAACGACCAATATCCCCACCAGGAACAATCTTCGACATTACAATCTTCATTTTCAGTTGAATTAACAAAAGGAAATCAAGATCTTGGGGATTGCAAGTGTTCTGCCGAAAAAAATATAAATCATAAAACCAATACTAACTAATAGTTTTTTTATTACCTGAGTGATTTTAGCAGCAGTTACAGTACTTTGTATACAAGGAGTCACGAAGGCACACTAGGCCAGAAGAAAAAAGATTTCCAGAGAGTTTTTTATTTTCTTGTATGAGTCACATGCAAAATTTATTGAAGACATGTGCGGTAAGCGCATAGCTGCATAACGCGGTTTGCTGAAAAAACAGGTACAGAACATTGTTTTGGAGACCATTCGAGGAACGCGCTTGAGATAACAGTGAATTCGCCAACTCTGCTCACTGTATTTCTTGATTACCCTTGAATGAAGACTTGTACATATATTTTATTTTTTGTTGGGACCGGATTTATATCCCAACATCATGCGTCTGGAATTGGTTAAAGCTACGATAAGCAAAAAAAAACAACAAACAGCACGCAAATGCACAGGGTTGTCCATGGGACATATTTATCTGTCCCATTGGCAACCCATAGCAATTTATGTCTGTCCCATCCCATGGGACGTTTCCCTTGGGATTCCCATAGGAATCCCATTCCCATGGACAAGTCTGCAAATGTATAAGACGCATTTTCGAAAGAACTTTGTGAAGTAATGAACCATTTTAATGGCATCACTTCAGATTAAAGTTGCTAATGTTACAACTATGGACGAATATAAGCAACTCAGACCACACAGACCAGAATGAACTGAACTGAGATCAGATTCCTTGTGAAAGACGAAAGACTGAAATTAACACTAATTAAAAATATACTTACAAATTAACATTGTGCATATTTACTTTTACATTAACGTACAGTATTTAATTGAATTCTTTTCATTATGTTACACGCTCTTTCATGAGTGTATATATTTACCGAAATAGCGAATGTAGACCAGGCATTTGGTGCAGCAGTAATATAAAGGGTCGTCTATGATAATAATGATTAATCTTTGGGTATAACCAAAAAGTGGTTACCTTTTGTAGGCCAAGAATGTGGCTATTTTTGTTGGTTGAACTACGCGATCTTACAAGAAATCACCACAGCTCAAAAGCGCTTTACATCGAAAATTCACAAAAATCTTAGCTTTGTCTTCCCAACTTTCAGTGTTTTTAAAGTTGTATATCATGAATATCCTTTTGCACATTCTGTTATGTCAGTCATGCTGTAGTCTCAGGAACGCATACTTATGTGCCCCGCACACATCCCCTTCCTAGGCTTGATCAAATGTTCTTATCACGGTTGGCTGTTTTTGCTGACGTCATCAGAGGGCTCTCATTTTCAGCCTTGCTCAGTGACTACCAAACCTAAGTCCAGCAATGCCACCAGCCACATATTCAATCCTTACGTGTCAGAATGTTTGCAGTCTAGGCCAGCGGTTCCCAAAGTATGGGTCACGATAGAAACATGGGTTTCGAAGGGTCGACAAATGGGTCGCGCCAAGCTGGTGATTCAAATCTGTCAAAACCAACTTTTTCATTTCATTTTTCAGGTTTTTTCAAATCCGTCATAGACTGAATTGCACCATACACATTTTATGTGATTTCGTCTTATTAACCGGATTATTGTATCATAGTGGTTTTCCAAGAGTTTTAATGGCAACGCAGCTACTAGCCAGCTCGCTGCTATGTTAAGATTCGTTGAGTACGGAAGTATTTTGGAGCTGAATAGTTCAGTAAATAGGTCAGTGGAGTATCAGGGTTGATAGTATACGGAGGTTCCACCATGTAGTAGCGAGGCCCCAACAATGGGGGGAGAGGGGCACTTTTGGGGTGGGGGCACTTTTGATGAAAAGAAAGAATAGTAAATGATCTTTCATGCATGAACCTGAAGTTAGATTTAGGTTTAGGTTTTAGATTTTAAGGTTGGACCTACCGTAAGTACCGGGTTTGGTCAGGACTGCCCCGGTTTAAACATCTATCCCGGTGTCCCGCCCTGGTTGGCAAAATGTCCGTGGCGGCACTTATGGGGTGGGGGTCGGCACGTTTCGACTCGACCCGGGGAGGCACTTCCCCATGTCGGGGCCCTGTGTAGTAGTAGAGTAGTTTGCAACATTTTCGCTTCCTAAGCACGTAAAATACATTTTTTCGATGTTTTAGACTTGGTTCGTGAAATGTTCATTAGGCTCAGATTTGGGTCGCGCCAAAAAAATGTTCGGGAACCACTGGTCTAAACACACGACAGTGGAATGTGACAGAACACCAGCACCCATGTACGCAACGCTTCGCACTGTGGCAGCAAGCAACAATAGAGTTAACCCGACGAGATCACTCTCGTCGTCACCATTAGCAAGTACAAAACTGTTCACTGGCTTCACAAGCATTATTAGAGGTCACTCACCAAGACCAC
>JGI24158J21664_10011005_pt1 | contig 12044 bp, 6 predicted proteins | sample Ectturendosymbi3_FD_21664 | JGI IMG/M metagenome (IMG submission 21664) | reverse complement strand
AGCTAGCAGGGTTGCGCAGCTAGCAGGGTTGCGCAGCTAGCAGGGTTGCGGAGTCGGAGGTGAAATTTCCGGCTCCCGACTCCGACTTTCCAAAATTTCCGACTCCCACAAAATCCGACTCCCAATGTTGTTAGGAATCCGACTCCACCTTAAACCTCCGGCTCCGCAACCCTGGCAGCTTGTCGTTGGTGCGTCCCCCCCACCCCCGTGCTAGCGCACCCCCCTTCTCGCGTTGTCCACGACTTTGACCCCGTAGCGTCCGCCCCATCCCCATCTTGTCCAGGGTTGGACCACGTGGCGGGCCCTCGCGCCGTATGCCTCTATGCACAGTGCACAAGGAACGCCACGCACGATATATGATGATGGGGGGGGGGTTGTGGAACTATGTTCATTTTATTTTTAAATGAATAAATAATTCAAAACTTACGTCAAGTCGATGAGTTCAAAGCAAATGTACATTGACAGAAGTTTAACATTTATTTTCCACTTTTTTGAAAATTCCAACCTATAATGGCCAGTTCCTCCCGAACCGCGTTGTTTTGCTTCAAACTTCGTGAAACCTCCTGAAAATAGTCGTGAAATGATAGATTTTTATGAAATCATAGGTTTTTGTGATGCGCATCAGTTTACGTCGTGGTTATACCTGGCATTACCAACTAACGAGGCATTACTTCGTGCTCGCCTCATCATGAGCGCTGAGGCGCAGTTGCTCCAGAACAGTGGTTCTTAACTTTGAACCCGAGGACCCATGTTCCTTAAGATATTGGCTTGGAGACCAATCCTTTGGCATACTGTGACATGCTGGTTTAAATGAAAACACTTTGGCACTCCTTCTGGGGACGACCGCTTTTTTTTATTGGGAACCCTAGGGTCCCCTGGATACCCCGTTAACAACCACCGCTTTAGAAAGACTGCAAAATGAAATTCGTTTTATTTATTTACTCGTTTGTCGCGGGGACAAGGTCCATATACCGTGAATCAAAATAAAACAGAAGAGCACAGAAATACTTTCGCACGGCGCATCACGGGGTAGGAGTTGGTTGGTACCTGTTTTTTTTTCACTGAGACATTTCGGTCATTTGTCCCATAATTGTAATAAAACTCACCGCAACAGAAATCACTGTCACAGCTTTTTTTGTAGAATGAAAACTTGTTGCAGTTGTGACTTTTTTGTTGCAGTTAAAGGCAATTTCGTGTTCAGCAGCAGCATAATTCTCACAAATAATTCAGAAGATATTGAAGTCCACTAATGCTAGGGTCAAACGCACTCGTATGTGATCAGCAAACAGCAGGTGGTAAACAACCATATTTCTCACTATGCCTGTGCCCAGCTACACTGAAAGCTCATCAAGGTAAACAGTCAGCTGGTATGGAGTCGCTCTCATTGTCTTATTCCGTTGGTTACGACGAAGGGATCTGAAAGCCAAGTGCCCCACTTCACTTGCATGTTACGATTCCTACTTCATACCAACTCGGCATCAATTTTTGCTATGCACGTTGGTGCACTGCACTTGTAGTAAACAATACATTGTGGTTAGTTCTGTCAAATGACTTGGATTCATCTAGAAAGGCTGAAAATACTGGGGTACCTTTGTTTCAGAGAATGACACAATATGTTTAAATAAAAACAAACAGAGATAAGTACCATGTTGTGGCTCAACGCCGAACTGGTTGTCAGAGATGGCAACAAATGGTGAAATGCAGTATAACATGTACCGTTCACACAGTTTGGAGTATTTCAATTTTGCGGATAAAGTCGTGGGCAGCTTTGGAGGACACAAGGATCCAACCAACTGCATGTTCCATGGGTGTCACTTACACAGGTAGAGAATCAGATGGGAGTGGAACCACACCCGCTCGACTCAAGCCAAGTTCTGAACAGAAATCATACCACAGCGGCAGACATGCTATTGTGGTAGACTTTGCAATCATCCACTATGACAATGGTGACCAAACCTTTTGACCCAAGGCCCGAATTCGCGACCGCCTGGCCACCGGAGGGCCGAATACAGTGCGATTTACGTGATCTATGCAAAAATAGGTTGTTAAAAATGCATTGTAGTACAATGATAAAAATAATAATAAAACCACACGATTTTGTTTGCACTTTCAGCCAACGCTGTTGTGCTGCTGTCCACAGTCGGAAACGTGGTGCTTGAAAAAAAATGTGCAAGGTATTTGGCGGGCCGTATTTTGGCCACTTCTGCACTATGAAGACATTTGAGTTATCTAGTTTATCACGGAGTGTTGGAGTCGTAACTGTCTTAATTAGACACAACAGCTAACCAAGAATTTCTTCTGTTATAAGCTTTTTAATGAACTGTGCAGTTTTTATCCGACTGTTAAATTTCGCAAACACATCAACCAACTCATTTTCTTAAATGTTTACAGCATGGATATGCCGCTGAAAGTCGACCTTACTACAACGTTCGGACTGGTTCAGAAAAAGGTTCGTTCTATTTCCTTTTTTCGCAAATGCCTATTTACTTTACGTTCTCTGGGCATTTTTTCACTGGTGCTTTATCCATTTTTTAAAATTAGTTCGAGCAGTTTAGGAATCCTGTCGAAAATAATATGCTAAAAATTCTAACCCATGGAATTGAAGAATTGAAAACTTTTTCATCCATGAAGTATGGAAGGCTTGTTCAATAGCTAGTCTTCTCTGCTCGTATTTTGCAATAAAACTTCTTAACATCAAATAACCGGGTTTTTGCCCCGAAATAACATCTTTCAGCATTTCTGGTGAAAACTGCTTCAGCCGATAATGAAAAACAACGATTGTTTCGAAAAATGTAGGAACAAAAATTTACTTTCTATTAATTTAAAACTTTTTCTAAGAGATTTTTACGGCGAAGTTCAAAATTTGTCGTATTTTGTATGAACGAGTGTGATGGCGATGATTACTACTTGGCACCGATTAAATGTTTACTCCAGTGTACTGCGTCATGATGGAAACTATAAATTGCATAAATTTATTCACTTGCCGAATGAAAGGTAGAAGCAGCATTGCTAGAAATAGCTTCGCGTGGACCTTACACGTGTTTGGAGCTGACTTCATTTTAAACTTGTCAAAGAGAAAATGTTACATTCTCGAATATCATTAATGGATAGCGCGGTAACAGACACTGACCGATATCTCAAGTAAAGATCTGACGTTTCTCCATCAATAGTTATGTTTGTTAGAAGTTCAGTCACTTCGTGAAACAAAAACAAAACTGACTTCGAATTGCGGCAGAATCCATTGTAAACATTTCATTGGCGTTGTATTGAAAGTGTTTTAACATTTTAAAATTTTTCTACGGTAATTTAACCTCGTATTTTATTGTAGATATTTTAATTTTATTTAAATGTAAACATTCAATTTTCGTTAATCTTGGTCACTGATCCTCCGTGCAGGCCAGCACCTCGAGAGCGTCCCTCCCTCCCAGGAACAGGGCACGGATTACTCCGTGAGGAACCCCGTCCCTCTGGCGAGGCTCGAGCTGGGCAACCTGGACAGACAAACGCGCTTGATACTGGAAGAGAAGGAACAAGCGCTACTCGCTTCGCAGGAAACTGTACAGGTGCCTTGAAGTCCGTTCTGCTTTTTTCTGACTTACTTCAGCAGGGGTGACGTGTTACCACAGCGTGACGACACCTGATAATGACGTGTTCTGTGTTGTGAAAACCTTTGATAATATTTGGCAGAATCTTTTTCATGTGTTGAATACTAAGTATTAATTGCTGATTAACAGACAGCAAACTTCCATGAAATCGATGTTTTGGCGAATGACGAAGGGGTCGTGACCTTTAATGCGTTGCGTAGCAACGAATATAATTTAAATCGGTTTGGATGACGTGCTTACGTTGTTGCCGCAGCACTGCCCTCTTGTGAATGTTAGGTGTTGCACTCCCATGCTCTATGGCCTTGCACCCCCATGCTCTATGGACTTGCACTCCCATGCTCTATGGCCTTGCACCCCCATGCTCTATGGCCTTGCACCCCCATGCTCTATGGCCTTGCACCCCCATGCTCTATGGCCTTGCACCCCTATGCTCCAGCGTATTAGGGCCGGATCTTACATTTTTTATCTGGTGGATACTAAGCCGTCAGGATAAGGTAAAAAACTTACGATTGAAAAGCATATACCAACAAACTCCAGATGAAGTGGAACAAAGCAAAAATCTTTCATTTGAGAAAGCTTCAACTGCTTCTGTGAGACTTGTGACGTAATGATTTGAGCTTCATTAACTACGTTTACATGTCAAGCTAAAACGAGACAGTCGGTTTTGACGTCATTGTGCGATTCGGTTTACATATGTTAAAGTCATTCACGTGTGACAGACGCTTCGGCAAACATCAGCTGTGCAGGCTAGTGAGCAGACAAGGGTTGTATGGAGTTGGAAAGCATGTACACTGATGTACAGATTTCAGGATTATGGTTGTTGCTGTGCATGCCTCTCATGAACTTGGCCATGCTGCGTGAATAATGGATCATGCTGCACACTGTGATGTCCACCCACAGCAGACGTGCACTGACGTTTACAGTATGCGTTGTTGTCATATGTGCAAAGTTACTGGCATGCATACTTTCGCACAGGCTTCCTAAGTGCAATGCTGAAAAACATTTTTGTGAGTACGAATTAATAAATATTGTATGTATCTGTAAGATATCTGGTGGAACCTACTGTATGGTGACACATCAGTCAAAGTATCTTTAACTTACACTGATATTTCATTGAACATATTGCCTAATGGGGGCAATTGTTATATTAATAAATCCTCTGACATTGTTTTCAAGGAACTGTTTAAATAAATGAGTGAAAGAATCACATGTTTTCGCACTATCACCACTGATGCCAGAAAGTTCCCTATTTTTTGCAAATCTGATTTATGAAGATTTGTGCAACACATAAGAGGTTAATACTTGCTTTTAGTGGTCCTAACCCTGTCAACCCGCTCCCAGATGACCAGTATCAACACATATATTTAAAACAGAGCTTGCATACGTCATACGTTGTGGAATGAGCATCGTCTTTGTTATGTTTTAATTGTAGTTATCATGGATATGTAAAATATGCAGATAACTATATTAAAAAAAAATATTTTAGTTAGTATCTTCTATCACCACTGATGGCAGAAAATTATTCTACTCAAAAATTTTAATGACATGTTAAGTGCAGAAGCAAACAGTTTTAAGCTAGGGCAATTTCTGAACATTTGGTTGACATTTTTGCCTTCAAAATAAGACATCCTAGCACTACCAACCCACAACCTGTAACTGCTTTCTACTGTAGAATTACCCAACCTCGCCGACGCGCCATGTCGACTGCATGCTAATTATGTTGGTACAGTATTGCACTTCTAACATCGAACTCAACGCACTAACAATTAGAACAACGGTGCTGTCATATCTTATCTGGTGACTGGCATTAACTGTTAGCAGTGCTAGGTGCTAGTCTAGTACCGCACGAACGAGATGCATAACGAGACGTCTTCCTGTACGCATTGGCTCGTTAAGGGCGCTGACTCAGCAAATCACGACTAGAACTGGGTCACTCATTATCCATATATGGCAGCGAGACAACGCAAAACTGACCATGGAAACTGGTTCTGCAGCTACGCTACTGACGTCACAATCCGTGAAATATGAGGCCACACATCGTGGAAGACAAGTGTGTCGTTGACCTTGTGCAGTGATGACCACTCCAGGCCGCGCAGGAACCCTTGCAANCTGTAGCAACAAGTTGACCGGGACTGACCTTTGAACTTGTCACCTGTCAGGGGCGTAATGACGTTAGATGGCGCCCGGGGANAAGAAGCAAGTTTGGCGCCCCCATGTTCGAAACTGAGGCCTTTCGGAAGCAAACGTACTGGAGAAAGTACTTGTGATATTGTTGGGACTTTTCGGCNCCCGGGAAATTGTGCCCCCCTTGCTCCCCTCGTTACGCCCCTGTCACCTGTGCCTGTGAGATGTGGCTGTAGCGACAACTTGCGGTTGAACCAAGATTAATTGACTCCGGTCGTCTTCAGAAGAGTAGATCAGAAGTTCTGTGTAAATCGCAGATGATAACCAGGCCGCTAGCTGGCGCCGCATGAGCTCTTGCAGCCAATAACGTCCGGTGCACTTCGCGATCGGCAGCACATGTTAAGGGTGGGCACTCCCCTAATCTGCTCTGTATTAAACCAGTATTCTAGTTACAGCCGAGGTCGTTTTAAGATTAAAACTGATTTGTTTGCTTCCAGATACTCCAGGTCAAGATTCGTCGCTTGGAGCATCTTCTGCACTTGAAAGATCTACGTTTGCAAGACATGGAGCAGAAGATGTCGCGGATCGATTCCGTGTCCACAATGCAGTCCACCCAGCACCACTGAGCCACTCATCTTCAGCGCATTTGTTTGTTGCTTTGTATCCGCTGTCGTCGAATGGAGTAAATTTTTTATTTTGATGATTGCAATAAAAGTATATACGATGCACTCCTGCAGCCATGTGTGTGGCGTGGCATCCACTGAACACTGATGTACCTGAGTGAGGAGTCGACAAAATGCTGACCATTGTCGCCGAAATCGAATCGTTGAGGCTGTGGCAAAACATGGGCCACGAATGGATCCAGTAGCGGATTAAGGGGGGCTGACTGGGCTACAGCCGAACCATTTAGGGACCCCCAGTCCTAATTAGATATATATAAAGGGCCCCTTTCTAAGTTCCAGCCAGGGGCCTCATACAACCTTGATCTGCCCCTGAGGGTCCAATGGTTTGTGTCAGATGCGACCAGACCCGACAATCCCCCCACGTCGTGAGACCTGGAAACAACCTTTCCACGATCAATAAAATGCAATCCATCGTTTTTTGACAGCTTTTTTGTTTTTCTGAATATTGTAGGAGGTTTTTCGATACTTAGAAACTTTGGGGTGATCCGTGTGGCGTGCAGACGAATTTTTCAACTCAAGCTGTTGTTCGACAAAGTTTCTTCTCACTTCCAGGAGATGTGCCAGTGGGCCATGAAAACAGTTTAAACGGAGGGGGATCACACTTTAGTCGAAGACAATGACTATGATTGTGGAGAGGGTAGAAAGGACTCTGGCCACAGGTGTAGAGTCCGGGTTGCGGTTAATGGAGCGGGGAGCAAGAAACTGCAGAAGTGCACAGTTCAAGCTTTTTTCGGTGTATGATGAGATTGAGCGATAGACTGGTGTGGACGGGGCGAGTGTTTTGGGGATTCTAAACATTTACAGAACTCCGACATCTTTCGCATCAAGCAACAAACCTGCATGTGTATTTCAATTTTAATCGTTTCAACGGGATCCTATAGAAACTGTGGCAAACCTCCTCATAACAATAATTTAAACTCTTAGAAATATCGCGCACGCTTTCATCAAGTCTCGCAACTAACATTTGATGGAGTCCTTCGGCGATGTATTTTCTATGCGCGTCAACAATATGTTGATGTCATCAGCTGATTGCAAAACAATGGGAGGGACTTTCACTGTGATGCAACAACGGCGAAAGAGCGAAGTGAAGTCGCAAACTTCTCATTCGCAGAAATTCGCGACAGAAAGTGTGTAGCTGTGGAAGACGCTCTTGTACATCCACTATTCAGCGAGAAGCTGAGATGGAGGAAGAAGGTCGTCGATGTCTCAACAAAACATTGGCAGGCCGAGACTTCAACACATGTGCGGCAGTATCGCTTTCTCGGCCCGACTCTAAAACCTATGCAGAAAAAACTCCAGAAAGCTTCTAATAAATCCTCATTCGTGCACATCAGACCATAGGCGTAGCCAGTCTGATACAGTGACGTAGCCAGCCCAAATATTTGGAATTTCTAGTCCTTTTGTGCTTTGAGAGGCAGTTTCCCAATCAAAATACTGTTGCTCGCCTAAAATCAAACATTTTGCCCCCTCTCAAAACAACTTCTGGGCTGGTTACGTCGCTGCCGGATCAGACAGAGACGCACATTTCATAATCGTCAACACGTCGTCCACACAACCCACAGCACGACCAGACATACTTCGTCCATAGAAGATATTATTAAAAACCAACTCAAAGAATCCACAGTAGTACCCGATGACGCAAATTATGTCAGCCTTGATGAAAATGTTACGCGTCAGTGAACAAGTTTATTAAAATAGGTTTCGGTTTCGCAGATCATTCGAGCATGACCATGTAACGCTTCACCAGCAGCGATCAACGACGACGAGCTCCAGGTCAAGTTTAAAACTTTTCTGTTCAATTTAACAACCACCTTCTTTGCAACACACATTATCATCAGCAACTGCTGGCGCTGCTCTTTGTAACTTCTTATTAAATGTTATGAAATCTGAAACAAGAAAATGATCTTCAGAGCGACAAAATTTCATGAATCAACGCCATCGCTGCCAANTTCCAATTTTCTTATTGTCTTCAGCTGCCTCTCTCCTCTCAATTTGCGGATATCCTCGCTGTACTGTTTCTCACGAAGAAGTTCTTTCCTTTGCTCTTCCAGTTGCTTCCTAATAAAAATAAAATCAGTTCAATATTTTGTCACAAAACGGAAAGTTACGCACAATTTACGATTAAATTAACTTCATGAGCCAACGGGAAGCGTGACATCACAACTGAAGAAATATTACAGCAGAATTCGCCCATAACGACGCTTTTTGTCGGTCCCCACAATATTTTGTTCGTTTACAACGACAGTGATTTGAAGTGTAAGCTCGGCCGCGCGGAACCACCACACAAATCTTTATGAGCGAATAGGAACCCAGTTAAGAGGCCAATCGCTGAGCCGTGACGTGAGAATGACATCAAGGATTGCGCCATCAGCAGCAGTGGGAGCAAATCGTTACATGAGTTTGACGGTGCTGTGGTGGTAGTAGGGATTGTTGCGACTGTAGTCAGTTTGATCGATAGTCTTGATGGAGTAGTGCGTTAAGTTGTCGAACAAAAGAAGCAGTTTCCGGTTATGGAAAAAAGTATTACATCGTTGTCCTGTTGAATGGCGAAAATGTTACGGAAGTGGCAAAACTTGCAACAGATTTCGATATTCCAACAACGACGTTGACTACAACTTTGAAAAATAAAGACAAAATAATTCATCACTTTTTCTCATCAGAGCATGCGCGGAAACACGACACAGTATGCGGCATTCCCAGCCAAGGAAGACTTTTAACCCTTGCCAGGCTTTGGTATTGCACTGAAACGCCAGTTTAGGAAAGATTCATTGCAGTTCGACTGTAACAACGCTTTTTCTCTGGTCGCTTGAAGTGACTTTACAGGGCAATTCTACTGTATTTACGAAAAGCAACGTTTCAGCATTACAAGAATATAACCAAAAATTCGGTGTTCCAGTTTCTGCATCTAAACAAGGCTCTGTTTTCGTGTAAACTGTTGCCTGGCAACAGCAACGCAATAAATACCCATTGAGACAAAAGAAAGCTATCGAGAAAAACTGTCCTGCTGAAACGAGCTGCTCCCAGGGTAGAGCTTAAAAACAGATAACCAAGAACTGTAACTCACAAACCTGTGCTGGTTCAAAACCCTGCTCCTGTTGATCAGCTCAAGCAGCTCGGCACGCAACAAACGATTCTCCTGCTTTATATTCTCGGCGTGCTCACCGAGGCATTTGACGGCTTTCTGCAAAATATTTCTGAGAAATTCAATCGTAAAAGAAACCCTTTTCTTTATACCAGCGTTTGAAAAAAGCAGGAAAAGCTTTCACTTAAATTTCAACAAACAACCGCATTGCGACGATATAACTGGTACTGTCGCCCAAACGTGGTTCAATGGCCAGGGTGCTGCCAGCAAGTGGGAGGTGTTAGTTTAGGAAATTTCTGGCTTACGTTTGAATCGTTGTGTTAATTGTCGAAGCAAAGGCAGTTGGGAAGTCTGGGGCTGCTCTGACATCTGGTGGTTGAAACGAATCAGGGATGAAATCCTAGACGGGAGGTTGCCCCAGCACCAACTAACTCGAAAAAGGCTGCTGTTCAATCTTTGATGATTATTGAGTTGAAACCAACTCAGTAAACACATGTGAAGCTATGTTCAATTCGCCAGTATACGATGTTTGAGCTCAAACCTATTGCTCTACTTGTTCTAAAGATTTAGATGGATAATGAACACTCGAGGGAGCTGTTAAGTAAATTTTTTTGCTTAAAACAGAACCCACGTGAAATCACGTGACCTGATCGCAGGTGACGCAACGAATCAAAATTTAGAATTATTTGTTGCCATGACAACACTCGACTGCTTTGTAGAAGTTGGTGTTTAATCATCATCAGAACTTCTTATAAACGAAAAATGCTGCTAAAATTTCCGGCCAGACCCATGGTTTCTACAAAATCAAAAATCTGGTCAGCACTTACTTTGTTGGCCTCGCGCGACAATTCTTCAATTTTTTCATTCGATTCTTCCGTATATTCGGATTTTTCTTGAAGGAATTTAGCTTTAAGTTGTTGAATAGTATCCGAGTGTTTCCCCCTCATCTGAAGGATTTCTCTTTCAAGCTGTTTGATCCGTTTCAACTGATCCTCCCGAAGCTCCTGTGAAACGTTTCAAGTTGCTTGAAACCACAGCAACGGTGTAATCTAAAACAAGTTTGGAAACACTGCATGACGACAGAGCCCTCGACCAGTAACTGGTATATAGGTACGATTGTGACGTGTGTATAGACACGATTGTGACGAGCATGAATGAAGGAAAACATTTGAAAAAATATCATCTTGTTTATATAAATACGAATGAAAGAGTTGTCCCTACAAAGCTTCATTATTCCTCCTCCACAGTACTTGTCAACCTTTCGCGGCGAAAATTAATTTGCAAAAGTAGTTTNTCTTCGCAGGAATAAGTTTGAGATTAAGATCAGTTAACACGTCATCTCAGTATCAGTTAACACGTCATCTCAGTATCAGTTAACACGTCATCTCAGTATGAGTTGACACGTCATCTCAGTATCAGTTGACACGTCATCTCAGTATCAGTTAACACGTCATCTCAGTATCAGTTAACACGTCATCTCAGCATCAGTTAACACGTCATCTCAGTATCAGTTAACACGTCATCTCAGTATCAGTTGACACGTCATCTCAGTAGAGCTTTGGCGACAGGAAGTTGTAACTTCTCAAGCTTTGTTTGCCATCATCGAAACAGTTGTCGCAGATGATGTCACCACAGTCAAAATTGGTATTATGTTTATTTCATAAACTGTTGCAACTTATGTGTGGAATGCGCGAAGAATAACACATGCGTGGCGCGAACAAGCAATAATTGAGTGATCTCGTCGGGTGAACTCTATTGTTGCTTGCTGCCACGGTTCGAAGCTTTGCACACATGCCCACAATCGCAACAAAATAAGAAAGAGGTAGATGCACAGGGTAAACGAATGAAGAAAGACGTTTAATTTAGTCGTCACTTCCTGATGCATGTGTACAACGTGGGTTTACCAAGAAAGTCGGTAATGGAAAAATGAACCCAATTGTTTGGGTGTGTTTGTTTCAAAGAGGGAGGTGTTATTAAAAATAATAATGAGAATGATCTTCTCTCGGATGATAGTCACAACGACAACTTTGTCATGGTTGCAATAGACATTCCAAACTTGTGACCATTTGCATAAACTGTAAAGATTTTAGAGATAGAACGGTTGGACAAACTTTTTATTGCACGTTCAGAAATCTACAGTTTTTTCGATAGACCGCACAAATGTATCAGGTAAAACAATTAGAGAAGCCACAAAGAAATGTTGCCTTTTTCAACGTTTATTTGTAAAAATTGTCATTTTTCCAACGAGTTACAGAGCAACGTTTACTTGAAACTTATCTTGCCTGTGGATCGTATCCATTATTTCTTGGACTTGCTCATTATTTGGAATGCACAAGTATGATTGAGGTTAAAACAATGTTCTGCTCTTTGCTTTCGCTTCTGCTGGTTAGCTCAGGTCCTTTGAGCGCGTTCGTTTAGGGTCTTTGACAACATGTATTTGGGTGGAGGCAGACGGGATGACCGAAGTGTCTTTTCGCCGCCTCCCGACCTTACTGTGTCTGTATTGTTAAGTGTACTTGCGTTGAGGTAAAAAATAAAATAAAATTGTTG
>JGI24158J21664_10011004_pt1 | contig 12044 bp, 6 predicted proteins | sample Ectturendosymbi3_FD_21664 | JGI IMG/M metagenome (IMG submission 21664) | reverse complement strand
AAAAATGTTTTTAAGGGCACTTATTGCAATCACCATTTAAATTTTACTGTTGACCAGTGAACTGTTTTTTCAATTGTTTGGCTTAGTGCCCTTGCTTTATTATCGTACCTTCTACTAGAATTAGTTTAGTGCCTACGTATTTATAGTTATGTGGGAGTTGATAAAACAAACAAGTTTGTTAAGGCAGTGTGATGGTTGCAAACTGAGTTGATTTCAAGTTCAGAATTGTGGTGCAGTTGAATGTGTTATCGTTTGTGTATATTATTCTGCAGTGTTGCCAATGTTTTTGCTGTTCATTGTGCTTTGTTGCATGATATTCCATGATTATAATATGTTTAGCAATTTGGTAAATCAAGATATTAAAATACTTTTAGCTTAAATGCTTTTTTAACCAATTGCTACCAATCACAAAAGCTACCCAAGCAGAATCGACAGGTGCTTTGTACTTTTTTGAACCCAAAGTAAAAGAAGTCTCTTTGTCAGTTTGTGACTATGTTGTTGCAATTGTATAAGAAACTGATATGCCTATGGAACAAATATTTATGTGTGGACGTTTTAGAAACTTGTCCGCAGTGGTAGTTTTGGAAAACAATATAAGGATTTATTTCATTGGTTTATTTTTATGTAAACTCCAGCATTTGCATGTAAAATTTTGCAGATTGTTTTTTGGAAGCTTATTAACTTTACTTGCGTATACATTTTACCTTTCTTAAGTTATCTTCATGGGTTAGACTAGATGTAAGAGCCTGGGCGGGGACATGCATATACAGATTGGTTCTTGACCTTTTCTCTTCCATGTCTCCCTTAACTTTTAAGTAATTGTCATCCGTTTCAATCCCCCTGACTTTTAAATAAATTGTACTCAACGCTTTCCTGTTCAAAAACGTCCTATGTTGTATAGCATGTAAGCTCACACCCCCTTGAAATTTATCGATGCCCCCCTGGGGAGTTGTGCCCCCAGTTAAGAACCACTGTTCTAAATTCAGATATATGTGGTGTGTGAAAAGAACAAATTGATGTTATATTGCTATGAGCTTTCTCAGATATCATGTAAAATGTTTTCAGCTAATATTGAGTATAAACTGCAGGGGTTATTGCATAACAAGCAAAAAAAATTTATCTTTATTCAGGATTTTTTTAAGGAAAATGTTAGGTACCCAGTGCAGACCTGCAGGGACCCAAAAAGTATCCATTCAGATGCTTCCCTTAATAATTTTCTCTGATTCTAGGGACCCGAATCAGGTCCCTAAAACACCTTAAAAAAACTGCTTTATTTCATAAACCCATGGTGTCTATAGTTGTTTCAAATGAGCAATTCTCCTGTATGGTTATCAGTTAAACCATGATTATCTGAGTGATACCAACTAAAGAGATATCAGAAAACCTAAAATCACACAGCTTATATATAAAGGGCAGAAACTGATCATAAGTAGATTGACATCAACTGGTGTTCAGAAAACAACCGAAGTTCCACATGAGATTGCATGGATACAGTATTAGCCAGATTCAAGAAGCCATGCTATTATGATGCAAGAATATTAGCCTTTTTACTTTACCCTGTTATAGTTCTGTTCGTCTGATTTTTATGATTATTACACAATTTTCTATTCTTGGAATTAGTAACCCTTCAGCAAATATGTTTTGTAGTATGTTTCTGCAAGAAACAACATCATGTTTAATTTGTGGAACACTGGAGGCTTACTATGAAGTTTTCAGGCTTTCTCTGCTGTTATTCTGTGTAGTGTGAGTCAGAATACATCTTTCTGGTTGGAGTTCAGAAGCACGTACTAAGTGAAATTTTTTGTGTGTGTGAATGCACACTAATAAGGAGTGTTCAAGGTTTAAAATAGGGCTTGTCATGCTCCCCATGGAGATGGGTTTGCAGTAATTAAATCAACATTGTTGTTTACACAAAATTTTGAAGGGGGATATTTTGGGTTTTGTTCGTTCCATGGCATATATTCATCTTGTGTGGCAAGCCATCTCTGTGGTGTAGGCACCAGCTTCTAAAAGCGAAATTGATATGTTTTCCTATCGTTTTTTTTCAGTCATAGACTGAAATCTTTTTGAAATGACCAAAAAATTAAGTGATTTTGGTCAAAATGTCTGAAAATATAGGCTAATGAATACCGTTACGGCGAGTTTTGATACAAATGTGAGACAAAAATGTCTCAGAGGACAAAATGCAAAAATTTACTGAAATGTCTCAGCGAAAAAACAGTTTCCTATTGTTAAACATTTTTGCAATGTGCGAACTGATGTACCGTTGATTCATTTGCACTCGAAAGCTCGTGACATATATCAAACTGGACAAAGTTTTGATTCAGCATGTTATGAAGTGGCAATTTTTACTCATTGTTTCTCCTTTTGCTGGGTTTTGTTGTCATCAATGTGGAAATGCTTGTTTGTATCTGTTTTTTTCGGTCAGACACCAATTTTTAACGCCTTCACTGCCAGGTTAATTCAAGCGTTTCGCGTGAAATCAAGCTGTTCGCACATGTCTTTGCGCAGGCATAACTCTGGCACCAGATGTGCTAGAGAGCTGTTCAAACTATCAAAAGACTCAGCAGGTCTTCAAGTCACATCGAAAAAAGAATTTTTTGGTTATGGGTTTCGGGTTTTTTTGTGGAGTGATGTCATGAGTGGAGTACATTCTGGCCTCTTTGGTCCACTTCATCTGGCCCTGGGCCCAAACTGCTAGATGGTAGTATTTCACTCAAGTTTTCATTGGAAACTAGGCTAAAATCTGAGTTGTTTCATACTCTGGATGACTTGCTGGGGTTTCGCGTTCAAAAGTTATGATCTAAAATAAACAAAATAATAATAGATTAATCCCATAATTACATAATTAATTTGTTTATTTTGGATCATACCTTTTGAACCAAAAATTGCTAGAAAGTCGATCAAAGGCTCAAAAGACTCAGATTCTAGCCTAGTTTGCAATGAAAACTTCAGCGAAATTCTCCCATCTAGCAATTGGGCCCTAGGCCAGGTAACATGAGCAAAATTGGCCAAAAACATACCTCACTTATGACGTCACCCACAAAAAACTTACAACCCAAAATCAAAAATTTTTTTACATTACAGACTAGAAGACTTGCCGAATCTTTTGAAAGTTTGATCAGCTCTTTAGTGCAATCGGCAGAGGAGCTATACAGTTGGTAAGGCAACTAAAAACTGCTTCTTTTAGGCTGATTTCAAAGTACAAATATGTCGTACCCCAGCAGTGAACGTGAACACTTTGGCGTCCGGCCAAAAAAGGGGATTTTCGAAAAAACACCGAAACGCACGTGGCTTTGCGCGGGAATCACTCCGCTCCTGTACGGGTTATGGACCTGGTTGAAGTGTCAAAAGACCCGGCAAGTCTTCTAGAGTGCACTCGAAAAAATGTTTTGGTTGGGGGAAGTGGATTTTTTGTGAGTGACGTCATAAGTGGAAGACTTTTAAGCCACCTTGACCCACTTCATCTGGCCGTGGGCGCCAACCGTTAGATGGTAGTATTTCGCTGAAGTTTTTATTGGAAACTAGGCTACAATCCGAGTCTTTTGATACTTTGGATGACTTGCTGGGGTTTCGTGTTCAAAAGTTATGATCTAAACTAATCAAAATATTTGACTAATTAGATAATTAATTAATTTGTTTATTTTAGATCATAACTTTTGAACCAGAAACGTTGGAAAATCGGTCAAAGGCTCAAAAGACTTGGACTCGAGCCTAGTTTCCAATGAAAACTTCAGCGAAATACTTTGGCCTAGCAATTAGGCCTAAGGCCAAGAAACATGAGCCAAAATGACCCCAAAACTACTTCACTTCTGACGTCGCTCACAAAAAATCCTCAGCTACCCAAAATTTTTTTTTAGAGTGCAATCTAGAAGACTAACCAATCCATTTGAGCCATTGAGCAACTCTCTAGTGCAATTAGCAGAGGAGCTATGGCGTTGGTAAAGCAACCAAAAACTGCTGTTTTTAGGCCGAAATCAAAATACGAATATATCGTACACCGGCTCTGTTGTGTAAATGTTTTAAAAAAATTTTTGAAAACATATGAATGATCGATCAACTTGAGTAGTCTGTGAAATTGACATTAGTGTGGGAGCCACTTTGGGATATTTCAACTGATATTATTTATGAATTTAAGTAGTTTTTGACATCATGCAACATGGATTTTGCACACCCACAGAAACTTCACTGTTGGTGTCTATGCCCCAAATTGTATGGATTTCTTTCCTAGTAACATAGAAATTAAGGTTCTTATCTTAATTTCATTGCAAATTGGTTTGGCAATGTGATCAATCGTTTTATCTGTAAACATAAACGTCCAGGCTCAGAATAGGATCTTTCAGAATACTTTGTATCATCATGAAGTGAAATGAGTACATAAACTTCATAGCTACATCCCTTTTGAGAAAGCTGTGTGTTATTGTGCTATTCAAATTACCAAATTTTTTCTTGAGTAAGGTCGTAGTTAGAATAATGTTCTGTCGTGGCTGCTGCAGGGATTCCAAAGTATGGGAGTTAATCAAAGCAATGTAGATATCTCATGTGAAAGCTTTGTGGCACAACAGCTGATCAAGCAATCTCTAGCATTCCTGTTGTCTTGCAACTGATTTGTGCATTGCATTCCTGCATAGAAATACCAATGACATCTTGAAGGACTTTTTATCATCACTTGATTTGTGTCACAACTGCTGCATTGTCAGTAACTGTTTCCTCTTTGCAGTACTCATTTAACTTCTGTGTGACAGGAGGTTGGCCATTTATCTCTGAATAGCCAATCTCTTGCTGAGTAACACAGCTACAGTCACCTGTTACACATAAATCAAAGCAACAATTTGGAAGTTCTTCACTCAATATTATTTTTGTCTGATGCATAGGTTTTGCAATTGAATGCCACTCTTGTTATTATGTGACTTTAATGTTTTTTGTCTCCTGATGTTTAGGTGTTGTTTGAGTATAGTAAGTAACATATTGTAACAATGGCGGGAGAAGTAACTGTGGATGCACTACCGTATTTTGACAAAGGTTATGAGGAACCAGGTGTGCGAGAAGCTGCAATTGCTATGGTAGAGGAAGAAACTAGGAGATATCGACCAACCAGGAATTACCTGCAGCACCTTCCTGTTGTGGATGTAACAGCATTTGAAACCAGCATTATGAAAAATGAATTTGAACGATTAGCTGCCAGACAGCCAATGGAGTTGTTAAGTATGCGAAGGTATGAACTGCCAACACCACCTAGTGGACAAAGAAATGATGTTACTGCATGGGAAGAATGTGTGAAAAACTCCCAAGCACAGCTACAACATCAGGAGATTCGAATAGAAAATTTAGAGCTGATGCTTGAACATGGCTGTAATGCTTGGCGCATGTACAATGATTATCTTGTACTGATGCTACAAGAAGCGCAGAAAAAGCTGCAAGAAGTGAAAAAGAAAATACAAGAAGTCAACTGGCAAAGAAAGAACCAGCAAATACAAGCTGGAGAAAGACTACATAGCCTTGAAGCTAGTTGGGTAAATTTGGTTAGTAAGAACTACGAAATAGAAGAAGCTATAGAAAAACTGGAAATGCAAATAGCAGCAAACAAAAAGGAAAGTGAAATCAGTGAAAATGCATCAGAAAGCAGTGATTCTTGATGTGTTTTTGTTTTCTGTGCAAATTACAATTTTGGCAAGCAGAATGTTGCCCTGCTGTATCGAGAACTTGCTCCCAAATTCAAGCAATTTGTTTTTCATTGATTAGTAAAAAATAATGTAGTCGTTGGGTTGGTTCGACTGCGCTGTTTCCGTTGCGCCATTACGAAAATTTGTAGTCGTGGTTTTGTATCGTGAATGCAATGCTATCTCGCTTCTGGCACTTCATGATTGCTTAATGTCTTGAGTAAAAGTTGCCGCCTGCATTCTTTTTTGTGGTGTATCTTACATCGGGCACAATTGCATTAAAAGTGTAAGGTGCTTTGTTAAAATTCGAATTGCTTTGTTTCAGCTGTTAAATAACTTTTTCAAGTTGAATGCTTGGCACTGGTAAAAGCATACCTCAAAACATAAAGCCGACGACCACCCTAGATGCTTCTTTGATAGCTTGCATCTTCTAAGAATGTCAAGAAAAGTGGTGAGTTAACCAAAGTTTTTTTGTTTTTGACAATTTGTGCTTTATTTCACTGCAACCTTGAATTTTGAACCGAAATAAAATTTGCTTCTCGTCATTGTTCCGATTGCGGGACTTTGCCAGTCCCGTTAACTTGGAAGGATTGTGTTACGTTTTTAGACTACGGGACTTCTGGGTCTTGCGGTTGAAGCGCACCCGAGAGAGAAGCTGCAGGCGCTGTACCAGAATATCCTCAGAGTACTCTCGGACATGCCTCCCACTGCTGGCTACAGAAAGTATACGGAAGAAAGTGTAAAACAACGCCTGGATATTGTCAACACCGTTAGTCGCTTCTGTGTTCAACTGTTGTGCATAAAAATGCAGTTGTAGTTTCTACGTAAATCACTAGGTGTAGTTGAGCTTTTGCTGTTTTTTCAGGTTTTGACGCAAGTTTTCAACTGTATTTCATCGGTGACATAAGTAATCATAAAAATACGGTTCCTCTAAAGCTATTTTTTTCAGTCAGAGACCGAAATGGTTTTGAAATGACTGAAAAAACTTAAGTCGTTTCGGCCAGAATGTCTGAAAATATAGGCTAAAAAACACTGTTACGGCGAGTTTTAATAAACCTGTGAGACAAATGACCGAAATGTTTCTGTGACCAAAATGTCTCAGCAAAAATGACCAAAATGTCTTAGCGAAAAAAAAGTAGCTCTAAAGTGCATATGGAATGGAGATTAGTGCATTTTATCAATTGTGGAATGATAAAGTTGAGCATGACTAGCAAATCAATTTTGCTATTTGCGCAGCACATAGCCGTAACGGTCCGTGGAACAGATTCCAAGGTCATTTAACTATCGCAGTTCGTTGGGAAAAAAATGAGATTTGTTGGGCCAAAATATAATAAAACCCTCAGTACATTAACATGTGTTTATATCAAATCACAAATGTGATGGAGGGTGTATTGCTATTAGAGCTAAATTGTGCGTGTTATACTGTGCATAGGTAATAATTTGGAAAAATTAGCGATGTTAATACAGTATGGTGAATTTTTGAAAAAAGTGTGTTTCCACGGAAATTTCCAATCTGTTCGAATAGATTCGCTTAGTTGGTAGCTTAACCGTTTGCGGGTTTTATTTAATTCCATTTTACACCTCATGCATTTCGCAGAGTTGACGATACCTACCTAGTAGGCGCTATGTATACTCTGTTAAGATCTTAGTGTCTGATTCTAGCTGTGAAAGAATTCTTTGCGATAGACAGATTCCTGGGAAAAGTTCAATTTTGGCTCAAAATTGTTAGTTAGTGGGCAAACAATCTTGTATTGACAAAAAAAATGATTGCGTACAAAAATTGTATCCTTCCGTAAACTTCAGGTTTGTTAGCAAGACTGAAATAAGTTTATTCTAGCTTTCGTTAATTGAATTGAAAGTTTAGGTGCCGGCCTGGCTTAATGGTGCTGTTTTGGGAGAAAATTTCCTGGGTGTGATGAATGGTCCAACGGATTTCGATTTTTGGCAGCGAAATATCTCGAGGGTTTGTATGAAAGCTCAACACTGTGCTGCCTGATTTTCTGCAGTATTGATTAAATGTTGTGTGTATGTCACAGTATGTAATTTCAATTAGAACAAGCATAACATCTTTTAATGCAGATATACAACATTAACGGCGTAAGACTACTGTAAAGAGCTTGTGGAAATTAGACAGCAGAGGTAGATTGTTTCTCAATCAGGCAGCAAATGTCTTGCGATGAAAGTAAGTGACGTCTAATTTAAAATACGCACTTCTGAAAAGGTCCTGAAAATACAACAATTGCACTGCTAGGAATGGAAGCAAAACCGTAGAAACCTGTTGCCTCTTCTATACTGCAATCTGTCCGAGTCTTGCTTACCAGTTTGTCACACTGCTGTTATATCATTATCAAACGATACTTATTTTGCTTTGGCAGACGACCGACTTGACCGCTCTTGAAGCGAAACTCGGCCCAGGTCAGCTGGAGGAAGTCATACAGCAAAGCAAGGCCGAACTCAGCCTTGCCAAACGCATGACGCATTGGAAGCCTTGGGAACCGCTTGCTAACGAACCTCCCTCTGGCCAATGGGACTGGCCTTGAACGCCGAATATCCCTTAAAATTTATTTACATTTCATTTTGGTTTATTTAACACGAGGCGCCTATAATGTTGTATGGTGATTCCCATGCCAAAATAGATTTGAGATGTTTGTTATAGGCAGGGCCGGCGCAAACGATTTACATCGAACTAACTTATTAGATGCATGCCAACTTTTTTTGAACACTAAATTCATCAAAATATTATCTAAACAAGTATCAGCCATTACAGCATTCACCTAAACAAAAATTTTAGCGTAGGCCTCTAAACCATTTCACAGTCTGATGTCGTGACAATCGACGACGTTCCACATGCACAACAAAACCTTCGACGTTCGCGAAGGTCACCGTCTTCGTGATGGTGCGTGCCAGCTGGTATGCCGTGTTTCCCCGATAATAGACCGAGCGTGATTTTTGAGGATGATTTTAATATAAGCCCTAGTTAACTGGTGGGAAATTGAGTTAAGCGAAAACTCCGCTGGAATTTTGGAAACCGATGACCCGCAAGACATTCCAGAGGATGATGATATGATTGTTGTTACGAGTTTCTGAATAAAAAACATGTTAATGATAAGTAAATGTAGATAGTTTTTCGTAATTTCTGTTTTATTTAAAAATCTCTTAATCTTTACTTCAAACTTGATTTTGTGATATATCAAAATAAGACACCCCCGAAAATAAGCCCTAGTGTAAATTTCGGAGTGACAATTAATATAAGCCCTGTCTTCCGGTGTGTCTGTTACATAAGTTACGGTGATGCGTGCTATAATCGAAATCCGACTGGTTAGTCAGAGGTCCGTAATAAGTGGGTCGCGAGACCTTCCATGCCGGGCAGTGGCGAAATGTTTGGGTTGCGGGAATTTAGAACTATTTTTTAGGGACGGGACAAAAAGTATTTGCGAACCCCTGAGCTAGGCTACTAACGCTAAAAATGCTGGCGTTTCGGCAGTGGTTCCTAATCTGGCTACATTGGACGGCTGCAGGGCCTACGAGAGGTACATTGTACCCGGGCCTGGTAGGTTCAGGAGCCCAGGAAGATGAAAGTACGCAGGCTAAAGATTTTCCGTAACCAAGCCCAAATTAATGGTCGCTTTCTCCGTCTGCAGCGCTGGTAGTGTAACCAGTTTTCCCTCTGAAATCTTTGACAAATCCGAAATTAAAATTTTAAACGAAAACTTGCCCAAGCTTTTGGCTGGTTTATTTGTTTTTGTTGTTATCTTTAGGTTGCAATAATTTGTTATTATTGCCTCATACACATCAACTAACATTGAGCATAGTTTGTGTATAGCTTATCGTCGATAGATTCCACGCAGTAAAACTGCAATAAGCCGCATGTAAGAAGTGCTGTCACTTCTCATTGAAGCTAGGGTGTTTAACAAGAACCAGCACCGCATTTTAGTGCCAGACGATGTATCGTAGGAAGCAGTACCGTCGCCACGGGAGGCTTATCCCCCCAAACAGGGCTCCAAGCCCCCCAAATTGAACATGAAACCTTATATATCAGTTGAGATTTTGCCAATTTTTAGAGTATCAAGCCCCCTATTAGCAACTTTCTGGCGACGGTTCTGGCAGGAAGGCCCGTCAAATTATAAAATGACGCAGTTCCTTGCCAAGTTGTTTAGTATGTGTGATTCGCAAGTCAGCAACATAAAGTTAAATTCGGTGCGCTACCGTTTTGCAACGTACGGTTGTTGACAGTTCACACATTTTCGTAATAATTGCACAAAGATTTGTAGGGTTGTTTCACGTAATTGTAACTATCGAGCACTGCCATTGTTACTTGTATTCAGGGCTCCAAAAAAATCCCTATTTTGCATAGAAAAATCCCTAAATCTGTGATGGTACAGCATAAAGTCGGAGCGCCATGATAAGTGTTAAAAATATAACCAAACATGATTTGCAAAATATAATGAAATGGTTCATTTTACACATTTTCAAACTTCTCCGAAAGCCCCCAAAAATTCCTTTAATCGAGACAAAAGTTTTCTACTACTGTACACGTTTACCTGGTATAAAAACTGCCATTGAAGAGTTATTAACAATGAAGCTAACTGCTAAATCCAAGCTTGATGCAAATGGCTCATTATTATATTTGAAGTCATTTGTTTGTGCATTTATGTCAGCTGTGTGGTTCAAAATTCTAAACAAAATAGACATCTGTATGAAAGTTATTCAAGTCAGGCAAGCAACATTGGATACAGAAGTTGCTAACATTCAACAACTTCTAGAGGATTTAGCTGAATTGCGAAATAGTTGTCAAGCTGTGTGGAGTGAAGTAACTACAGTTGCATCTAACCTTGGCATTGAGATTAAGCTTCCTCCTGGAGGACGTTCAGCTCTATGAAGCAGGGGCGCATCCAGTCAGTAATGTTGGGGGGGCTATTTCAGTAACATTTGGTAGTCAAGTCTCATAACGGCTTCGCTACTGTAAACAACACTGCTGTGACAATAAAATAGACGACCTAATGGCCTTATACCGTGCATGCTGTTACCCGAATTACGTGCATGCTGTTACCCGAAATACGAAGTCATGGTGAATAAAGGTACTTTCGTAGGTTTTAGGGGGTAGATCGATCCCCCTCGATGGATCCGCCCCTGCTACGAAGGAATGTATCAGTTCGAAAAGGAAAGCTTTCAAGAAGCATATTGCATGACTTTTATATTCTATGCTATTATTTATAATGATATTGGAGGGCTAATTCTGTGTTGTAATGCTGTGAAAAGCATTAAAAAACAATTTGATGTAGGCTAATCGGGAATTACTTGGATCACTCTGCTGCAGCAACTGACCAAAAAAACGAAAATCCTAGCCACACAATATTGCAAAGATATGGACGAAGAAGTTTCGTTACTGAGATGCGGCATTTGTCCTTCGTCCACTCAGCTACTATTGGAAAAGAGAAATTGCTTCCATTGAACCTGCTAAATAAAATTTACGAGTTAAACTTCAAGAAGGTTTTGCAAATGTATGTATTTGACTAAGAATTTTGCTCACAATTCCAGCCACTGTGGGCATCTGCAGAGAGATCATTCAGCAAACTTAAACTAACCAAAAATTATTTGAGAGCAACCAGCGGTCAATCCCGTGGTGTATCTTGCCAGATTGAACACTGAATCCTAACTTGCATAAGATGTAGAATATGACGATATTATCAAAACGTTTACAGAGAAGGCATGAAAAGGTTTTTGAAACAATCGTAACATTTGCACCAATTTCTGAAAATATGAGGTATTTGCACATTATTTCAGACAGGACCTGGTTTGAGGAGTTTAAAAATCGAAATGCAACTGCGCATGCGAGAAACATCTGACGCGTGAATAAGACGAGAATCCGTGAAAAATTTCAAATGGTGCACATCTTGAAAAATAGGAAGTCCCGCTGCTTCCTTTTTCAAAAATCTCGACGAGAAATTTTTTTACCTCCTATACTGAGCCAAACTGAACGTGTTTTGAGGATTGCTTTGATAACATGATACATACAGTAAAAAGCCATGATTGTTACTTTATACTAGGAAGATATGTTTCTGAGTACGAACTTACTGAAACATAAGCTAATAATTTGCAATGTGTTACTACTATAGGCCAAATAATGGTATAGGGTAGGTTTTCTGTGGGCTTTCGAAGAATTAGCCAACTGGGCTCTGCTTTCATCTTTTTGCGATGATTCAAACATTTGTGGCGGCCGGGAGATGGCGCCACATGTAAATAAATGGTCACCGCTAGATGGTGCCCATGAGTAACAAGTCACTGTGATCAGTGCCGTGGCAAGGGTAAGTGAGGCCCCCCCGAAATTTCACGTGGGGCCCCCCATACGCTATTGGCCTATTATTATGAATTGCAGTAAAAAGT
>JGI24158J21664_10011003_pt1 | contig 12045 bp, 8 predicted proteins | sample Ectturendosymbi3_FD_21664 | JGI IMG/M metagenome (IMG submission 21664) | reverse complement strand
GATACTCATATCGTCGGTACCTATATAATGTATTTCGGGTAAATATTTGTTCAAGTTATGAAGTTTCTACGTTTGTCAAAAAAAGGCTGCATAAAAAATTTCAGGTTTAGATCATGCTCCAGTTTTGTCCATTATAATTGAGTTGTATACTGTATCTTTAACTTATTAGTCATATGGTTAGTGTCTCCTAACCAATAATAATCGACTATTGACGATCAGTTTTTCTTAGGATTTTACGTAGTTTTACTGTGACGCAGGTTCATAACATGTAATATTTACAATTTTATTCCTAAAATTAGTGCAAGTATGTAAACCAATCTGTGACTTCGAGATGTTGTTTCCTACGCCCTGAACTGGTGCGAACAGCAGCGAATGATTTATAACAGTGCTTCTCAACCTTTTTGATGTCGCGGCCCACATTCGCACCTATCAGCAAGTCGCACAAAGAAATGAAGCTACTGAAGCGTGGAAAGCGCTCGGACGCGTCCTTACGTATGTAACACGTGGTCACCGCACTTGTCTTGGGTTTGTGGAACCCACAATAGCAATCCAGGGTTGAAAATGGGAGCATGCTTTGGATGGAATGCGACAATAATACATTTTTGGCTTTCGTAATACATAACTTTTTCTAAAAAATGCAGTTTGTATCAACCAATAACTTTTTAAAAAAATATTTAAGTTATCTCGGAACATTTCGCGGCCCACCTGAAGGAGTTTCGCGACCCACCGGTTGGGAACCACTGCTTTAAAAGATCAACATTTTGAGTTTGGCGGATGAGACGTACAAACTTCCGGCGAGCATACGTGCATTGCAGATTTTCAAAGCCTGAAGGACACTTGCTGTGTAACCAGGGGTGTAGTGGGGCGGGAACGCGTGGGAACCGTGTTCCCACACCTTTTTCATATTTTGCTTTGAAATTCGTTTGAAGCTGCTTTAAAATGGCTAGTTTCTTGGGTGCATTCCCACACCTCTTTCGTTGGCACTACATCCCTGTGTGTAACATATGCTCCCTTTTAATAACCTTCGCTTCGAATACGGAACTCTCTGCAGCAGTTTATCTGTCTTCGAATCGCCGTACTTTTTATTCCGGCATCAATTTGATTTTTCAACTTTGAGGTGATCAAAACAAACAGTTTTTACCGGTGGAAACATTTCGGAAGTTGCTTGTCTGTCAACAGTCAAAATAAAAACTTTCTCTCAAGAACAGGTTTTCGAAAACCTGTGGACCACAAAAGACTTTGACGACCTGGTATCATTGAAATGGAGATGTACTTTTCCCAAGATGAACCGTCAAGATAGGGTTTGTTAACCTGGGTTCCGTGAACCTTTTGTGGGTTAATGAATGTGTTTTAGGGGGCGCGGAAACCATAGTCCTATCAAGAGAACCCGCTAGTTTTTTATTCGCTCATTTGGGTCATTATTTAGCTTAATCCTACCACAACCTTAGTGTGTCATGCACCTCTATTTCATGGGGTCCATGGTCCAAGAAAAGGTTATTGAAAAGGTTATTGCACAGTATGTGACAAAAAGTTCAGGGACACTTCCCAGAAACCAGGTGATGTAGGTTTAAATGCTCATATCTCGATAAGTAATCGGCATTGCTGGGTCATAATGCATAAATATGTTACTGCATTAGCGTAGAATATCTGCATTACAATGCTTTTACATTTCCGTCTAAACAAGTTTCTTGCAAGAACTCATTTTGGTAAAATCAGTCAAATTCATAGATGGATGACAGATGCCCTCACGTGGCCCTCCCTGTACGACATTTGCTGCAAATGTCAACTAAACCTGACACTACGAGAGCAACCACTGCTATCCGCACTGGATGTGATAGGTGTGGAATGAGTCATAATATGACATTCTCAGGGCGTGGCAGCAGAAATGCTGAGGCCGAAGATGACTCATGAGGGGCGCACTCCAAACAAGATCACCGTTACCGAGCAGCTAGCCTACAAGAACAAGGTATTCATCATCGTCCTGCAGTAGACCTACTGCATAACTGCAGACAAGCTAGTGATTCCCAACTTCTCACTAGCTGGGTCAGTCCTGAGCAGGAACCACGGCCTTCCCACGTTTGTCCATGAGCGGTTGGAATGGTCACTGGTCGATCAGTCTCCAGAACAATCAGAGACTGAGTGGTTGTGCGTAGACGTCGCATGATTTAAGATCATTAACGTCTACAAACCTCCACGCTCGCGATTCACACCAACGGCCATCCCGACGTTCCCACACCCCAGTCTGTACGTTGGCGACTTCAATTGCCAACATGTCAACTGGGGTTACAACAAAACATCTTCTGACGCTGAGAGCCTGGACTCCTGGGCCACATCCAACAACCTTGGACTGATGTATAACCCAAAGGAAACAGCCAGTTTCTTCTCTCACCGTCGGCACCAAGCCGGGCTTGGCCTTCGTGGGCGGGCAACCCCACAAGACTCCGCATTTTCATCCCCTACACCGGTACCCACCCCCCTGGAGCGACCCTCTAAAGAGCCTGGGTCGGACTTAATCGACCCCGCACCGGTGTCGGACATTTCCGCTCCTGCTTGTACAAATGGGGTATGTCCTCCTCTGCAGCCTGTGAGTGTGGTGCAGAAGAACAAACCGTCAACCATATTGTCCTCCAATGTCCAATCCATCGACCTCCCCATGGACTGCATGGCCTGACGGTTCTGGACGATGAGACTTTCGAATATCTGCTCAACATCTGCCCGGCGGTCTAGTGCGGCCTAGCAGTGTCTAGAACAATTGACTCAAAAGAAGGAATTCGTATGTTAAAAAATTGGCAAAAAGCCATCTCTCAGCACTGGAAAATGGGCTCAAATCGTAAGGCTCAAGTAATTTAAAGTTTTCTGCATGTCAAATCGGGAAGAAAATAAAGATTAGGAAAACAGCTGTGCACAATGCAATCATGAAATCCCAAAATGAGGGCGTTGTCAAGGACAGAAAATGTGTCGCTGACTAAGGGTTTCCAGCAGCAGAGAAGACCGTATTATGCATGAGGTGGTTATTCACTCTGCAACGAGTTCCTCCAAAAATTCAACTTGAATTAATGGAAACCGGCACAGCAGTCAGTACAAAAGCGGTAGGACGCAGGTTGTGTGGAATTTGGCTTCAAATCGTGCAAGCCAACCAGAAATCCATGTGTGACTCAGGCGATGTAGAAGAAACCTCTGGACGTCATAAAGAGACATGCTAGCTGGGACAATGAGATGTGGAAAATGATGCTGCTTTCGTAAAGTATCTTCTGTACAGCAATTTTCTGTTGGAAAATATCGGGTTTGGAGGCTTGTTGGAGTGCGCTAGGAAGAAAAATGCACACTGCCCAGCTGTGAAACACCCCCTAGCCAAATGATTTGGGAGATATGTCGTTCGTGGGGATAGCCAGTGCCGGATTAAGGTAGCGTGGGCCTGCAGCATTTCAAGAGCGCGGAGCCCCAAGTTTAAAAAACATCAACACCTGCTAAATCATGACGTGTGTGGGCAAGGCATCCGTGTCACTAGCTTTACTCTCTGCACGCTCTCTCCAGTTCGCGTCGTGATGACAGTCTAGGTGTAGGCTATCGTGCTATCTATCAGTGTTTCCAGATGGTTGTGACCTAAATCTGCTAAATGGTGTCACACAAAACTGCCAGATTCTATTAAAAGTCGAAACTTTTGGCAGCTTTGTTTAGGAGGAATATTTTTACCAGACATTACTATTTACTAGCGTAACTGAACCACTTGAAAATATCGTGGCGTGAGATAAAACATATTCTACCAATGTTGTCGTTTAACTTAACGCGGTCACTCAGCACACAAGCAAATCATTTAAGCTTCCCCAAGCCATCTAGTTACTTGCTGTTACGATGTAACATAATTATCTGCATGAAGAAAGCTTCTTTGCATCATAATAAAAATTCCAAATAATTGCAAGCAGCTGGTTGTGATTTGTCCTGTTGTTACTCAATAAAAACGTCATAAAGAAGAAAAGTAGCCTATATTTTTGATGAAGAATTTGTAGATTTCATCTTAAACTGTTGAAACAGGTTTTTGTTCAGGAATTTGTTACCTGCTAAACCTGTCAAACGGCTGGTAAAATCCTGCTAGAAATTTAGGTAGGCCTAACTGCTCGATTTAAAATTTCACAGATAAGTGAGAAAATCCTGCTAAATTTAGCAGCAAATCACTTAAAATGGCAACACTGAGTGACCGCAATCTTATGCCTTTTGATACGTAACTATACAAAAAGAATAAAAGAAGAATTTCTGGACACAGACAGCGTTCAATTGAAAACTTTCGCTTTTATGGCAAATTTAGCAAAATACTGATTTATTGGACTGAAAAAAATCTGTTATATAATGTAAAAAGTAAGATTTATTACAGAAGACCGCGGGGCCCCTAAAGGCGCGGGGCGCGTAGCAATTGCTACATTTGCTGCTATTGTTAATCCGACACTGGGGTAGCTGGACATTATCTTTTTGTTGCTGGGAACCACCATGAATGTTGAAAAATACGTTAATTTGTAAGAGAAAGATTGAACTCCACACGAGAGTCCACAACTGTAAGATGTTCATGCTTGAGGCATTCCATGTCATGTCATCGATGCAAGGTGATGAAAAGATGCTTTGAGCAAAAAAACTTGAACAAAAAAGTATGCAAGGGTTGGAGTGGCCAGCATAACAAGCCGAATGCGAATCTGGTAGAAAACTAATGGGTCCTTATGAAGTGCAAGTTTCAGAAAAGTATCCCTCAAGCCTTGATGCACTTATAAACAGCCATTAAAGAAGTTTAGGTGAGAGGGATCTCTCCAGACTATTGCTACAAACTGCATGTCATGACATCTGCAAAAGTCAATGGCGGTCACGCAAAACCTTAATCGTAACATTTTTACAAATCTGTGTAAGGTTGTTACGTTTTTGATTGCGCTTAGTATCTAACAAATCAACAAAAATTGTGTGAAAACAGAGAGTGAAAGAAAAGTTATGGCGACTTGCACACAGAATTATCAAAAAAAAATCTTTTCAAACTCTTGTCACAGTCCGCAGAGTTTATAGAGGGCCATCGCTCAAGAAAAGTTAGCAAAAGCGCAAGTCAGTATTTTTCAACCTTTTTTGCGCTGCAGCGGAACCTTCAGTAAATGTTTGCGTTGCTCATTGAACCCAATGCAATGATCCAAGTGTCTATATTGTTACAACTGCATAGAACTGTGGTTGTGAATTTCGTCCCAGGCAAGTTCGGTCTGTTTCGGCGGAACCATAGGTGGCGGAACCAGGGGCCCGCATGGGCCTAGGCTCCTAGGCCCCACTTTTATTTCTGGGGGGGATGGCCCCCACTTAGAAATATCGAATTTTGCCCAATAAGTTTAAGTAATACAACTAGTGTTAGATCCATTGTCATAGTAAATCATTTTAGTGAAAAAAATGTTGCGGAATTTTGCAGTATTTTGTCAATATTTTTTAATATGTTATTTGCAACCTGGCAGAGTTTCGTAATTTTTTGGCAGAATACACCGTGCCCAGTCTGTCACCCTGCTGTGGCTTGCTTACTGCACTGGCGTTGTTGAACAGTGTTGCCAGATGTTGTAATACAACACAATTTTTACAAAAATTGTGTAATTTATATGCTTGTGTGCATGAGCGTCGGAAGGGTTTTATCCAGGGGGGAACTAGTGGATTTTGTTAAAAGTTGTTCTAAGGAGGGCCAAAAGTGGTGAAATTTGTTTTTTACCACTCACAACTAAGAAAGCAGCCTTTTTTGCTGAAATTTTCAAATTCCTGCCCCCTTTCCGACACCCATGCTTGTGCTTGTGTGTAGGAAAATGTTCGTGCCACACCATTAAACAACTGGNGTAATTTCAAGCCGTTTTGACACCATTCTAAATAGTGAAATTTTGCTGAATCTTATACGCAAAATGAAATGTTTGACAAATCAATTTCAATTGTGTTTTTTTGCATTGGCAACACTAAACAGCTATATTTATTTCTGTATTGGCAACAAAATTGGCAACCTTACAGACTACTTGCTACATATGCTTTGTCTTGTCTTTGCATGCGGTACCTACTGTAATGCAGTTGCAGAAGAATTATTCCGTCATGTTACTTCCGTGTTCAAGATGCGGAAATGTTGTGATTTTGAATGTGTTTAAGACAGGTATAAATGCTGTGTCATTTCTGCCTGTTTTTATGCTGTGTTCTCGGTGTTTTTAACAGCCTAGTGGCGACTCCGGCACACGGGCCTAGCCCGAGTCTTCGATTACGATTTATATCGGAGAACGCAAGTTTGCTTTGTGTCTTTGTGCCAACATCCACTGTCCCACTTCACTAAGTTGTTAACTCGGGCTCTTTTCTTTGGGCCTTGTCACTGTTCATTTATGTGCGTTCCATGTCTGGCCTTTCGCGTTCATATTGCAGGTGGCCTGAATGAAACAATATCGTTCGTAGTCGGCGTTCTCTCGTCTTCGTTCGTTCGCGTTTTACTCGTGCTCATCCATTACAGCCCGAGCTGCCATATGCAATTAAGTATTTTTGAAAACATAGTTGATATCGGACTGAAAGTTTTTTGAAGCAATGTATTGGCATAGAACATTGGATTTGAAGTCCAATCCAATGGACGGTTCCCATTTCGAGAATAATTTCAAACGAACGATAAATTGTCCAGCAACTCGGGCTAATATGAATGAGCCTAGCACACAGCAGGGCTGTGGATCCGGAGCCAAAAACTGTTAGATCAGTGGTTCCCAACCTTTTTTGATGCATTCCTCCCTTTGCTCATTTTGGAGCTTTTCATTCCTCCCCAATTGAACTTTCATTTTTCCCCTGTTCGGGTTCGTAAACTAGTATTAAATATAATTGGAACAATGGTCTTTATTAACGAAAAAAACTTGATTATTAAAAATGGAAAAGAAACAATTTGTTTTCAAATAATGGCATTAAAACTTGTGGACAAAAACGTGTGATAGTCTACTAAATAACTTACAAATACAGTAGTCCCGGCTTATTGAGCCCACCACGGGACCGGACGATTTTTGGCTTATTAACCGGGCGACAAATTTACGCCACTCTCACGCGTGTAAACGAGTATGGCCGACTGTTCTATTTTAGCAATTAAAAGTTGCTAAATCTATTGCACGGTGTACAACAGTTACAGGTAACGAGCAATTTTCTTTGTTTATTGCGGTAAAACAATATTCATTTCGTCTGCACGTCTCTTCGCTGTTTTGAAAATAAATTCTACTGACCACCACGTGTCTTGCCTATCGATTATATCGAACAAATAAAAGATCTGTGACGAAACAGTTGAATTAAGAACTAGGTCAGCAACGTACCAAAGTGTGAAACCGTCGAAAGCAAAACAAATGAGTGTGAGTTGCGAAGCTTTTTCACGCAATTTTAAGGAAATGTCTTCGAAAATTGGGCTTGTTAAGCGGGATTGGGGCTTATCAAGCGGGTTTTTTATTACAAGAATAAATGGAGTAATTCCGGACCGGACAATTTTGGGCTAAATAAGCGGGTAGTCTTATTAACGGTGGGCTTAATAAGCGGGGACTACTGTATAAAATGATGTAATTAATTGAAAGAGCCAGAGTCAACTTAAAAAAGAAGTACAACACTTAAAATGAAGAAGTGACTTAAATATAAAGAGGAAATTCCTTCCCTGAATTCGTGAAGTTCCTCCCTGGGGAGGAATTCCTCCCGGATGGGAACTACTGTTTTAGATGGTGGAACCGGAGCCTGAAATTGGGTTGCGGATCCACAGAGATAGTTTGTGGGGCAAGCGAGTTGTACAAATAATACAATGTTTTTTTTTGATTTTTTGTACCAAATTGTTCCGGAGCCGAAGTCAAAAGCTTGTAGATGCTGGAGCCGGAGCCTAAAATTTGAGTACCGGCTTCACAGCCTTGGTGCGCAAAGGACTTACTGGCGTTATCGTTACTCTGTGACGTATGTTACTCAACAATGGAGAAGTTATCATGCTACCTTATCATTTATTGTTATGTAACTAACGTCACAAAGCAACAATAATGCCAGCCAGAAAGAAAGCTAATGGAAATTTCAGTGACGCAAGCCTCGAGGGGTTTTATTCAGTTAGAATATATCGTGTGATGAGCCCGAGTGGCGCTGTTGACCTGAGCCGCCCCTGTAACCGCACATTTGAATTTCAGGTGTTTCACCGATAAGTTTTCATAGTGGTGTAATTTTGTTTCAAATAGTGTAATTTAGACCTTCATATGGAGTATAGATAGTGACGTCATATTTTAATGCTTGTGACGTCACAGTTGCCAATTGAAACCACACAAATTTTCTATATTTCTTTGACGTGCACTCGTTCCCCCCTCTTTACAAAAGGTTCCGCTACCCATGGGTAGAACCCCTGGCAACCACTCGCGGAACCCAGAGGATCCGCGGAATCCCGGTTGAAAAACAGTAAACACTGGTGTAAGCTATAAAGCTATAGAACTATAAACGTCACAATACCTTTTCTTTCGTCATCATGTGTTAGACATTATTGCGACATGGAAATATCCACGTATCATACCACGTTGTGCTCAATATACAGTTACTTGAAAGCATTTTGAAGCAGACATGTGGTTCTTGTTGCCATGAAAATGAAATCTAGAAACAGGCTTAATGTTGAAGATGGCTTAACCTGTGCATTATTATTTATTGAGCCTCGAATATCTATGCTTTCTAACAACAAACAGGCTCAGCCTTCGCGTTGATTGTAGCGAACGTTGTGTTATTAAAACTTGTTTTAGTTCTGCTCTGTTGCTGGTGCAATATCTGGCGCATTGGCGAAGATGTACAGTCGGTGGGCCACGTACCCTCTGTTTGTTTATTAATTGAGACACATGCTTGAAAATGTTGAGAATCCCTGCTCTAGAACATTCATACTCGTGGCTGAAAGTTTAAATTGCTAAGTACAAAACAAACCAGTCTTATAAATTTCGTGAAACACGAACTTGTCGTACCTTTGATATCGTTACCTATAGTCTTTACATATATTAAAGGATGATTTTTCTGTAGTGTTTTCAAACTGTTCGAACATCACTGCTGCATCATCAGATCTCCCACAAGTTGTGAAAGGTTGGCCCATTCCTTTGTCGTGCAAAAACTTCATTCACAAATGGTATAACACCACCAATGAAAAAGGAACAGAGTTCTTTCTTCGGGTATGTTGTATGATACCATGCAGGGGTGGGGAACCTGCGGCCCGCGTGAACATTTGATATGTCCCTTACAGGGTCGTAACGAGGTTAGATGGCGCCCGCGGCAAGAGCAAGTTTGACGCCCCCGCGTTCGAACCTGAAATCTCACGGAAGCAAATGCACTGAATTGAAGAAATTACTTATGACATTGTTGGGACATTTCGGCAATCCCCTCAGCCATTCGGCGCTCTTCACTGTGATTCGGCACCAGGGGAATTGTGCCCCCTTTACCCCTCTATACGCACATGGTGGTCCCACATCAGAATTTTCGTTATTTAAATTACAGTAGATCACAACATTGCGTCAAAACGAAACTCTATGGTAAGCAGATATTCAGACAATGAGTTTTGAGAAATCTCTCTCGTATCTCATAGTTTTCTTTCCTTATTTTCCTTAGGAATACAAAAGTAGAATTTTAAGATAAAGTCAACTCATTTTCTTCGGCCCGCCAGTGATATTCGACAATTCATCCTGTCTGTGATAAATGGGTTCCCCATCCCTGCTGTACAGCACAGACACATAATATATTGTAGGTTTGTTTAAAACATGCCGCTTATATAAAAGCTATGCATTTGAAATAAGTATTCACCTTCACCTTTGTTTTAATTTGCTAGTGTGGAATTCATGTTTATTGTATCTCGACAACGGCTGCATAAAAACTAATTGCATATTGTATAAATCTATCTCTTCCGTAATTTAATGTCACATATTACGTTTAGTGCAGGATATTTTTGGACGGAACTCTGGTACTTAATGAAACTGGAAAATTCCGCATATCTCGTCGTCGAGTGTATAAACCAGTGTACAATCTTCCTGCTCTAAGGAAATCCACAGACGTTGCGTTTGTACTGGTATTTGCCTCTTTTTTACATTTNGTAACGTTGCACCTCTGATCAGGGCCGTATCAGCCCAACTCTGCCCCCCGAAAAAATTCGTACAGGGACCCCTTAATGGTGATTTATAAAANAAGTTTTCGACGTTTTGCTGCATCTNGAGACCGAATGGCCTTCAAAACAAAATATCCTAATTGCAGACACANTTTTGGCAGAACCAGGCCTATAGCCAGGTTTTAAAATTTGGGGGCCAAAATACACTTTTAGGGGGGAAAGATATTTAATCGTTTGTTTAAAACAAATTGTTCTGAACACAACACAATCTGGGAGGGAATAAAAAAGATTTGGAGGTAATTGCACCCGAATGCCTCCCCCCTTGTCTGCGGGCCTGGCAGAACCGTCGGCTGAAAGTCTTCCATTGGGGGCCTTCATGTTTGTGCAGGGGGTTAGACATTTTCTAAAAATTCACATTTAATTCACAACATTAACAGCATTTGCAGATTGTGCAAATTAATCACAAATAGTATCCTGCAATTACCCATCATCGGCTCGTAGTTTCCAACTAAAATTTTTGAACGATGAACGAGCTTAACAAAAGGAATCGGATCGTAAATCATTGTCATTTAATTGACAGCGATTATTTAAAGATGTCGTAATGAAATGCAAGTGTAAAAAAATTTGCAGGAATTCACAATCAACCCTATCGTTCAGTTATCAAACCATTATTACCGAAGGAGCAAACATGAGGCCGGTCAAAGCATGTGCGCCGCTATGAACGTTTTCTTTCATTAGCGCAAATTGATAAACTTTATCATGAGCTTAGTGAAATATGCTTAAAAAACGTGCGCATTGGGCTTTTCACTGGCCGAAATGCGCATGCATGAACCTTGCTGTGTCTGGACTTGTTAATCTCCTGGTGCATGGCACATGTTTAGATTTTAATAACATTTTGTATCTCAAATCGCCTATAAATGTTAACAGATATATAGACCAAGGCCTGCGTGGACGCAACGGTTAACATCCATAATCCACTAACTGCACTGCTCTGTTTTGGGACAACTTAGCAATGATTGCTAACCATTGGTTCTTAACCTGCGGTTAATTTACTCCCGAGGGCAAATTTCATCTTTCCAGGGGGTAAATTAGTGGATAATAAATTGCAGCAAACATACATTTTATACATTTTTAGAAAATGTGATCTCCTGAATTATTAGGCTAGTTAGTTAGAGTACAAAACACAAAAGTACATCCGACAGTGTTTTCTTCGCAGGTTGATGAGAGGCATAATGTCAGGCATTATAGTGCATTGTTATCAAGTAGGTTTACGGATATATCGCACAAACTGGGGACGTTGCACCTTGGATTATGATTCAAAGTTACGGTTAATGATAAGTTCTCTTTGGTTCATCTTTACACATGTAGGCTCAAGATTGATTTGAGCACCTCATGTGCGCAACACTGTTTCTGTTCGTGACTTCATTTGGAGTTTGTGCGTAAAAGGAGAGATTGTAGCTCTTTCAGAATTAAAAATCCTCTATCTTGCATTAAATTTCACTGTTTTCATAATGGTCAGACTCATGCACCATTTTTCTTTCTTTTTACAGTAAAAAGCTTTCATGTGCTTCGTACGCTCTACTTAAGGTGCGGGCCTTTTCATCCATCTCCCCTCTTAAAACTGTCTACTATGCTCTAGTTCAGGGGTGCCCAACCTTTATTGACATAGGATCTACCTTTACATTTTTCAGTCTCTGGAGATCTACTAATCTGGCAAAGCTCTGAAACATGTACATGTGCATAATCATTCATTTCTAGTTCGACAAACCCTTATACATGCATAAAATCACTTGCGATCGACTGCCAGGCATTTGAAGATCGACCGGTAGATCGCGATCGACCGGTTGGGTACCCCTGCTCTGGTTCATCCACATCTTTCATATGGACTGGCTTGCTGGGGTAATGTCACTAAAACATCACTCAGAAAGATTATATTCCTTCAGAATAAAATCGTTCGACTGATGACC